>TARA_R110000824_G_scaffold398148_2_pt1 | contig 23907 bp, 22 predicted proteins | sample TARA_R110000824 | Tara Oceans TARA_R110000824 (sample SAMEA4397747) | marine metagenome | biome: Polar Biome; feature: [MES] marine water layer (ENVO:01000295) within the mesopelagic zone...; material: water (ENVO:00002006), including particulate matter (ENVO:01000060) such...
GCAGGGCGTCCAAACGAAAAACCCCGGCCGCGAGGCCGGGGTCGTTCGATGACGGAACACAGGACGGTCGGCGTTCTAGCTGCCGCCTTCCGAAACGGCGGTGATCCGCGCGCCGACGGCCTCGCGTGCTTTCTCGGGATCGTCGGGCATCAATTTGGCGCCCGGCTCGCCGAAAACGACGATCTGTCCCTCGGGCCCATCGGCGACGGCTGCATAACCGAGACGGTCGGCGCGCGTGACCTCGACGAAACTTTTGCCGTTGTCGTCGCTGTAACCGACATAACCCTGAAGCCCGACGAGAATGATCTTGCCGCCGCCGAGCTGAACGCCACCGGCGATCGACTTGTCGGTGCCGGTATCGACCTTGGTCCAGTTCTGGCCCTTGTCCCAGGAGCGGAAGGCGTTGCCGCGCATGCCGAACACCATCACCGAACCGTCGCTCATGCCGAAGCCGCCCCAGAAGGAACCTTCATACTGCGTCTGGATGCTGGCGAAGGTGCGGCCCTTGTCGTTCGAGTGGTAGACGATGCCGAACTCGGCGGCGATGTAGAGATCGCCATCCTTGTCGGCAAACAGCTTGTTGAGATGATAGTCGTCGAGAAGACCATCGCTAAGCGAGCGCTCTTCCCAGGTGCCCGGTTCGCCGCCATCCTGCGTTTCGACCATGAAGGCGAAGGCGCCCAGTGCGAAACCGCGCTCTTCGTTTTCGAAATAGACGGCCATGAAGGCCATCTCCGACTCCGGATCGTGATAGACGAGGTCCCAGTTTTCGCCGCCATCCCGTGTCCGGATGATGGTGGCGTCGTGGCCCACGGCGAAGCCGAGCTTGGCATCGACGAAGGTGACGCCGGTCAGCGTCGCCTGAGTCGGAACGGAGGCGGCCTGTGTCCAGGTGACGCCGCGATCGTCGGAATAGACCACATGCCCGTACTCGCCGACCGCAACGAGGCGGCCATTGGCAAAGGTGGCATCGAGGAGCAGCGATTCCGCAGCCAGCTCCGATGCCATGGCATAGGCCGGTCCGCTCTCGCCGTCCATTGCATCCTGCGCGGCGGCCGGCATCGTGGCCGCGACGAGAACGGCGGCGAAGGCGGCAACGGCGTGGCGAAGGCGCGGCATTCGGCTGGAAAGGGTTTCGATAAACGACGGTGACATTACCTTGGGCTCCTCACTCGGGCGTTTGGGTCGTCGTGGCGAAACCCCGGCCCGGCGATCCGCCGGCGCCGCTTGGGTCTTCCCCGGCGAGCCTCCTGTTTTGCTGGTCTTTTTATAACGTTTTTTTCCTTATAGCGCATTTTTCGAGCGCGGTCTTGGACTCCGTGATCCGGGCGTCGCGGCACGCGGAATCAGGGTTAAGAAGTCCGCGGCCGGGCCAGATGGATCATCCCTTTTTTCCACCCGCCCCTGGGGGCGGGTCGAAAAACTGGAGCGAAGCGAAAGTTTTTCGGGGCGGGGGCAAGCGTTGCGCTGCGGAGAAAATCCCCCCGCCCCAAACCGCTTGCAGCGGTTTGACCCTCCCCAAGGGGAGGGTGATAAAGAAAAACAGGGCCCCGGTTTCCCGGGGCCCTGTCCTCAAACTTCAGACGAAGTTGTTTTTAGCGGACGCCGAGCTGACGGATCGCGTTCGGCGTGTAGCGGTTCTTGTCCAGCTCGTCGGCGAAGTAGTTGACCGGCGGCTCTTCGTTCTGCAGCGCGAGCGCCAGATAGCGGCCGGCCTGCAGATCGTAGACGATTTCGCCCGCCGAGCCGCAGAGCGGCACGTTGTAGCGCTGGATCTGGTGCATTTCCTGAACGCGCCAGAGCTGGCCGCGGCCGTCATAGAGCGCCACGGTCGACATCTGATAGGCATCCTCTTCGTTGGCGTAGACGCGGCGCGAATAGACGTGACGCGTGTTGGGACGAAGCGTGGCTTCCAGTTCCCAGACGCGGCGCAGCTCGTAGCGGACCTTGTCCTGGTTCAGGTGACCCGCCTGCAGGTAGTCCTTGTAGGGTGTCGATTCGCCTTCATAGGCATTGGCCGAAACGAGCTTCTTGCTCTTGCCGAGCACGGTCCAGTCGTAGCGGTCGGGTGCGCCATTGTAGCCGTCGAAGGAATCCGACGTCGACAGGCCGTCCGAGTTGGTGCCCGGGTTGTCGTAGGCGATGTTCGGCGCGCGGCGCACGCGGCGCGTGCCGGGGCTGTACTGCCAGGCCTGGCGCGGCTGCACCTGGGCGTTCAGGGCCTCATACACCAGGATCACGTTACCCGCGGCACGGGCCGGCGCGATCGTGTTGGCGATGTAGTAGAGCGAGATGTTGTTCAGATCTTCGGCGCGCTGCGCGGAAGGGTCCGACCACTGCAGGATGGCTTCGTCCTGCACGATCTGCAGCGTGTAGTCGCCGCCGCGCGTCACCGGCGCCGCCGCGAACTGACGCACGACCTTGAAGGCGCGATAGCGCAGCGTGTGGTTCCAGATGATCTCGAGCGCGTTGTTCGGGATCGGGAAAGGCGAACCGAAGATCGCCTCGCTGACGCCGGCGCCGCCGCCGGCGAGTTCGCCGACCGCCGCGTTGAGCTTGTTGGCTTCGTAGAAACGGTCCGGGAACGCGCAGCTGCGGCGCGTCTCGTACACGTTCATCTTGTAGCTCGGATAGGTCTTCAGCATGGCCTTGTAGCCTTCGGTCAGAAGGCTTTCATACTGACCCATATTCGCGCCGGTCACCGTGTACTTGATCGAGTCGCCGGCGAACGGATCCTGCAGTTTCTGACCGGGCGTGTAGGTGACATTGCTCGGCACGGTCGGCAGGCCGCCGGTCCATGCGGGGATGTCGCCATCGCCGGCCTTCTCCGAACCCATCGGGGTCAAATCCTGACCCAGACGGTTCACCTGGGCATCCGGAACCTTGGCCAGCGCACTCGTCGCAAGAGCGCTGATCGCAAGGGCGGACACCAACATGGTCGTCCTTTTCATATACGTTCCCTCCACTGGATTTCTTATAAGGCTTTCGATGCCAGGCACAAACGGAGCTTTTCACGATTGAAAAGGCGTTTTGCGACTGCACACCGAGGCCGGTTTCCCCGCCTCACTCTCGCGGAATGATACCAAATTGCCTTGCCCGCGCAAATCGCGGCTTGTGTGATTGTGTGTCTTCCGGGTCGCTTTTCAGCCCGTTTTGGCGGCGTTTTCGCCCTGGTTTCATTAAATCTTTTTAATGTGGATCGCGGCGGCCGCGGCGGCGGTGCGGCGGCAGGTAATCCGTCTACGGATGATTCAGTCCGCCGGCGCCGGCGTGGGCGCCGTCTGCCGCGGTGCAACATGGCAGGGTGCGCCGCTCTCCCGCCTTCGTCATTGCCGAGCTTGACGTTTGCCCGCCACCCCGCCCCACGCTCGTCTTTGCCGGACTTGATCCGGCACTTGTTGCGCTCTCGTTTGCCCGGACCTGAACCAAAATTCGGTGTCATCCCGGGAGTGTTGCCGTTCGTTTACCCTATGCTGCTCCCCATACTCGTCTTTGCCGGGGTGAGGAGCGTTTCGCGGAACGCGAACGAAAAAGTCCGGTGGACTTTTTCGAGTTCCGAACGCCCGAAGCAAAGCGAAGGGCAAACCCGGCAATCCAGAAGCCGCGCACTTGTCCACCGAAGCTCCGCAAGGAGCGAAGGTGGAAGCGGCGTCTCTCTTCGCAAAGACTCCTTGCTTTGCGCGTCGACTTGCGCCGACAAGTTTTTATGAAGAAAGACGCTGCCTTCGGCAGCTTCTGGGCCCCCGGATCAAGTCCGGGGGAGACGAATGTGGAGAGGGGGGCAAAAGCTGATGCAACACTCCCGGGATGACACCGAATTTTGGTTCAGGTCCGGGCAAACCACCCCCACCCCCCAAAGGAAAAACCCGGCGGTGTTGCCACCGCCGGGTTCTGTTTTCGCTTTACGCAATCAGACGGATCAGAACGCGTAGGAGACCGTCGCCGTCACGAAGTCCTTGTCGCTGGAAAAGTTCTTGTACTTGTTACCGAAACTGTTGGTGTACTGGATATTGGCACGCCAGGTATTCTGAAAATTGGCGTTGAGGCCGATACTGACCGTCTTCCTGCCTTCGATGAAACCGGGGCCGACCGGACCGGCCGACACACCGTTCACATCATGCGCCCACTGAAGAACCGGTGTGAGCGTCCAGGCCGTTCCGAAAGCATTATTGTAATCCGCGGTAGCCGCGAGACGGTAACCCCAGGAATGGGACGTTGCGAAAGCCAGTTTGCAATCCGGAACCAGCGGGTTGGCCGCGGCCAACCCGCAAGTGGCATCGCCGAGGATCAACGCGGTGGCCAGATCGGGATGCGCATCCGCCGACCGCGGAGCGGCCAGCCTGTTGGTGCTGTCCGAGAGATCGGGAAGATACTGAAAGCCGACATTCGCGATCAGGATCATCAAATCCGAACCGATCAGGGACGGCAGAGGCTCCGACCCGGTGAGCGTGCTGATCGTCGCAAGCTGACCCGTTATGACATCGAACTCGTCAAAGCCCCGGATCGTGTCGCCCGGCGCATAGGCGAATCCGGCGTTCTGGCTTCCCTGGCTGATACAGCTGCCGGGCGCCAAGGCAAAGGCAAAGGAACAGGCGTCGATGGCATCCAGATCGGCGGCATTGATTTCCGGGTCACTGAGTGTAAACGGCATATCGGGCGTAAACGCCACTTCGCCGGAAAAGGCCGACCCGCCGAAAAGCGGAATCGACGTATTGAAGCTGGCGCCGAAGGTCTGGACGTCTTCGGGATACTGCGTCAGGAAGGTCTTTGTCGCCGCCGTGGCGCCCACGCCCGCCTCCAGGGCCGTCAACCCGCCGAGAGCCCCAATTGGAGTTGTCGCGCAATCCAAAAGGGTCGCTTGCCCGAAGGCGCCGCAAAAGGAGTCCAGGTCGGCAGACGGTGCGCCGAGAATACCTGTCGTCGCGGCGGCGAAATCGCCAAGCGAAAACGTGCCGACCGGTACGACCAGACTCTGCTGCGTGAAATACAGACCGAGATCGGTGCCCGCTCCGAGGTTTTCGGCGTAATGCTTGATCGCCACGCCGAAGGTGCCTGTATCGTCGCCCTCCTCGGACGCACGACGGGGAAGCAGGACGGGACCTGGAAATTCTGCGCCGAGCATGATATATTGACCGCCTTCGCAGGCGCCGTCGGAGGTGCTGAAGAAGGTGCCGCAGGCGTCCAGTTCCGTTTTCTTCCACCCGAACTGCCAGAAAGCCTCGACCGTTACGCTGCCCGGCAGACCGATGGACGCGAACACGGAAGGCGTAGGCATCAGCGCCTCCTTCAGTTCCGAACCAGGCGTGCGAATGGCCGTCACGTCGATCGGCAGAAAGGAATTGATACCGCCCTGAAAGAAGAGGCTTTCACCCCAGTTCACAACCTGCTTGCCGACGCGGACATTCAAGGGCATGCCCGCAACGTCGAAATTCCCGTATACGAAGGCATCGAGGATGTCGAAGCTTCTTCCGCCGAAATCGCGCGCCTGGTCGCCGCGCGCCGCGTCGGTGAGGGGACGGCTGCCAAACCGGTTGTTCCTGGTGCCGAGTTCCTCGTTCACCCAGTAGTCGTAGAACGCCTTGGTGCGAACGAATGCCCCGTAATTTTCCCACTGAAGATCGAAGTCGGTCGTGATCTTGACGGTTGCGGTGTAGGGATCCCACTGGTCGGTATTGATGTTGCCGTCATCGCTATTGATGCCAAAGCCGGCCCCGTTTCCGGCGGAGCAGCCGCCGTTCGGCTTCGAAACGAGCGTACAATCCTGTTTGGAGGTCCGGAATCCGGTGCCGATCGAAACCAGATTGTCGATCCGGAGATTGGCTTCCCCGAACTTGAATTCGACGGCTTGGGCCGTTCCGACGGTCAGCAGCATTGCCGCACCCGTCATGCCGCCCAAAAACGCACTTTGGACAATTCTTCTTTTCATGGAGCGATCCTCCTCGATCCTCGATGGCTTCACTAACTTTGCAGCTGGATCGGGAGGTGGTGCGGAACGAGTTCCGACTGGTCCCCCCGGCCAGTCAGCATCCCTCAAGCGCTAGCCCACCTTCATTGGCGCTCCGAGTCAAGGCTGGCCGGGGTCATGCGCGCACCCGCATGCAACATTGCCGCGCACTATTGCAATAATGACACGGGTGTAATGTGTAACGCGGGATAAGGTTAAGTTTGTTGCATCGCACACTGATTATATGCGTCGCAGCATTCCGGTCATGCGCGAATCAAAATAGTGCCTTTGACTCAATGGGCCGGGTGACCGCCATGCCCGCCATGTCCGGCCTGTTGCACCGCGGCGGCAACCGCGATTTCGCCGGCCTTTTCGAACACCAGCGTCAGCGGCACGCTGTCGCCCTCGGCAAGCGGCGCCCGCAGGCGGATCAGCATGATATGTAGCCCGCCCGGCGCAAGTTCGACGCGCGCGCCGGCCGGAATCTCGAGGCGCTCGACCTTGCGCATCCGCATCACCATCTCGTCCATGGTCATGTCGTGAATCTCGACCTTTTCGGCCGCATCCGCGCGCACTTCGACCAGCGTGTCGGCGCCGGCACCGGTATTTTCGATGGTCATGTAAGCCGCACCTGTCGCCGTCACGCTGGCCCGCGCCCAGGCATCGGAAACGGCAATGCCGTCGCCGGCCGCGGCGGGCGCGGAAAAGCCGGCAATGGCGAGAACGAGAAGAGCGGCGCGTATGGCGGAGGACATCATCGGGCAAGCTTTCGGCTGAGGCCTGGACGGCGCCACCCTAGCGCCAAATCGCTGCCGCCGCATCTGTGCGCCGGCAGATTCAGGGAGACATTCCGTCGCGCCTGCTCAGGGTTTTTCGCGGCCCGCATGGCGCCAGCGCGAAACGATGGCTTCGAGCCCGGCGCGGTCGAGATTGGGCCGGCTCCAGGAATCGGAAAAGGCGCTGTTGAGATTGCGCGGCAGGCCTTTTTCGGCAACATCGTGGAAGCGGATGCGCATCGGCATGGCAACGCCCTGCCCCAGCACGATGGCTTCACGGTCGCCCAGGAGCGGCAGGAAATCGAGCAGATCGAGGGCGCCGTCATGCGTGTTGGCGCGCATCACCTGCTGGTCGCGCTCGGTCGACAGCCGCATCGCGACCGCCGTGCTGCATTGTGAAAGGATCGTCGTGTCGAGCTCGGACGGCCGTTGCGTGACCAGCGCCAGCGAGAGCCCGTATTTGCGTCCCTCCTTGGCGATTCGCGACAGCGCCTGACGTGTCGGCTCGAACCCCTGGCCGACAGCGGCCGGTGCATAGCGATGGGCTTCCTCGCAGACGAGCAGCATCGGCAGCCCGCCCTTGCTCCAGACCGCCAGGTCGAAGGCCAGCCGCGCGATCACCGAGATCACCACATCGAGAATTTCCGGCGGCACCGTGGAAAGGTCGATGACGGTGATCGGCCGCCCGTCATTCGGTACACGGAACAACCGGCCGAGAATGTCGGTCATCGTGTCCTGCACGGTCAGACTGCCGAACATGAAGCTGTAGCGCTGGTCGCTGGCAAGCGTTTCGATGCGGCTCTTCAGCCGCCGGTAGGGCATCGTCTTCTGGGTCCGTTCGAGCTTGCCGAGCTGTTCGTCGATGATGGCCAGCACATCCGACAGGCGGAACGGCGTCGGCGCGTCGACGGTCAGGCCGCTGAGATCGCCCGGACGGCGCGCCAGCTGGCGGCTCGACGAGGCGTCGGAATAGCGCCGCTTGGCCGTGAGCACCGCATCGCTGAGAATCTCGACCTCGGCGTCGTGATCGGCATCGCCGCTGGTCAGTGCCGCGACGAGTTCCTGGAAATTCAGCAGCCAGAACGGCAGATGAAGATTGGTCGGGTTGATCAGTTCGGCCCGCGCGCCGAAGGCCGCCGGATATTCGTTGTGAACGTCGAGCACGACGATATGCGCATGATCGTGCTGCATCAGCACGCGTTGCAGGATCGCGGTCAGCGCACAGGACTTGCCGCAACCGGTCGTGCCGACAACGATGAAATGCTTGGCGAGCAGATCGTCGGTCAGAAACCGTGCCGGCACCGAAGCGTCCTGGTAGAGCGAGCCGACTTCGATGGTGGCGACATTGGGCTGCGTGTAGACGCGCGTCAGATCGTGGCGGTCGGCCAGCAGCACCATATCCCCCAGCGTCGGCAGATTGGTGACGCCGCGGCGGAACCCGAGCCGCCCGTCCTTCGCATCGGGGACGACTTCGCCGGCAAGATTGATTTCGACGAGGCCGAGATCTTCGCCGCCGCCCATGGCGGGCGAAGGCGAACTGACACTCGACACCAGTCCGACCACCGTTGAAACCGGCGTCGGAATCTTGACGAGCTGGCCGATCTCGACACGCATATCCGGGGCATCCGGCGCCGTGTCGTGTTCAAGCACGGCAATGGCCTGCGACCCTGACACCGACACGATATGACCGATGCGGCGCGGCGGCGCGGCGGGCAATCCGCGGCGCTCGACAAAGGGCGGCGCTTCGGGTTCGGCGGACGGACCGGCAACGGCTTCGGCCTTTTCGGCAGCGGGGGGAGCGGCAACACTCATTGCAACATACCTTGTACGGATGAACCATCTGATGCATGGCGCATCGGCGGCAGCGTGAAGAACACGGTCGTGCCCTTGCCGGGTTCGCTGTGAACATGGAACTCGCCGCCATGCAGCCGTGCCAGCGCCGCCGCGATCGGCAGGCCGAGACCGGTGCCCTCATGACCGCGCGCATAGCTCGATTGCACCTGGCCGAACGGCGTCATCGCATAGGCGAGCTGCTTCTCGTTCATGCCGATGCCGCTGTCGGCGACGGCCACCGTCGCGCCGCCATCCGGCGCCCGCGTCGCCACCAGAACGATACGGCCGCCTTCGGGCGTGAATTTGTGGGCGTTCGACAGAAGGTTGATCAGCACCTGCTTGATGCGTCGCACATCGATGGGCACCTGCGGCAGGTCGTGATCGGCCTTGATCTCGAGAATCTGTTTCTTCTCGCGCGTCCGCGGTTCGATCAGCACCGTGCAGGCATCGATCAGTTCGCGCAGGCTGTAGATTTCGGTCGACAGGGTGAAGGTGCCGCTTTCGATCTTCGAGATGTCGAGAATGTCGGAAATGATGTTGAGCAGATGCCGCCCGGCGCCGGCGATGTGCTCGGCATATTCGGCGGTTTTCTCCGACGGCTTGCCGGTGGCGGCGATGTGCTGGATGAACTCCGAAAAGCCGATGATCGCATTGAGCGGCGTGCGCAGCTCATGGCTCATATTGGCGAGAAACTCGGACTTGGTGCGGCTGGCCGCATCGGATTCGATCTTGGCCGCGCGCAACGCGGCTTCCGACCGGTGGCGCGACATCAACTGACCGAGGTCGGTCGAATATTCCGCCAGCAGCGATTTCCGCCGCCGGGGCGTTATGTGTCTGTGGCCATGCATGGCGCTTCTTGGAATCCGGGCCAGAGGAACATTGAACCGCAGTATGGGGCGGGGCACCTTGCACGGAGGTAAACGACTTGTTAGTTGAAATACGGGTTTCTGCACGATCTCCGCGCCGGCGGTACGGGATGGGGAAACGGCAATAAGCGGGAGATGAATGATGCGGAAACGGACAGTGGCGCTGTTCATTCTGGCGGCCATCGCCGCGATCTGGCTGCTCTTCGTGCCGCGGCCCGCCGCCGAGGGAGAAAGAGCGGCGCCACCGCCGCTTGAAGGCTTTGCCCATGCGCCCGGTCGCGATTTCTTCGGCTATTATTTTGCCGAGCCGCCGGTCCGGATCGGCGACCTCCGCCTGCATCATCTCCATATCGGCAGCCCCCGCGAATTCGGTCTGTTCGAAGGCGGCGGCGAACGCCTGGCAACCTATGCGCCCCTGATGCTGCAGTTCGACGACGAGACGAGCGCCCGGGGCGTCAACGAACTCGGCCAGACCTGGTACGAGGTATCCCACCGCGTCCTGCCTTCGGCCTATCGCGTCTTTCCCGATGATGTCCGTTTCGCCGGCACGCATGACGCGCTGGGTCCGGTCGGCTTCACCGGCCGGTTCGGGCAGGGCAGTCTGGCCGGCACCCTGACCGTCGGCGGCGAGACCTTTGCCGGCCTGACCTTCCGCCACCATGCCGGCGACTGAGCCGCGCCGCCGCCGGCGTCAGACGACGCGAAAATTGCGGAACTGCCAGGGATCCGCCTCGTCGAGCTCTTCCTCGAAGAGCAGGCCCCGGTCGAGCAGCGGCGTCCAGTCGCTATAGGCACCGAGCATCGTCCCGAGATAGGGCCGGCAGATCTCGAGAATCCGTTCGAAATCCATCTCCTCCGGTTCGACGATCCAGCGATCGGGATTCTCGATCGCCCAGACGACGCCTGCCAGCACGGCGACCGTCACCTGCAGGCTGGTGGCATTGTTGTGCGGCACGAGGCGCCGCGCCTCGTCGATCGAAAGTTGTGAGCCGAACCAGTAAGCGCCGCGCGCATGTCCCATCAGCAGCACGCCGAGCTCGTCGACGCCGGTGCTGATTTCTTCCATCATCAGGCGCTTGGCCTTCTGGAGCTGCCAGTTCTTGCCGGCAAATTCATGCACCGACAGCACGGCGGCGTCACAGGGATGATAGGCGTAGTGAACGGTCGGCCGGTATTGCGCGGCGCCGTCCTGCAGCAGGGTGAAATAATCGGCCAGCGAAATCGCTTCGCCATGCGTGATCAGGAAGCCGTGATAGGGGCCTTCGTTGGGCGTCCAGCTCCGGACCCGCGTCGAGGCGCCCGGCCGCGCCAGATAGATGGCGCAACCCGGCCCGCCCGGATGGCGGTGCCCGTCCGGCGGGAAGTGCCGTTCATGCGTGCCCCAGCCGAGTTCGGCCGGCTGGCACCCTTCGCTGACGAAACCGTCGACCGACCAGGTGTTGACGAACTCACCGATGCGCTTGGGGATCGGCGAGACCTGCGTGTCGCGTTCGGCGATGTGAATGACCTTGACGCCGAGCCGGGCCGCAAGCCGTGCCCAGTCGGCGCGCGTCTGCGGCTTTTCGGCGGCCGTCCTTGTGTCGGCCGCGATGTCGAGCAGCGCCTGCTTGACGAAATGCGAGACGAGACCGGGATTGGCGCCATGCGTCAGGATCGCCGTCGGCCCGCCTTCGTGCTTCGCCTTCAGCGCCATGGCGTTTTCGCGCAGCGCATAGTTCGAACGCTGCGCCGGCGAGCGCGACGTGTCCGTGTACTGACCGCTCCAGGGCTCGATGCAGGTGTCGAGATAGAGCGCCCCCTTGGTGCGGCAGAACTCGACCAGCGCCAGGCTCGACACATCGACCGACAGATTGAGCAGGAAGTCGCCCGGGCCCAGCAGCGGGTCGAGCACCGACAGGTAATTGCCCTTGCGCAACGGCATCACCGCGAAGCCGATGCCATAGCTTTCGGCCACTTCCCGCCCGCTTTCGTCGGCGGTCAGGATCGAAATCTGGTCCGGCGCCACATCGACATGCCGGAGCAGAAGCGGCAGCACGCCCTGCCCGATGCTGCCAAAGCCGACAATTACGATACGGCCCCCGAAACGGGCATGCTGGATGTCGGAAGTCATGACGTGCCTCGATTGCGTGTTCGACCCGGCCCCCGTTTGCGAGCCGGTCGCAACGGTTTTGTGACAGTTTCTTGACAGTTCGATGACAGAGAGGGGGGTGGTGCCGCTTGGGTGACTCGAACACCCGACCCCCTCATTACGAATGAGGTGCTCTACCAACTGAGCTAAAGCGGCGCCGGAGCGGCCGTCCGCCTTGCGAAACGGCCGCCGAGAGGCCTCAGATACCCCGCCCCGCGCCCTTTGGCAACAACCCTATTCCACCTCTTCCGGTTCTTCCTCAACCAGCACGGCGCTTGAAGCCAGCGGGACCGCCGCCACCCCGAGAAAGGCCGCCACCGCACCGGCGCTCTCCATCGGCACCTCTTCCATCGGCACATGGCCGACATTCTCATAGATCACCAGTTCGGCATGCGGGATGCGTTCCTTGAACGCATGGGCCGCCGCCACCGGAATGAGCAGGTCCTGATCGCCCCAGATGATCAGGGTCGGCATTTCGATGGCATCGAGGCGCGCAGCGAAGGCAGCCTCATCACGACCGGCATAGCTCGCGAACCGGATCCGCGTCGCATCGCGATTTCCTTCATGCAGCGACAGGTCGAGATAGCGCGCCACCATCTCATCGGTCACTTTCGACTGATCGACAAAGACCTTGCGCACGCCCTCTTCGACCACCGAGCGCGGCAGCACATAGCGCATGACCTTGCTGAGCACCGGCATCCGCGCCAGACGGAAGGCCAGCGGCGGATCGGTGTCGTCGCGCGCCACCGGCACGCCGGCCGAATTGACCAGGATCAGTGCCGAAACGCGCTGCGGATGTTCGAGTGCATAAAGCGCCGAGATGCCGCCACCCATCGAATTGCCGCCAATGGCGAACCGCGTCAGGCCGAGCGTTTCGGTCAGCTCATGCACGAAGGCGGCCATGCCCTCGCGGCTGTAATCGTCGCCCGGTACGCGCCCCGTCAGTCCGTGTCCCGGCAGGTCCATGTTGACGATGCGATAGGTGCCGCCGAGTTCCGCGACCCAGGGTTCCCATGTGTGCAGCGAGGCATTTGACCCGTGCACCAGTACAAGGGCCGGTCCGTCCGGATTTCCCTCGTCGCGGAAATGCGCGCTCGCGCCTGAAGGCAACGTCACGAATTGCGAGGCGCCACCGGCGTATTTGCCGATCAACTCCTCGCGCGGCACGTCGAACCGCACGACCGAAATGACGATCACCGCAAATGCCAGCACGATCAGTGTCAGCGTTCCGAGCAGTATCCGCTTCACCATTTCCGTTCCCCCTGATGCGCCTCTTCGGCAGCCCCGTCCGTACCCGGATCGTCGGGCAACGGGGGCTGAAAAACAAGAGCCTCGCCGGCGGACACCGGCTGCGGCCGAGAAACCGCCGCCACCGGCGGCTCGACAACTCCTGCTTCCGCTGCGGGCTCCGAAGACAACGGCTCCGTCCGGGCAAGCGCGACGACCGGTGCCGTCCAGACAAGCTCGTCAAAGGCACCGGTCATCGGATTGATCGGCGACCAGCGCAAGGATCGATAGCCCTCACCCGTCCAGTGCGGATCCTCCGGTGCGTGCAGCGCACGGGAAAGCCAGCCGCGCGCGGCGCCGCGGTCGCCGAAGGCGCCCTCCTCGATCTCGGCCATCAACTCGCAGATGCGCTGTGTCGGCATCTCGTGAGCATCGGGGCCCACATAGGCGCCGAGAGCCTCGCGCGCCGCCGGCCAGTCGCGGGCGCCGATCGCGCCGCGTGCAACGAGAATGCGGCTTTCGATATGGTCCGGATTGTGCGCGGCCAGCACACGCGCACGAATGGCACGATCATAGCCGCTCTCGCCCTCAATCATGTCGAGCCAGACATCGGCGAGTTCGGGATGCGGCGCAGAGCCCCAGGCTGTCTCGATCAGCCGCGTCGCCTTGCGCGCGCGGCCGGTCTCGGCGCAGAGACGCGCCGCCAGCGCAACCGTCGGCGGAAAGGTCGGTTCGAGTACCGCCGCATCAAGGGCAAGCGCAACGGCATTTTCGAGTGCCGCCTTTCGTGCATCACCGGCCTGCCCATGCGCGGCCTCGACAGCCGTCATCGCCTTGCCGGTCAGCAGGACGGCGCGGCGGCGGCGTGCCTTGTCGCGTGAAATGACCCGCGCCGAAACTTCACGGTCGAGTGTCTTGAGCGCACCATCCCAATCCTCTTCGGCCGCCTCGATCTCGAAAACGGCCTGCGCGGCCCATGGCGTCTGTGGCCGCAGCTCGAAGGCACGCCGCGCATGGACCAGCGCCTGCTCCCGGTCGCCGGCGCGACGCGCCTGGATGAAGAGCCCGCGCAGACCCAGAAACGCCGTTTCCGGCGCATCGAGCATCCGTTCGAAATAGCCGGTCGCCGCAGCCTCGTCGCCTTCGAGTTGGGCGGCCTGCGCCGCCAGCAGCAATGTCAGGGGCGGTGCGTCGAGAAGCTTGTGCGCCTGGGCCGCATATCGTTTCGCATCGGCCGCATCGCCTGCCGCAACAGCCACCATGCCGCGCGACAGCGCCAGAAAACCCTTCTGCTGACGACGCTTCTCCAGAAAGGCGGAAACGCTCGCGGGCGTATCGAGAAACGCCGACACGACGCGATAGACGAGAAGGACCAGAAACGCCGCCAGTGCCATCACGCCGACACCGACCACGAAGCTCGTGCGGATTTCGAACCCGCGCCAATGCATCGTCAGATCGCCGGGATTTTCCGCAAGCCATATCGCAAGCGCGCTCAGAAGCGCGATGACGATGAAAATGAACAGGGCACGCAGCATCGCGGTGTCACTCCCTGCCTTGCGAGAGCTGGGTCGCAACGCGCGCCGAAAGATCGCGCAGCAGGATATCGATTTCGAGCCGTGCCTTTGCATCATCAAGCCAGGCTGCCGCCGCCTCGCCGGCCGGCCCCTGCAACATGTGTCCTTCGGCCACGGCGCCGGCAAGATCGTCTGTCCGCAGGCGCTCCTCCATGCGCGCGACAATCGCTTCGGTCGTCGCGCCCGAAATCTCGCCGGTGCGCCGGATCGTCACCAGCGATTTGGCATTGGCGACAAGGCGCAACCAGAGACCTTCTGCGCCGGCGCGCCGTTCCGCATCGAAAATGCCCTCGACAACCGATGGAAAACGCGCCTTGAGAGCAGCGCGTGTCGCAACGCCGCGCGCCGCGATCTCCGACAACGAGGCGATGCCGGCTTCGCCGGGCAGGAAGCTTGCAACCGCATCGAGTTCCGCCGCGAAAGGTGCGGCCGTTTCGGCGGTTCGGGCGAGGTTTGCAAGAGCAAGGCCGAGTGCGGCACGCGCAGCGGCATCCGGGTCCTCCTTCTTTTCCTCGAGAAGAACGACCCGTGCCTCCATCGTTTCGATCTGTGGTCCGAGGGCAGCAAGCCGCGCATCGAGTGCCTTGACCAGCACATCGAGGCCGCCGACCCGATCAGCCATGCCGGCGGGCGGCAGATCGGCCGCCAGCATATCGATCCGCTCCTGCGCGGCCTCCACCTGACGCCGCGTATCGTCGAGCGCCTGCGTCAGCAATTGCTGCTCGTCAGCAAGCCGCGCCATTTGCGCGTCTGGCGCCGCCGCCTCGACCGTCGCGACACCTTTCTCCACGGCATCGAGACGGGCGCCGAGCGCCTGCACGCGCGCCGCGATGCTGCGCACATCATTGCCGCTTTCCGGCTCGACCGCCGCCAGCCGCGCCTCGATATCGTCGAGGCGGCTATCCGGCACCGGACCGGTCGCCGGTCCGCCGAAGCCGAGAAACCAGGCCGCGGCGAGCGCGACGACGGCACCGCCCAGGCCGGCGGATGCCGCAACTGCGACACCTACTCCCGGCGATGCACCGGCCGCTGACTTCGGCCGCGCGTCGTCGCTACGCGTCTCCCCGCCGGCCGCCGTCTCGTCGCCTACCTCTTCCGCTGTGCCCTCAAGGGTACGCGGCCCCTTGCGCGGCTTTTCATTGTGCCGCCGCGCTTCCGCATCCGGCTTCAGAATTTCGGGCTCGGGACCCTTGCCCGCATCCGCATCGCTTGAATCAGTCATGAGGAACCATCTTGGGGGACATATCGGTTCGGCGGACACTATAGAGACTCAAAGACGCCGGGTCAGGACGAACTTGGCCGGCATCAGCGATCGAGCAGCGCGAGCAAGGTTGCCTGTTCGGGCTGCTCGGCGATTTTCACCGTAAGAAAGCTTGCATCGCCCAGCGCCTCGGCGACTGCAGGCGACAGGCAATAAGCGGTGATCGCCGCAAGTCCGGATTGGAGACCAGCGGCACGCACCAGAGACAGAAAGAGGCGGGCCGTTCGCGGCGAATAGAGAAGAACGCCATCGACACCGCCTTCGGCAAGCGCCTGCACAGCCGCTGAAGGAAGCGCGGCCGCCGGCGCCGCCTCGTAGAGGACCGCTCGTTCGACCTCGAAGCCCTGGACCGCCAGCACCGTCTGGAGATCGCCGGCGACCACGCTCCCCGCGACATGCAGCAGCGGCCCGCCATCGGGCGAGAGTTCGAGACAGACAAGGGCTGCCAGCGCGTCGACATCGCCCGCCGCCGCCTCGACCCAGCGAAACCCCGCATCGGCCATGGCCTGAGCGCTGGCCGGTCCGACAGCGAGAACGCGCACATTCTTCAGCGCCGCCGCTTCCGGCCGCCGCGCCAGCGCACGCGCACCATTGGCACTGGTGACCAGCAATGCCTGCCAGGCGCGCGAGGGTATGGCGGCTTGATCGAGAAAGCGGATCGACATGACAGGCGCCACGATCGGCTCATGGCCCCTGCCGGCAAGAATCCCCGCGAGCGCGGCCGCATCCGCTTCGGGCCGGGTGACCAGGAGCCGCATCGCCGCTCAGATCCCGTCGAAGAAATGCGGTCCCGCGCGGGATTTGAGCTCGAGCCCGGCATCGCGGCCCAGCGCAACACCGTCACTTGCAAGGCCCTCACGCGACGTTTCGAGCACCTCCGATCCGTCGGGTGTCAGGATCATCGCACGCAGCGTGAGTCGCTCGCCCGCGATCTCGGCCAGCGCAGCAATCGGCGTACGGCAGGAACCATCAAGGACGGCAAGCAGGGCCCGCTCCGCGGCGACGCGCAGACCGGTTTCCCGGTGATTGATCTTGGCCAGCAGATGAGCTGCCTCGTCGTCACCGGAACGGCGTTCGATGCCGATCGCGCCCTGCGCCACGGCCGGCAGCATGTGGTCCGGGGAAAGCGGTGACGTCACCTTGTCCTGAAACCCCATCCGGATCAGGCCGGCCATTGCCAGCAGCGTTGCATCGGCAACACCGTCGGCAAGTTTCGCGAGCCGCGTGTCGACATTGCCGCGAAACGGCACCACGCGAATATCGGGTCTGAGCGCCCGGATCTGTGCCGAGCGGCGAAGCGAGGACGTGCCGATAACCGCGCCTTTGGGCAACGCCGCCAGCGTTGCCGCCTTCGGCGAGAGAAACGCATCGCGCGGATCGGCACGCTCGAGCAGGCAATCGATGGTCAGTCCCTCAGGCAATGCGGTCGGCATGTCCTTCATCGAATGAACGGCGATGTCGATGCGTGCATCGGCCAGCTGTTCCTCGATTTCCTGCGTGAAAAGTCCCTTGCCGCCAATTTCGGACAATGCCCGATCCTGCACCCGGTCGCCTTCGGTACTGATGACGACGATCTCTGCCGCATGTTCGACCGACAGATGCTGGACCTGCGCGATCCGCCGCGCCACTTCATTGGCCTGGATCAGCGCGAGCTTCGATCCTCTGGTGCCGATACGGTAGCGCCGTTGCATGCGGGGTCTCTAAGGTTGTATGCCAACAGGAATTTCCGGGCGGCACAGATGCCGCACCGGCTTCTTATAGCCCCGTTTGCCCTCTGACGAGAGGGAAAGCCGGACCTTTTGGACTGAAAACCCGTGGCGAAACCGCTCACCCTGCTCGGCATCGAGACAAGCTGCGACGAGACGGCCGCCGCCGTTGTGCGCCGCGGCGCCGGCCCGGATGCCAGCGGCGAAATCCTCTCCAACGTCGTTTTTTCGCAGATTGCCGAACATGCACCGTTCGGCGGCGTGGTGCCGGAAATCGCGGCCCGCGCGCATGTCGAGCATCTCGACGGGCTGATCGCCCGGGCGCTGGACGAGGCCGGTATCGGCTGGGACGATCTCGACGGCGTGGCGGCAACCGCCGGTCCGGGCCTGATCGGCGGCGTCATTGTTGGCCTGATGACGGCCAAGGGCATTGCGGCGGCGCGGGGTCTGCCGCTGATCGCGGTCAACCATCTCGAAGGTCATGCGCTGACGGCACGGCTGACCGACGGCCTGCCCTTCCCCTATCTGCTGCTGCTGGTTTCGGGCGGGCACAGCCAGCTTCTTGTTGTCGAGGGAGTTGGTCGCTATCGCCGCCTCGGAACGACGATCGACGACGCGGTGGGAGAAGCCTTCGACAAGGTTGCCAAGCTGCTGGGCCTGGGCTTTCCCGGCGGGCCGGCGGTCGAACGCGCCGCGCTGGAGGGCGATGCGACGCGCTTTGCGCTGCCGCGGCCGATGATGGGCAGGCCGGGCTGCGATTTTTCCTTCTCGGGCCTGAAGACCGCCGTACGGCAGGCCGCCGAAACCCATGGCCGTCTGGGCGACCAGGACCGCGCCGACATCGCCGCCTCGTTTCAGGCTGCAGTCGCCGATGTGCTGGCGGAGCGTACGGAAAATGCGATGGCGCTGGCCTCCGAAGCGATCCCGGCCGGCTATCGGCATCTGGTCGTCGCCGGCGGCGTCGCCGCAAATCAGTTGCTGCGCGAACGGCTGAAGGTTTCAGCCCATGCCTGCGGCTATGAGATCGTCGTGCCGCCACTGAAGCTCTGCACCGACAATGGCGCAATGATCGCCTGGGCAGGCGCCGAACGACTGGCGCTCGGCCTTGTCGACCCGATCTCGATCGGCCCCCGCGCCCGCTGGCCGCTGGACGCCGAAGCCGCCTCGGCCGGCGCAAAAGCCTGAAAGGAACCCACATGAGTCTGCAGTTGACCTTGATCGACCTGCTGATCCGCTGGCAGATCAAGCGCCGCTTCCGCAAGAACCCGGACGTCAACCTGTTGCGGCCGCTGATGCTGCAGATGGAGCCGCGTTCCTCGAAGCTGCCGGCCGTGATCGATTGCCAACCGCTGGAGCTCGGCGGCATACCGGCCGAAAGGCTGTCGGCGCCCGAGACGCGGGCCGACGCGGCGTTTCTCTATATTCATGGCGGCGGCTTTGTTGCCGGATCGCCGCGCACACATCGCCCACTGACCTGGCGGCTGGCGAAAGAGATCGGCGTGCCGGTCTATGCGATCGACTACAGGTTGGCGCCCGAACATCTCTTCCCGGCGGGGCTCGACGATTGCGTCACAGCCTACCGCGCGCTCATCGCCCGCGGCCTGTCGCCGAAATCGATCCTGGTCGGCGGCGATTCGGCCGGCGGCAACCTGACGCTGGCGCTTGTCCTGCGCCTCAAGGCGGAAGGTCTGCCCCTGCCGGCGGCGCTGATCTGCCTGTCGCCCGCCACCGACATGACCGGCAGCGGCGCCTCGCTCGAGTCGAATGCCGAGACGGACGCGATATTCGTGCCTGAAATCATGCATAGTCTGATGCCGGCCTATTGCCCGGGCGCCGCGCCGGAAAACCCCTATCTTTCGCCGCTTTTCGGCGACCTTTCCGGCTTTCCGTCAACGCTCATTCAGGTCGGCGAGCGCGAAATCCTGAGGGATGACGCCGTCCGCATGGCAGCCGCGCTGAAAGCCGCCGGCGCCGCTGCGACGCTCGAGGTCTGGCCGAAGGTCTGGCATGTCTGGCATCTCAACGCCGACATGCTGCCCGAAGCCCGCGAGGCAATCGCGCATATCGTGCGTTTCGCCCGCCAGCATCTCGATTGACAAAAAAGGACCCCGCCGCGGGGGAGGCGGCGGGGTCAAGAGACCCTTGGGGGGCAAGGGTCCTGGGATCGCCGGGCTCCGTGAGGGGAGGGAGAGGAGCCCGGACGGGGAAATCAGACGATGGTGGCGACGCCCGAGGTCTGCACGATCAGCGCGAGCGTGTAGGCCACAAACAGCGCGGCGATGGCTTTGGCGGCGACGCGCTCCACAAGGGGGAAGACTTTCCGGTTCTGCGTCATGGCAATGGTCTTTCGATGGCTGGCGGCCAATGCCGCCGGTGATGGGTATGCCGTTCCCGCTCAGGCCGCGTACTGGGAGGCGATCTGAGCCAGAAAGACGAGCGAGTAACCGCCGACAGCGAGGGTGATGACGCGGTTGGTCAGCTTGCTGGAGATGTTGATCATGGCTCTTGCTCCTGTGTTCCTTGTCGGCGGGTCGGGTCCGGTGTCCCGCTGACAGAGGGGATTTAGGAGCTGGAAAATCAAAAACAATGAACAAAATAAAAAATGTTCAATCATCAGGATTTATGTTGCGGCGCGGCAACACATAACACGGCATCCCGCTGTGTTTTGTTAATGAAATCAGGGGCCTGGAATACAAAAAGGTGCATCGAAAAATGCGATGCGCCGCAATAAAAACAGGATTTTGAACGAGGGTTTAGAGCGGCTCAAGCTTCCGCGAGTTGTTTGTGCGGGTCGCAACAGGCAGCGCCGCCCTTCAAGCCCGCGACGATCAGCTGATAGACGCCTTCCAGTTCGCGTTCGAGTTTTTCGAGCGGCAAGCGCGTGAAGAGCTGCGGGTAGCTGAATTTCAGCGTGGCGGCCTGGATCATCTCGGCGGCGAATTCCGGTTCGGGCACCTTGAACTCGCCCGACATGTTGCCGAGCTCGACGATGCGGGCGAGAACCTCGCGTTCCCGTTTCAGTCCCTCATTGTGGAACTCGGGCCGCTCGGCGGTGACGATCTGCGCCATCTCGACGATCTTCGGATCTTCCTCGAGCTTGTGGAAGGTCTCGCGCAGATCCATGAAGAGGAAATCGTAGAGCCGTTGCGCGGCGCTGCGCCCGGGCGCGGTCAGGATGCGCGACAGATCCTCGGCCGTCTGCATCGACGCCTCGCGGCAGATCGCTTCGGCGATGTCGAGCTTGCCCGGAAAATAACGGTAGAGATTGCCCGGCGACATCTCGCAATCGGACGCAAGCTCGGCCATGGTCGTCTTGGTATAGCCGTAATGCATGAAGCGCCGCTTGGCGGCGTCGATGATTTTCTGATGCGTCGCGTCGTGAGCAGTCATACAAATGACTATAATGCGACCGAGTAAATAATCAACGAACCGTTCAATCGTTAGAACCTGCACCGGATTGCGGGAGGGAGGGCCCTGTTGGCCGCAAAGCAGATCAGCAACATCGCCGTCATCGGTGCCGGCGCCTGGGGCACGGCGCTGGCCCAGGTGGCGGCCCGCGCCGGCTGCCGGGTGACGCTCTGGGCGCGCGAGGCCGAGGTCGCCGAGGCGATCAACCGGCGCCATGTCAACGCGCTCTTCCTGCCGGGCATCCCGCTCGAGGCGACGATCCGGGCGACGACCGAAATGGCCGAGGCGGCGACCGCCGAGGCGCTGCTGATGGTGACGCCGGCCCAGCATATGCGCCGGGTACTGACGGAACTGGCTCCCGTCGTCGCGGCCGGCACGCCGGTGGTGCTCTGCGCCAAGGGCATCGAACAGGAAACCGGCAAGCTGCTGACCGAGGTCCTGGCCGAAACCGTGCCGCAGGCGCAAGCCGCCGTGCTCTCCGGCCCGAGCTTCGCCGCCGAGGTCGCGCGCGGCCTGCCGACCGCGGTGACGCTGGCCTGCGCCGACGAGACGACGGGCGAAGCGCTCGCCCATGCGATCGGCCTGCCGACCTTCCGCCCCTATTATTCCGCCGACCTGACCGGCGCCGAGATCGGCGGCGCGGTCAAGAACGTGCTGGCGATCGCCTGCGGCATTGTCGAGGGCAAGAAATTCGGCGAGAGTGCACGCGCCGCGCTGACGACGCGCGGCTTTGCCGAACTGACAAGGCTCGGCCTCGCGCTGGGCGCCCGCGCCGAAACGCTGACAGGGCTCTCCGGTCTTGGCGATCTGATCCTGACCTGCAACTCGGTGAAGTCGCGCAACATGTCGCTGGGAATGGCGCTGGGCGAGGGCAAGACGCTCGACGAGATCATGGGCGCGCGCAACTCGGTCAGCGAGGGCGTGCATTCGGCCGCCGCGGTCGTGGCCCTCGCCGCCCGCCACAAGGTCGAGATGCCGATCGCCGAGGCGGTCGCGGCGATCGTCGCCGGCAAGGCCGGCGTCGACGAGGCGATTGCCGCATTGCTGGCCCGCCCGATCGGCCGCGAGAATTGAAACGACCAACACAACGGAACGACGCCAATGCTTTTCTGCCTGATCTGTACCGACAAGCCGGACGCGCTGGAGCTTCGCCTCGCCAATCGCGAGGCGCATCTGAAATACTGGGGCGAGGCGGCTTGCGTGAAGATCGGCGGGCCTTTCACCAATGACGATGCAAGCGTGATGAACGGTTCGCTGCTGGTGATCGATGTCGCCGATCGCGCCGCCGCCGAAAGGCTGGTCGCGAACGATCCCTACAACAAGGCCGGCCTCTTTCAGCACACGGATATACGCGCCTGGAAATGGCTGCTCGGCCCGCAGCAATAAGCGCGAAGGAACGGCGAACATGGCCTACTGGCTTTTCAAGTCCGAACCCTCGACCTGGTCCTGGGACGACCAGAAGAAGAAGGGCGCCCGGGGCGAGCCCTGGAACGGCGTGCGCAACTACCAGGCCAACAACAACATGAAGGCGATGAAGAAGGGCGACCTCGGCTTCTTCTATCATTCGGTCGACGAGAAGCGCATCGTCGGCATCGTCCGCGTGATCGGCGAACATCGCCCCGACCCGACCGACGAGACGGGCCGCTTCGGGCTTGTCGATATCGAGGCGGTGTGCGACATGCCCGCGCCCGTGACGCTGGCCGACGTCAAGGGCGAGCCGCGCCTGGCCGAGATGGCGCTGCTGAAACAGTCGCGGCTTTCGGTCCAGCCGGTCCGCGCCGGGGAGTGGAAACGGATCTGCGCCATGGGCGGATTGAAGAAGGCGCCGTGACCGGGGACAACTTCATCCGTTGACGGAGGATGAGGGCCGGAAGGCACAGCCGATCGACAGCGAAAACGACAGCGACCCCCCCCTCTGTCACGCAACTGTCAAAAAACTGTCACAAATCGAATTCGAACATTTCCCGGTGCCGGGATGAGAGACCGCAAAGGAGACGAATGCGTCTCTCTTTTCGTCGCGGCACCGCAACGCAACATCGACTTGTCCCCGATTCGGGGATAAGCGACGCGACTTATCCCCGCTGTGGCCCGGGTACACCAGCGCAGCGCTGCGCTGTGGCGTTTGGGTGACAGTGCAGAAAACGGCGCACACGGACCAAGTGACCGCTGTCACTCCGCCTCGAATTTGCGGAAATCCTCGATCAGGCCGGCCGCCGACAGGGCGAGGAGCTTTTCGCCGTCGGCGGGATCGGCCAGCGAGGGGTCGGAGCCGATGCGCCCGTCCGGGAAGGCGGCGCGGTAGCTTTCGGCGTCCGTGTAGCGGCCCCAGGGCGCGACCTTGGGCGTCATCTCGGCCTGCTTGATCGCGGCCGGATAGACGAACTGCGTGACCGCGACTTCGGACGGCGTCGCATGCGCGCCATGCGCGGCGCCATAGCGCGTCTTGCAGAAATCGGTGACCGGCTTGAAGTCCCACCAGTTGGCGCGCCTGCATTTGACCGGGCCGCGATTGGAGGCCGCATTGCCGAGCGAGCTGTCGGCATAGATCTCGGCGAAGGCCGCCTCGATGGTCGCGACATTGCCGCCATGCCCGTTGAAGAAATAGATGCGCTCGAAGCCGTGGCGGGCCAGCGACGACACCCAGTCGTGAATCGCCGCGATCATGGTCGAGGGCCGGAGCGTCATCGAGCCCGGAAAGCCGAGGTGATGCTGCGCGACGCCGACATTGAAGGTCGGGCCGACCAGAAAGCCGGCTTCCTCGCTCGCGCGATGCGCGATGGCCTCGGGGCAGATCGCATCGGTGCCGATCAGCCCGTTCGGCCCGTGCTGCTCCGTCGAGCCGATCGGGATGACGATCCCCTTCGACTTTTCGAGATAGGCCTCGATCTCGGGCCAGGTGGAGAGATGCAGCAGCATGGGGGGAGCATAAGGGAGATGGCGGCGAATGTGGAATCGGGGCGGCATGCTGCTGGTGAGGGGATGGGGCGAAGAAAGGGAAGGACTCACGCAGAGGCGCAGAGACGCAGAGATGTCGTGATGCGGGGCAAAGGCATCGGACCCTCGCCAGCGCAGAGAAGGTTTGTTGGCGCTTCGCGCCGGAAGAAGCACTTTCCCACACTTGTCTTTGCCGGGCTCGACCCACTGCTGTCCGGTTAAGCATAGGCAATCTCCAGTTGCGCAGGAT
>TARA_R110000824_G_scaffold53483_13_pt1 | contig 23870 bp, 29 predicted proteins | sample TARA_R110000824 | Tara Oceans TARA_R110000824 (sample SAMEA4397747) | marine metagenome | biome: Polar Biome; feature: [MES] marine water layer (ENVO:01000295) within the mesopelagic zone...; material: water (ENVO:00002006), including particulate matter (ENVO:01000060) such...
GAACTGTTGCTCGTTGATAAGCGGACCCATATACGACAGTTCATTTGTGACTGGGGTTACCCAGCTAGACTTGCCATCTCCAAACGCAAAAAAGCTGCTGCTTTCTTTAAGCTGGGTGGCTTCTTCATTAAATGGTTTTCCGGGGGATACTTGGAGCGCATAACTGGCAAAGCTTTCTGCGAACTTATCATATATACCTCTTTGCACGATGAGACGCCCAGCAGACACGCACCGTTGCCCTGAAAGCTTGAATGAACTTGCGATGCTGGCAGAAACGGCAAGGTCGAAATTAGCATCGTCGAACACGATCACGGCTGACTTGCTTCCCATCTCGCAAGAGCATGTCTTATGCCAACTGTCCGCACACACCCTTCGAATGTGTTGACCAACCTCTGCGCTACCGGTAAAACAGATATGATCAATACTTTCATTTCTAGCAAGAAGGTCTCCAACCTCTCCGTCTCCGTGAATAAGATTAAATACCCCCGGAGGAATACCGGCCTCCTCATAAGCTTTTACTGCAAGCTCGGTACTCAGGGGGGCGTCTTCGCTAGGCTTAATAACAATTGTGTTGCCCTCTACTAGAGCGGGGGCAGCACACCAGAATGCACCAATAGCAAGAGGGAAGTTCCACGGACTAATGATTGCCACCACCCCCTTGGGCTTGCGTAGCATATAGGCATCCTTCTCTGGTATCTCAGAGGCTAAGGCTTCACCGTGTGGCATGCGACCAGTACCAAAGGCGTACTGGGCCATGTGTAGGGCTTCATTGACTTCGGCTACGGACTCGTTGTAGTTTTTCCCCGTTTCCATGGAGATGGCTGTAGCAAATTTTTCTAGGTCTCTCTCAAGAATATTAGCTACCCGGAAAAGATACTCTGCACGATTGACACGGCTCAGCTTTTTCCATCCATCAAAAGCCAGCCTAGCCGACTCACACGCCAACGAAACGCTGGCGGGAGATGACTGCGGAAAGCAGGCCATTTCCTCCTCTGTGCATGGATCTATATTGGCGAACCCCTCGGATGAGTTGTCTAGCCATTGGCCATCTATAAAATTCTTCCCCCCGTACCCCTTCAACATGCTATACCTCCAGACATTCTTTTATTTGGTTGCCAATCTCTTCGTATGAAAACTTTTCTCCCTGCTGAAGGCCGACGCCCCTATCTATCTTATCCCGGTTCTCATAGTAGTATCGCATTTTCTCCTTGACCTGTAACTCATTGGGGGTAAACCAGCTTTCTCTGCCGCTAAATAATTCTGGAAACGCTGGATCGGATTGGTCACATATAGCACCCACGCCACTTATTAGAGAGCCTGTGGATGGATTAGATTGGTCAATAAAATCTTTTGGCCCACCGACATTGCTGCATATGGGAGTGCTACCAAAACACATGGCGTCAAAAGCCGGGATAGACCAACCTTCCCCATGAGACACGGTGATAAAACAGTCTCCGTATTGATGCAGAGCGTTTATTTCGTTTTCATCCAAGTGTTCTGGTATTACAATCTCCTTGTGGTAATCATTAATGTCTTGGTATAAACGCAGCTTGCTCTTAGTCGTTCCGCAAAGGGTGTGGACATGACTGTTCAGTTCTGATGGCTCTACCCCGAATTTTCTTACTTTAAGTAGTAGAGATACCGGCTCTGATCTGTCAAATTCACTATGAAACGCTTTGACCATTGAGGTGATATTTTTTCTTTCATTAAGATCACCTATGTAATAGAACGTGAACTTATCGTCTATACCTTTAATAGTCATGTCTCTATATTTCTTTTTATACTTCTTCAGATTAGCTGGACATGGAATCAGTTTGACAGAAGTTCCTGCTTCTTCTAGGCCGTCCTCTATTAGGCTTGTCTTGAGATCAGAATTTGGAACCCAGACTTCATCCATTTGTTGTAATTGAATGAACCAAGGGGTTACTTTGATACCGGAGGACTCCGAAAAGAATATTGCGATATTCTTCTTGAATTGTTTAGACCCAACAAGGTGATGAGGTAGCAAATTCTGGATACAAATATCACACCCGCTTGAGCTTTTTTCCTCAAGCTCCAATATTCTATCTGGAACCGGGTCTGTATCATATGTAAGTCTAACACTTCTGCACACGACATCTATACCGGCGGCGTCCATTGCTAGTATATAGCTTATGGCGGCATTAGCCCACCCGCTTCCCTCCTTGTAGTGCCCAAGAAACAGAACCTTCATGCGTTTACCCTTTCCCATCTTTGTTGCTCCCACTTATTTCTTCTGTTACATAATGAAACAAGATGCTCATAGGCGTTGTCAAAATTAAACGGTGTTCGTGTATTCTTTGAGTCAAAGGCCGCAGAACTTTCGTTGAAATACATCCCACCAGTTGTTGCCGTTGTGCATTGGTACATAAGGTCTCTGATTAGCCTAGCTTCAAAAAATGTATTTACTCTTTCTGGCTCACACAGCACCTTTGTTACTAGCCACCTGCCCATCTCACGATGCCCCACTTCCGGCATTTGTTCCGGCTTTGGTTCAGGCTGTCTAATTCTGGGCTGTGATTTCCATCCGATTTCATCAGGAATTAATTCAACACTATCAAAATAATCTTCCCATTGCTTCCCACTAATATGCCATTGGTAATGTTTTTCAAATGCTCTGCGGGTTTCAAAGCCCAGCTTTCTTCGCATGCTTCTAGGCTTGTCAAAGAACTCCTTAAATTTTATGGCTGCTAAGTTGTTGTCTGGGACAGCCCTAAGACACCCGGTTTCCAGTTCCTTGTAGAGGGCTTTAGGGGTGATTGGAACACCTCCTAGTTTTCGCAGGACGCTTTCCATGGCGGAATAATCTGTACCCATAACGGGCACGCCACACGCGGCAGCTTCGACTTGGGGCAAACCGAAACCTTCACAGTTGGCATATTGAACGTATAAATCAAACAGGTTTATTATACTAGAAAGCTCTTCATAGCTTACCCCGTCCTTTACGTTAGATAACCTTGCCCCATACTGACCAGTGTATGGAGACTGGGCTACACCACCCTTGAATAGGGAGGGAAATGGCTTGGAAGTTTGAGCGCATATGTATGTGAACATAACGTGGGATGAAAGTTCATACTGTTGCAGAAGCTCGGGAATATCCCAACCTAAATCTGGATAGCTGGTATGGCAGTATAAAAGATAATTCTTATCCTCTGATTGTGACAAAAACCTACTAAAGGCTTCGAATAGGTCTGGGTATAGCTTACGCCTCTGATTACGCATGACTGTGCCGATTATTTTACAGTCTGGGTCTAATCCGAATTTTTTTCTATGGGCGTCCCTATCTTCTACTGGCTGATAGGCTGGGTGGGCAGAGGGGGAGGCGCTCCCAAGATAGTTTATTTTACCACCTGACTGGTCTTTCAATACGTCACCCGCCCAGTCTGAGTAACTGAAGCATGCGTCTGCCGATTCATAAGTAGCAACCCACTGTCTGGCTTGCGGTCTGGCGTCCACCGTGGGCATAATGGCCCATTTGAAAAATGGCCTGAAGGGAGAGCGTTCTACAAAATCCAACATCCAAAAATCTCGGATGTCGCACACTATATCAGGGAAAAAATCTAAGCAAACATGCTCAAATGCGAACTCTCCAAATTGGTAAGAGGGAACTGAGTTGTAGGAGTCTATTTCTTCTTGAGAGGATCTTGGTTCACATGTAGTGTTGGGAGCAGCCCCGTAATATTTCCAAGGAATAGAGCTTGCTTGAGGAGCATTCTTTTCCCCGTATCCGGCCAACTCTGCTATCTCGTACTTGCCAGTACCATGAAGATATTTTAATATCTCTCTGGTGTAGGTGGCATAGCCGGTGTTCAAAAAAGTTGCTTCGCTGCAAAAGAGAATTCTTTTCTTACGCATACGGCCTCTTTCCAAAATTATTCTTGGGTGAGCGGTTCGGCAAAGTCAAACTCACTGACGCGGAAAATAACTTCCCTGCTATCTTTTGATAAATTTTTAGCAGTCGCGTGAACGTGAAGCTTAGACCCTTTCTTTGCCAGCTTGCATATAGTTTCTGCTCCGGTATGCCAAGCCTCACATTTTATAAATGTGGGTATACGGCTTTTCTCTCCGGTGCTCTTTGTTTTTCTGTATATATAGGTCACCAGAACGAACTCGGTTTGATTTACCCCGTCAACTTGGATTAATCTTGGATCTTCTGTTAAGAATCCAGTAAAAGAACAAAAATTCATACGGCCACCCCTCGAATTAATAAGCCTTCTATTGTACTATCTTAGCAAGGACACAACCAATAAAACACGCTAAATCTCGTAAATCGTACTAACTATAAAAGAATTATCTTCCTTAGAGACCGCCCCGCACAGCAGCAGATTGTTTCCTTCGTATAGAAGATATTTGTATTTTTCTCTAGCGGTTGGAAATATTATTACGCTATCCATAACGCATGTGTCATCTTCAATCGTTAAAAACGACATCAGCTTCCCCCTAGACTCCCCTTTTTTGATTTTATAGTTTGCAACCCTCTTGATATTTCCCGGAACGCATAGATTTTGCCCTGTCTTACCATTCAATACCTCCTTGCAGGTAGTATTTGCGTTGGAGGTGTCTGATGTTTCTACCTTGGACATGGAGATTGGACACCCAAGCATCTTGATTTCTTGGTCGACTACCCAATTCGGATCGTCATGTAAATCATAAGGAGGATTTTCCAGAAGCTGAATTTCATTTTCTACAATCTGACTTCGTTCCAACCTGTTCGTTCCCCCGCCGTCCTTCTTTAGAGGGCGAAGATCCTGAAGGCATTCGATGAAACATTTCCATTGCTTTTGTGAATAATTTTCTTCAACCCATTTCGTTTCCGCCTTGGTCAACACTCTGTATATGTTATACTCGTACAAGGCTTGGTTTCTGGTAATTTTATCCTTAAAGCCTCGAAAGAACCCCACTGAAGAAAGGGCCTTAAAAGCGGTAGAGTTCATTTTTGGTGCCAAGTGTATTAGTATGTCCATCCAAGAAAAATTATTCGCAGTTTTATGCAGTTGTTTTTCCGTTTCTGCGACGGCTTCAATTGCCTTGTCTCCAGTTTTTCCTGTCATAGACTTAATGTCTTTTATTCCGAAGTATAGGTTCCCTTCTCTCATCTCGAACTTATCTGAGAAATTGGTTATGGTTGGGGTTTTTGTTTCTATGTCAAACAGCTTGGCTTCGGAGACAAGTTCATATACTTCTTCGTGTGTATCCTGCTTTTCGTTTGCGTAATAAAGATAGGATATAAAGAACTCATTTGTGTGATGCGCTTTATAGTATGCGCTCCAATACGAGCACATGGCATAAGCTACGGAGTGTGACTTATTGAAAGAGTACCTAGAGGACTTTTCGATCCAGCTAAAAATTTCCTCTGCCACTGGGATGGTAACAAGTTCTTTACTTTGGGCGCCCTCTAGGAAAGAACGCTTTACCTGAGCCATAAGACCGGCCTTTTTCTTGCCGATAGCTTTTCTAAGTATGTCGGCTTCCTGAAGATCAAACCCAGCAATTTTTTGAGCGATCCTCATCGACTGCTCCTGATATACCAAGACTCCATAGGTGGGTTCAAGAATGTCCCTTAGCGATTCATCGAGGTAGTCAATCTCTTCTACCCCCTTCTTTCTATCCACATACCTCTGGGTCATTGACTTGCCATTAGACACAGCTTTAAGACATCCGGGTCTAATGAGAGCAATCAAAGCTGATAATTCTTCAATGTTTCTTGGCCGTAATTTTTTAGACCAAGATCTTCCAAGGTTGCTTTCCAGTTGAAAAATCCCTTTAGTTTTTCCGTCGCGGAATAAATCCCAAGTTTTTTCGCACTGGTAATCAATATCCTCGTTATCTCTAAACATACAGGTTTCCATCTGCGAATGCCTTGTCTATTTTTAGGGTTTGGTATACCGCCCTGTGGGTTTTCATGAATTTAATCATTATGTTGGCTGTGTCTTTTACGTCTTGCAATGCGTCGTGAGCATTATCCTTGCTAAGTCCCATCCTTTCGCGTAAAGAATCCATGCTAATGGACTTGACTGACGGGTCTCCCTCCGTCCACATAAAAACGTTATCCATGACATCAATTTTGTAAACGGGGTTAAATAGTTTCTGTCTATTTCTATCCTTGTCATATGGACCATACTCTTTACAGAGCCTGTCGATAATTATCAGGTCAAAACCAACAATATTAAAACCGGCTGATATTGGTGCGAACCACTGTGTCCCCTTCCAGTTATATTGATCTACAAACTGGATGAATTTTTTCCACACAGACCTCACTGTAGGGGCCTTGTGTAACTGTGTTCTTGTTTTACCAGTGATACGCAAAGCCTCATCTTCGAGGGGGTCTAGCCCCATTTCTACAGCTTTTTCGTCGTTTAGAATAGGTTTTATTTCACTGTTGAATTTGCCTTTCACTTTAAAATTTCTACCATCTAATGCAATAGCAGCCAACTGTGTCGGCTGTGTCTTGTGGGGGTTTCTAGATCCGGTTTCAAAGTCAAATACAATAATATCTCTAAGAGACATAGGCTTGGTCCTCTATAAGGTCTTGAATTTTCATTATTTTATCTAGCAGGTTAACTCCTAGAATGTCAAATTTAACATGGCCTAAGTTTTCTAGATCGGTCATTTCTAATCCAGCTATCTTCTCATCGCTATGTTTTTGTTTTACCATGGGGCAAACGTCTTTAAGCTTCTTTCTAGAAATTACCACCCCTGCGGCGTGTCGGCCCTGAGTTTTAAATGTACCCTCTATTCTGATAGCTTGATCAAAGAATTCAGCGTAGTCTCCGTCCAACATGTTGCGATCATTTATAAAGCAAAAGTCTCTCAACTCCTCCGAGTTGTTAATTAATGCCCATCTAATAATTGACCGATCTTCTTCGTCCATCTCCTGTAGCTGGTCTGACACGTCGGCCTCGTTAGGTATACTTTTGGTAATTTCATTCATCTCCCCAAATGAACATGCTTCGTTGATCCTTAGCACTTCTTTAAGGGCGCTTCTGCCCTGAAGTCTTCCAAATGTGATTACTTGACTTACATTTTCATGGCCGTACTTGTCCTTAAGATATTCTAGGATGTCGTCGCGCCTCTTGGTTGGAACGTCTACGTCAATGTCCGGTAATGACACGCGATCATCTGTGTTTCTTCCGCTATTGTAAAATCTTTCAAACAGAAGATCGTATTCAATTGGGTCTATCTTAGTAATACCTATTAGGTAGGATATCAAGCACCCCGCAGCAGATCCACGCCCCGGACCTGACAGCCACCTTTCATTAGATATAAATCTTACGATATCCCAAACGATTAAAAAATACCCGAAGAGGTCTGCCTCTTTAATTACAGAAAACTCCCTGTTGAATCTTTCAAGGTAAACCTTCTCTTGCCCCTCATCGTCCAGCTTTCCTGTTTCCACTAGCAACTTTTTCCACCCCTCCCTGCACAACTGCTTCAAAGTGCTTTCTTCTGATTGACCATCAGGACATGAAAACTTAGGAAGGATGGGCTTGCTTAGAATGTCGTAGTGTTCACACTTAGAGACTATCTCCGATACGTCATCTACTTGTTGACTATTACATTCGTCTAGTAATATCTCCGTTATCTCGCTACTATTCGGGAGGTGGTAATGATCGTGTAAAAAGAACTGTGCTACATCGGGAGGAAGCTCGCCGTCTCTCAGCTTTTTTTGGATCTTGAGAGTGGTGGTCTTCAAGCTAGAACACAGCAGCACTCTGTGAAGCTCCGCGTCCTTCCTGTCTGTATAATACGTGACGGGGATGGCAGGGGAGGTGGCGTATGAATCGTCGCCCAGAGACGGATACTTTTTTGGGGCGATGCATACGAGGTTCTTTTTATCAAAAATCCTCTTAGACTCGTGTGGTGGTATATTCCCATCCACGTCTAAAGAGGAGACCAGTTCTACTAGATCATGCCAACCCTCTTTGTTTTTGGCAATCAAAGTAAACTGATCAAAAGAACAGCCAATTATTGGCTTGACGCCATGCTTAACACAGGCTTGGTAGAAAGATACTGCACCAGAAATAGACTTATAGTCAGCTATACCACAAGCCTTGTATCCATTTTCACTACATTTTTTAGCTAGCTGCTCAGGTTTGGAAAAGCCTTTAAGCAGGCTGTAGTGTGTGCGGTTACAAATTGGCGCCCAGTCCATAGGTTCCTCTTTTCAACGTAGTTTTCAAATGTAGACGCACAATATTATAGCATGAAAGTTAAAAAAATCCACCCCTTTAGTGGAGATTCAAAACTTTTGCTACATTTTGCCGTGAACTTCTGGCGCAGCTAGGACACATCGGATTCTTCTCTTGATGCATTCCATTGCTGTGTTGTAGCCTTAGTATTTCCTTGACGATAACAGTATCGCGCATCATGATGTCTCTTGACATAACGTCTAGCTTAACTCGTATCGCCTTCAGATCCTCTTGCTGGCTGGAGGAGGCGGCAGAGAAATCTATGCCCACATCTGCCACTTTAGCTGGAGGAGGGGACTCCGTTCCCCTCCCTTTTTTGCTATTGAAATATATAGCAATGGTGAAGGCCATGGTTATGGACAGTAGGACAATCAAGGTGCGTGAAGATGAGAGGAGCTTTTTTACATAGCTCATAGAATGACCTTTCCGTCACCTTCTAAGAGATATCTTGGACGGCCACCGTTGTCTGTCCGTTGGATTTCCTTGGGAATACCAAAATGATCAAACAGAGTTGCGGCTACGTCCAACGGGCCGACCTTGCCTACCTTTGGGTAATACGCCTTGTCCGCAGAGCCAATCACTCTTCCGTGATTATACTTCCCGCCAGACAAAAGCATGGGGGTGATGGACGGCCAGTGGTCACGGCCAGAGTTGGCGTTAAGTCTGGTCCTGCCAAATTCTCCAGTAACTACAAGCAGGGTGTTGTCAGACATGCCGCTTTGGTGGATGTCTCTTACAAAGGCGGCAAGAGCCTTGTCAAGCGGGGGAACCTTTCCCTCTAGAGCCTTCTTGATATTACCATGCATATCCCAACCGCCGTAGTGAACCGTAACAAACTTAGTGCCAAACTGAGCAAGCCTACGAGCCAGCAACATTTGGTCGCCAATTCCACCCTTGCCATACATTTCTCGCATAGCTTCAGGTTCTTTGTCGAGATCAAATGCGTCCTTCGCATTGCCAAGGATAACATTATATGCAGTATCGCCAATCTTGGCGAATGAATCTGCCTCTCTGGAACGAACCTTGTCCACTCTGTCTAGAGCGCCTAGCAATTCTTTTCTCTCTGCAAAACGGCTGACAGGAACTCTTGGTATAAGGTTGTCTTTATTGGATGGATCAAAAGGCTTGTGCGCCCCACCCAAGAACGTTGGCTGCTCACCTTCAATCTTACCCTGCTTGACATAGGCTGGCATGCCGTTAGTGGGGTGATTGGAGCCAAACACGGATGATGCGATAGCTCCGTGGCCCGGATATTCAGAATCGGCAGAGCCGTCTCTCTTTGGGTTACGGTGGCCGGTCATCATCCAGTGGGTGGCCTGTCTGTGAGAAGAGTCTCCGTGAGAGAAAGAGTTTACGGCAGTAAGGTGGTCCCCCTGCTTGATTAGCTCTTTGAACAAGCCGCCAAAAGCAAGGCCGTTACTATGTGTCACTGTTCCTGTGACTGGCCTGTGTGTGTCTGGAACCGTGTCAGTTGGGGCGTGGAACGTCTCAAACTGAGTTGGTCCACCGCCTAGCCAAAGCCAGACTACCGATTTATCACTGGGAAGAACAAATTCTTCTTCAGCAAAGGCTATGTCAGAAAAGGGGAGAACCCCCAACCCCGCACCAAGACCACCGACTCTTAGAAAATCACGCCTGTTAAAACTCAAGTCCAACATAACTCCCTCCTAAAATTCTGTTTAGTATTAGCCCGGTGCCTCGTAGTATCCTATATCAAATCCCTCCCTTGTGCATTCTGCCACAGTCTTCTCCATTCCACACTTATTAAGGTGCTTCTCTACATATATACACATGTTTTGATCTGTTCCCGGCCAATTATTTTTAAAATAATGGCACAGTTTAGTACATTTCCAGTGGTTTCTGTCCTTGGATAACGGCTTGGGACTATTATTATCCTTTATGGACTGAAATGTTTCCTTAAGCATCCCTAGAAATTTGCCCTCATCCTTTTTGTCAAAGCACATCGAGAATGGACCACCATCCTTAATGTAAAAAATAGACATTATTGACTGATCATATTCTGGAAATGTCTTAGAGATAGCGTAGTTGTATAGTAGCAACTGGGGGTCTACCATTAACTTTTCATAGGTTTTTTCTTCCCCAGTAACCCAGTCTAATCTTCTTCCGGTTTTCCAATCCACTACCTCTATTATACCATTTTCTGTCTCGGTTACAAGGTCTATTGTTCCTTTTATCGCAAGATTTCCAGAAACAGTCTCTCCGTTTGGTAGTTCGTACTCATATTTAGCCCAGTCTTCTTCTATCAGAAGGTCAAAATGAGGTTCAGAAGCAATTACGTTACGTGTGCGTGGGTCAAACTGTCCATTATTATAATTTAGGGCATCCCAAGCCAAGCTTAAACATTTTTTTTTATCACCTGACGTAAAGCTATTTTTAGACGGTTTAGTATAATAGTCAAAGGATCTGTTGGACATCTCCTCTATGAATGATTCTCCCATGAATTTAGATACATGAACCTTCACTTCTCCCAGAGCGTCATCTTCCACCCGTAAGTACTTCCTTTTAGGGTTGTCCTGCCAAAACTTTTTAACAGCAGATAGCACTTCCAGTGTTTTATGAACTATGGTTCCAAGCTCAGCCTTCTTGCCACTATCAGGTTGATAGCCAAGCACATATGTCAAGAAATATTGCATCTGACAGAATGAATAATTGTTATAGCTGGAGCTTCGGATATAAGTAACTAGCATGCGTTCCTCACAAAAATTATACGAAATAAGCCATCGCGTTATCTATTTTTGAGCAGAAGTCCTCTATATTGCAAGATGCGTTGTCTATTACAATGTCGAAATTTTCCCAGTCGTAGTTCTCTTCGTCTAGAGCGGTCTCGCTCCCGTGGTTATCCCCGTGGTTGTTTCTATTCAACCTGACTACCTTCCCACCAATGTTTTTTATCGCCTCCACCTCGTTTGGAAACCTAACGTCGGCAACTATGGCAAGCTTTGATTGCTCGTTAAGGATGGAGTCCGTCGTGTAGTCTGTGTGGACCGACGTATAAATTTTACGCATTATATCTGTGCCAAAATATTGCATGAACTCTCTGGCCGTCATGTAGTTAGAAGCCCCCTTGTTTATCATCCAGCGGGATTCTGCATCAAACGGCATGTCCTTCCACAGAATGTTGGTTGATGTGTTTTTATGCTCGTCTGTACCATACACCTGCTCGGGTGTGAGTCCAAAGAATTCTATGCAGAGCCTTTTAAGACCATCTGCAAAGCTATATAATTTAACATACGGCCACAGTTCCCGTTCTGCGTATTGGACAAACTCATAATCTTTTCTTGAGACATCAAATATTCCCCAGCCCTCTTCCCCGTGAGAATTGGTGGTAAATATAGATAGCTCGCCTTTATTGTTGATACCGAAATCCATTACCATGGAGGCGCTTTTAAGTGTTCGACCATGGATGTAGTTAGCCATGGTGTTTTTGCCAGATTGCTTCTTTCCAGATATGCCAATAACTTTCATCAAAACGTTCCTCTTACTTGAGATAATATCATTTGCTTTACTTGGTCAACATCCATGTCTCCCACGTCTTTTCTAGACCACTTAGGAAATGTTAATTTAAACATCCTTCCGAGTTGCCTCTGTAAGACTACTTTCGATTCTCGTCCAGCTTGATCGTTATCTGTAAGCACAATCAGGTTGGTTATCTTGCTGCTTTGGATTTTGTCCTGCTGTTGCAAGCTTAACGTTTTACCAAAAATGCTAACTGAGTTCTCTACCCCGGCTTCAAATAGTTTCCACACGTCTCCCTGCCCCTCCGTAAGGAATAGGCACGATTTTTCGGAAGCTTTGTCAATAGCCCTATGATAATTGTATAGGTAATGGCGCTTATCAAAACCCTTGGTGAATAAAAATTTAGGGATTCTGTATTCTTTTATTGACCTACCTATATGGGCTACTATATTATCTCCTTTGTCGTCATGAATTGGTATCACAGCCCTTTGGTACATCGAAGATGTTTTGTCTAGACAATCCCCTATTCCAAAATGGAGTAAGGTTCCTTCTGAAAACCCTCTGCCTATAAAGTAATCTGAAGGGTTCTGTAATTGATAACATGTTTTGGTTGGGCGTTGAATAAACTCGGGAGCTTGGGAAAACACATGAACAAGTTTTACAAAATCATCTGGCTCCTCCTCTTTCTCCACAGAGACAAGCTTGTTATCTATATTGAGAATTTTGCAAACCCATCTAAGGGATTCCCCAAAATTTATTTCCCTCCCCTCTCTTTGCGACAGCACTCCTTTTACTAGGCCAAAAATGTCGTTTCCGTATTCTTGCTGGCAGTCCCTTGTCCAGCATCTCCACATTTGCTTGTCAATGGATAGAGAAAACGCCCTAGCGTTGTCACTATCTTCATGGACAGGACAAGTAGAGTACACGTTGTCTCCGATCATCTCATATTCAATTTTCAAGCTGCTCAACAATAATTCAAGGTTGTCAAACAACAGTTTCTTGATTTTCTTCAAGTCCATCATCGGCAATGTCTCTTAGGTCGTCATTGTTTATCAGCCCCGTGTCTCCAACTGGCTGCGTTTTAAACTCATTCCTCGTTCTTAATTCAATTAGTTTGGCATATTCTCCTAGCATGTTCATGTTAACGTAATCTCCGTCGTCAAGCCCCGCCCCGTGGCGAGCAACTACGGGGACCAGCTTCCTGTTTCCAGCCTTCAGGCCGTCTTCTGCTAGTTCTTCAGGAGACTTTTTCTTAAAGATAGAAAACGAAGTACATAGCCAAATAAGCCTGTCTGATCCACTTACTGTGTCTGTGCTTTCTTTGGTTATGCCATCCCTGTTAAGCTGCACGAAAGACAGGCAGGGAAAGTCGTATTTAACACACAGGTTGTGTAGAGTGGTGATCTGAAAACCCAACGCTTGGTATTCCTGAATGTTGTAGGTAATTGAGTCAGAAGACATCAGCTTAAGATAATCATATATGACTGCGCACTCGTTAGTATTCCCGTACTCATCCCTTCCCACGTTTTGCATGATCCATCTTTTGATGATGTTCACCACTTGCTCAAAGGGTCTCCCAGCCACCGATACGTAGCTATACGGGATAGACTCTATAATTTTCATAGCGTCTTCTACAGAGCTTAGTTTTTCCTCATCATCTGCGAATTTACCGGTTGCTACATCGTTGATGGGGATTCCGCTAAGGTTGGCTATAATCCTGTTTAAATGATCTTCTTTGGACATTTCCGTATCTAGCATAAGCACAGGAATGCCTTGAGACGCAATCTTCATGGCCACATTGTCAGCAAATACGCTTTTACCAACTTTCGGTCTGGCGGCAACAAGATCCACACACTTTTTTCGCAAACCTCCTCCGATAGCAAGGTCAAATCTAGGAAAGCCGGTGGGAATACCCACTATATCGCACTGGTTTTCTTTTAAGAAATTAACATATTCTTCGATATCCGAGCCAATGTCTTCTGGCTTCTCGCCGCACTCTTCCTCTCTTAAGAAGTCCATTACGGGGTTTTCGACCTTGGATATGATCTCGTCTATAGATTCTGATCCGTCGATTTTTTCAATATCACTCCCTATCTTTCCAGCTAGGGTTTTTATCTGTCTGGCAAATTCAAATTTTTTAATCTGAACAGCAAAATTAAGAACGTTCTCCTTCTTGACGGGAAAATCAAACAGGGATTTTATGTATTGAAGCTCCTGTTTGCTATTGACAATCTCAGAAAAATTTAGCTGGGAGGCTGCGGATAATATAGACGGTAAGTCAACCTGAGAATTGCTTTCTACTACCCTAGCAGCGCACTTGTACAATATTTGATTATTGGAATTACCAAAAGTGTTATGGTCAATTATGTCAGATATTTCAACATAGGCATCTACACCATACTGGAATAGACCAGCGAGAACTGCTCTCTCCGCTCCCACGTCCAATAGTTTCGAACTCATTCAATTTCACCTTCCAGTGCATTTGTTGCACCTAATATACTCCCCGCAGGTCGAACCCTTGTTGACTCTGAATGACTTTCCACACACATGGCAATCCATGCGGACCTTTTTTGGCGCTGAACGCCGACGTGGAGTCTTTTCTAGATGAGTATCGTCATAGTCGGGGTCTCTAAATTCCCCCGTGTCTTGCCACTCATTCTTAAAACCCTTCACTTGTGACCTCCTCTTGTCATGATTAGCCTTTCTGTCTTTAACAATAAAATCTTCCCCAACCTCTGGGGAGTTGGAATCGGATTCTTTATCGGCTACCGAGCCTCCTTCGTTTTCCCAGTCTAACGCTTCCTGAAGCTCCCTTTTTTGCTCCTCGGTCAGGCTGGCAAGTAGTTTGTCTATGTTCATAACCTCTTCCCTTTTTCTAGAAGGATGTCTCCCTTACGTTTAAGCTCATAAACTTTGCCCTCAAGCGATTGAAGCCTAGCTTCAGCGATAGACCTCATCTGATCCACTTTGGAGGCGTAACTGTTCTCTCTTATTATACTCTGTTTTTTGACTTCGTGTTTGGTGTATTGGTCAAAATTTTGAAGATTGTCCACAACCAGTTTCTCTATTTGATCATCACACCAGTTTAACGCAATCTTATTTTTGTTTATTTCATCCTGTATGTAGGATGAATATCCGTATAGAACGTAGGCGTTATCGAATAACTCCTGTTGCGTAAGTTTGCCGATGCGTGATTTTGACATGTTCGAAGATTCTAAAAACTCTTCGTTGAATTCTGCAAACCTAACGTTTGATAAGTCTACGTAGTTTTCTACCTGCTCTAAGTGGGCAGCTAATCTTTCAGCAGCCCCGCAATTGTTTTCGCCATTCATTGTCACTATCCGAATGATTTAGTATTATTAATTCAATGTTATTGAGTTCACACCATCGCAATTTTTCTTCATCTCGGGTCTGAGACTTTAAAAAAGCCGCTTTGTTCCTGTGGAAAAAGGGGGTGTATTCGTAATGTTGCTGGCCGTGTACTTCTACCCCCACCATGACAACAGGTATAAAAAAGTCCAGATATAGAACAGACTTTCTGTGCGGCAAAGTGCTGCCGGGCATCTTGACTTCTTCCAGTATTCTATAGTTTCCACCATATATGTCCTTCAGCACCTTTCTGGCACGTAAATGATTTTTAGATCGCTTACGCTTGTCATTTTCGTAAACATCATATTTGCTGAGATTCCAAACATATTCTCGGCCATTAAATCCAAGAGCTTTCAAAATAGCTCCTTGAGATTCTTGTATATAAGCTCGGTTATAGACGGATTGTCGTTTAAAAATTCAGAGAGATTATTGATACCTTGAAACTTGAAGAACTTCTCTACCTCGTCATCATTTTCTGCGTCGATATTATTATTTTTCAAGACCTCTGCCACAGACGGGTGGCCCTTTTCACGTAAAGCACAGTCTATAGTATACCATGCTCCAGCCGCTTTTACAAGCCTGAACTCACAAGCTATCTGAATTATTTCTTGAGTTTCGTCCACGCCTATGCCGTATCTGATCCAGCCTTCTGCCGTTGAGTTTGGTGTGCCGCCAGCATTTGATGTTAAAACCTTCCAGTTTGCAACTTGTCCAATATGAGGGCCGGTATCCTTGGGAACTTGCCATCTGCCCCTGTGTGTGATAGCAATATTTGTTCCCGCTTGGTATTGAATCATATTTCCACCATCGGTCATCTTTGCTGGCGACCACTTGCTACCTCCGGTGTTGGCGATGTTATGAAGAATAAACAAGGCAACAGTTTTATTCTTTGTGACTTGACCACCAATACGCTTAAGGAACATGGATAACAGTCTAGGCAAAGCGTTTCTCACGCCAGTCCTAATTAGCCCCTCAAGTTCATCCTTGGGGACCATGCTGGAGATAGAGTCAACTACGATTACACATTCGGGATCGTTATTAATATAATACTCGATGATATTCAAGTAGTCCTCTGCCGACAATACTCTATCGTCTGTAGATTCTACTACTATGATTGTTTCGGCGTTAAGAGATTTAATTCCCTCAAAGTTTTGGATTGCTAGTCGCCCCTCGGTGTTTACATAAATCACCTTCTTTCCAAGCTGTTGGCATTTTCCAGCAAAGTGAAGGGCGGTTGTCGTTTTGCCAGTTTTTGGGTCTCCCGACATTACAACGCAGCTTCCCTCTCGTATACCGCCTCCGAGTGCTATATCTAATGCTGGTGACACGCTAAGAATATCAAGGCTTGTAAGGTTGGCAAGAACTTCTGTGCCGTGTCGAACAACATCTCCATAGGTCGATATTACTGTGTTGCTTGTTACGTCGTTTTCAAATTTAGTTATCTTCTTTTTTGCCATCTAGATTCCTCAATTTATGTAGTGCAGATTTCTTTCCATAGCCATGACTTTTTCTAGACGCGGCGTCCTCTTTAATTTCAATGGTGATCTCAGCCTGTCTTTGGCTATCCACAATTTTTTGGTACTTTTGTATAATAGTCTCCAGAGGTGGAAAGCGGAGGGAGTACATGCGTCTACATTCTACCGAGTGAATGGCTTTGACAACGGCTGCTTCTGAATATTTCTTAAGAAGCCTGTTAGCCAGAACAACTTGGTACTGGTAGGTTTTTTGCCATTTGGATGTGTTCCAAAATTTATAAGACTGCTTGCCTTCATTGTCTTTCTCTGACATTCGAGTGCAAATAATCTCGGCAATATACTGAGCGCATGTGCAGTAGTCACCCGTAGACGGGGACTTGTACTTGCTTTTTTCAGTCGGTTTCTTTCTCATGCTGATATATTATAGCTTCTTCAAAGCAGTTGTCAAGTGTGTCTTCAAAATTTTCCTCTTGTATCAACTCAGGCGTAAGCCATGAGGCTTTCAGCACCTTGTCTCCTACGATCTGTCCAATAACATAATAATTACTGCTATCTCCTCCTATTTGACCCATCACAGAACGAACTAAGTAGACTCCTTCTGCCCTGCTAACGTCTACCTCTATCACATGAGATCTGTATTGTAGCTTAACCTGCTTAATACTCAGAACTTCTTTTTGACAAGTTTCTTTCAGGTCTTTCCATACGTCGTAGTCCTTGAAATATATTTCTCTACCATCCGACAAAAGCACCCTAACCCAAATCGCCCTTTTGTCTTTTCGATATTCCTCCAACCACTGATCATGAGTGGTTATATAGCTATTCATCCTTTATCCTTGAGGTGCATGACGGTCTGCCCTGCTTGGGTTTTGTTCTGGCCACGTCAGATAGCTCTGACGCGCTTTGTGTCATTGTTACGATGCCGTCTCTCCTTGCCATCTGACTCCCAGCCGTCATGGGTTTAGGGTTATCTTTTTTACACTTGTCTATGTGTCTTTGAACAGTTGTTACAGGTCTATCCAAGTCCTGCGCTATTTGTTTTGCCTCATGATCCCCAAGGTGTCCTTCCACATAGTACATTTCAGCCTTGCCTAGCGGCCCCTTTTTAGTCATTGATAAAGCTCCTTTGCGCTTTTGTCATATAAAGTGAGTTTCTGGTCTTCAAGAATATCATGTAAAAATCAAAGGTCTCTCTAGAGACGGTCTTCATTTTGGTAGCTAAGTACTGATCTCTGTGACCAAACATGCCCCATGGGTCATAGGGGACGCTATCATGCACCCTAATAGAATACTTTTCTGACGACTGAGACCTGTTTGTAGTTCTGGTTACTTTTGCAAAGCTTTTTTCTTTTTCATTTAATATCCTATTGCCGGTTCTGTCGAATGAGGTTTCTTCGGTATGGTTAGTCTCCAATGCCCCGTCTGAGCTATTTGCGTATTTCACTTCTTCCCCTCCATTATGTATCTGTGTTTTTGTTTTTCAGACATCTTGTTTATATCTACCCTAGTGGCCGGGGCGTCCTTGTCCGTAGCTGGTTCCGATTTCTTTTTCTTTTCCTCGATCTCTGATTTCTGGTAGCTACCCATCTTGGAAGCGTTTTTGTCGGCTAGCTGACCAATGGTGGTGGGGTCTTGTTTGACCGAAACAAGAAGGCCACCATATAATACCCTTTTGAGTCCCTGTTTGCCACATTTGGGACACTCTTTTTTGGGAGGGTCTTTGATAGATTGTAAAACGTCTCTAAGCTCGTGTGAGCATTTCTGGCACACGTAGTCATATCTGTTCATGGCTCACCCTAAAAGTAGGTAGTATAACAGTGAAAGTTGCAATAATAAAATAGGTACTCCTACTGAAAACCCCCACTTTGAACTGCGATCATATATTTTTTTCATCAAGAACAGGGCGAGCAAAGTGCCAACCACTTTGGCCACAACAAAGATAGATAAATCCCCGCTAATCTCCATCATTTTCAGGACAATTGGATTTTTTTCGTAGTAATAGAGATCTTCCCCCCATTTGACGGCAAGGTATAAGTCAATCAGGGATATCAATCCTGTGACGACCAGAATTGTACCAAACATGCCGTTTTTGATTTTTGTCTTTAACACCTTGGGGGCTTTCCCTATTCTAGAGCCATTAGAACTGCTCCAATAATTCCATTCCTTTGGATGTCACTGAAATCTAAATGAACAATCTGTATTCCGTCTATGTCTTGTAGCTTACCCATACAAGTACTTAGACCACTTCTGGTTTTCAAATCCGTTTGTCCAACGTCGCCATTAATAATTATCTTCGACCCCTGTCCCATTCGGGTGATAAACATTTTGATTTGATCAAGTGTGCAATTCTGAGCTTCGTCCAGTATCATATAAGCGTTATGGAAGGTGGCTCCACGCATAACCTCCAAAGGTTCATATCTTATCCTGTTCTGGCTAACATAGTTGGCGTAGGGATCTCTACCAAGAAAAAATTGTAGGTTTTCTTCCATAGGGGCTAAGAAGGGGTGAATTTTTTCACGGATATCTCCCGGAAGGGCACCGATATCTCTGCCAGCACAAACTAGCGGTCTCGTTATTACAATTTGGTCAATTTTGTGTTTGTGCAGATGTTCTGCCGCTATACCGCAAGCGCAAAAGGATTTTCCGCTACCCGAAGGGCCGTCACACAAAATTATATGACTCTCTACGATAGCCCTTATGTATTCTTTTTGGTTCTTAGTCTTAGCTTCAAGAATTTGTATGTTGCTACGAGGTGGTTGTTTTTTTCTTTTCTTATACATGCAGTAGCCTCAATTTAGTACGGGGTGTTATTTACCGCTGCTTCCGAACCCACCTTCCCCCCTATCCGCTTCTTCTAGGTCGGACACCTCTTCTAAATGGAAGTGTGGTATGTGTTGAAACAGGATTTGTGCAATCCTGTCGCCCTTTGCAATCTCAACCATCGGAGTAGCCCAAACAGACCCCGCGTTGAAAAGGCAAACCTTCACTTCCCCTCGATACCCTGAGTCCACCACTCCGGCAAACACATCAACCCCCTGTTTCACAGCCAGACCGGACCTAGGCCAGATTAGGCCAACCGTCCCGTCAGGTATCTCCATTGAAATCCCAGTGCTAATTAACCTCTGGGTGTTCGGATTGATAACAACGTCCTCGTCGGCGTAAAGATCCCATCCCGCGTCAGAGTCATGGGCTTTAGTTGGGATAGTTGCAGTTTCGCTTGTCTTTTTAATCTTTATCAAGATGACTCTCCGTTTTTCTTATCTTCCTTTGGTACACACTTGCCGCCCTTCTCTACGTACCCCTCGTTGCAATTTGGGGGATACCCAGCCTTCTCATCTGCGGCGCCATCCTGCATGATTTCGTCCATCTGCATAATAATATCTGTCATAGTGCTTCCTCTAGATTGTTTAACAAAAATTAGTGTTCTACCACTCTTTCTGTATATGCCTTTTCTCGCATAGTGATAAAGTTCTCCGGTTCTGGGGTCTTCGTATATGAAAACTCCGCCAGCGGATTTCCCCTTGTTTTCCCCTTCTCTTGACGATGGCATTTTAGCTGCCTCCTTAAACTAACTCGCATGAGCCTCCGGCGCAGGCCCACTCCTGCTCCGGGTTCACATTGTTTTCTTCTTCAATCACCTCAGTATAATCTACTGATTGGTTTTCTCTATTTAGGTCAACCCATTCCTTCCAATTGTAAACATCCTTCATGCAGTAAGTTAACTGCTTGACATCTCCATCAAAATATCTAACAGAAAATTTCTTACATCTAGCAATCCATTTTTTTTTGGCCCCACCCTTTGTTGTCGCACCCAAACCTAGGAGAGCATCACAAGCAGCCCACAGATTATCTTCCCACAAGTCTAAGGCCACCTCTATAAGGCCGCTCACAAAAAGTGAAGCGTCTCCGTAATGTCCAACTTGCTCGCTTGGGAGATAAATTGCCGTAAATGGAGCCTGTGGATAGTCTTTATCTCCCGTTATCGGCAAAAGAGAGATGCCACAAAAGAAGTTCCTGTTTTTATAGATGAACTCTTCCACAGAGTCCCATTCATCGAGTTTAACATTGATCGTGTTGGACACGTTATGTGTCAGCCATGGTTGTACACAAAGCTCTTTAGTGGTTCCTCTAATCACCCAATTTTTCTGTGTAGACTTAACATAGCTTAGTAAATCTAACGCGCTGGTCTGATTCTTTGTTTTAGAGCCTCCGGGAACCTCAATACAAAAGGCGATAACGTCATCGCTGTCATTTGCAGACCAAACAGACTCCTCGCAAGCCTTCGGGTTGATCTTCTTTAAATGTTGATAAATGGGTTCCATTTTGTTTGCTTGAACCCGTCTAATATAACGCTTCGCGTGATGAGGGTGTATTCCACTGCTAGTGCCTAAGACGCAGGACGTAGTCCCTTCTGGCTTTATGCATGTAGTTCTTGCGGCTGTATTGATCCCTATTCTCTTAGCCATTTCCCTGTTTGTGTCCTTAACCATCTTGGCTCCTAGCCTTTGCACTTCTGGGTCAAGACATATTTCATGTTGTTCCATGATTCCAGTCATGGACACCCCCAGAAGGGCTTCTCGGGAGATTATTCTTTCGCTGACCTCTCCTAGGTATGGAAAAGACAAAAAACCAGCCTGTAACGTGCCAATAATAGATGCTGCGCGACACGCTTCGTAAAAGTCTTCTGTGGAGTTCACCTTGGAGCAATTAATCGTGCTTAAATTGCACGCTTGCCAGCCAGTCTTTCCGGTTTCTTCATCTACAGGATATAGACCGATTTCAACACAGGGATTTACGATAAGCTCTGTAGAATCTGACCAAACAAACCCCGGCTCACCGAACTCCTTAACCGATTGCATTAATGATGCAAATTGTTCAGGACTGGTCTTATCACGAAGTAGGAGAGCAGAATTATTAGAACGACCACGTTGAGGATTATCGTGAAACCAATTACCAGTTTTTGCCAGTGCCATCTCCTCATCTTCTGGCGAAAAGAGACAGATGGTAGCACTCCTGCGTACACCGCCAGAAATAACAGCGTCAGCAGCATGCATAACCACGTCGTAAGCATCTATCGTCCTCATTTTACGAGAAGAAAATTCAGCGCTCCTGAGAGACCGATCCAAAACCTTTTTAATATTGTCAAGAGCCTTCTTCAAGGGTTCTGGTCCGGGTGCTTTGCCTGAACTAGAACTGAGATATGCTCCGGCTGGCCTGATTTTAGAAAAGTCAAAAGATACTGTTTTGCCACTGTATTCTGGGAAAAGTGTTTTTTGCTCGAAGTAGCTGGACACCAAGACTCCCACAGCTTCGGACCACCCCTCGATAGTGTCAGGGATTGTGAATTTTTTTGTTCCCTCTTTCTTATGAACCATTTTGGGAAGCTTCTTGATGTGGTGCTGTTGAACTGAAAATCCTACTCCGCACCCACACAGTAAAAGATACATGGACTCCTGAAAAAATCTCAGCCTATCAGCATAGGACGCTATGCAGTTATACATTCTTGAGTTATGCTTAAATATTGGGTCTCCCCCGAATTGCAGTGCGCGCTGTGAACCCAAGACTCGCTTTTTATGCATCATGTCGTAGGCCCACTCTATGTCCTCTTGAATTTGTAGTTGCTTTTCAAGTTCCACATTTTGGCTAGATGGGTCAAGATCAACATACTTATCCAGCATCATCCCCTTAACTCTGTCAACTGATTCTTTCCAAGTTTCCCTTCTCTTTTTTTCAGGTATCCATCTAGCATATTTAGAAACAAAGCTATAATCCATGAGCGCTCTAATCGACATTATATGTACATCCTTGATGTGTCCTCGTTTTGATAATCAGAAAAAAACCACGACTGCTTTAGCCGTGGCATGGTTATTTACTACTAGTCATCATCTTCCGTCAAATTGTCAATCATTCGTCTTACAATCCAGCTTATCACGGTAGACAAAATGACTTGGACGATAAACGGGAGAACCCAAGCCGGGAAAAATGTTTTTATCTCTTTTGGGTCTAGATTACTGCGAATGAACTCTTTACATTCGTGTCTCAGGCTCTTTTTATGAGCCTTTAGTCCTGCTCCCGGTCTCGCAGCAAACTTGGTCAAGTTGGAAAAATCCTCGCTCTCTATTCTAGCCCATTCCTCGGCTAATTGCAAGCATCTTTCTGCAATTTTTTGATCCTTTTCCTTTTTATACTGAGATTTTATTTCTGACCTGATTTTTTCAAAGTTCATCGTTGGGTTCCTGTGGCATATCAACCAGTTTGGACATCACTTCTTCTTCACCGTAATCAAACGGGAGATCGGGAAAATGATCCAACCTAATTACGCCTCCATGCTCCTTGAGAGTTATTCCCAAAACCGTTATTGATATTTTAATGATTTTGCGAACAACGACAACTGGCTTGTTGTCTGTAAAGTCTATACTAATAGAGCCGTCTTCAGCAGAGATTACCTTCGCGGTAACAGGAGACTTAGCTTTTATTGTGTACTTATCAGCCTTGAATCCATTTTTGGAAGATAAGCTAGTCAGGACATCGTAGACCTTTTTTAATTCTTGCATTTTGAGCACTCCTTTTTTTTTACACTGTGTTTATCGCAGTCACACCTGCCATGCTCCTCTTTGCATCCGCAGTATGTGCCCTTCTTTTCAGAATCGCACTCGCATCCCCAGTCACGCTCACCGCTATTTGGATTATCTTGGCCATGGTACGGACAGGGTGTTTGGTGGCCATCGCCATGAGTGATAATGCCAGAGCCTTTACATATACATTTGGCAGGGTCTGGGTGAGGGCCGGGTATATCATTAGGGCCATCTTTTACTTGTTCGTTGGCGATGAAAGCTATATATCCTTCATTTCTTTCGTGGTCAAATTCTATTTTGCCACCATTATCTTTCTTAGTGCCGCTTGGCGAAAGATCAACGAGTGAAACCAAGGCGAATAAAACCAGAACAAGTACACTCATAATATTCGACTTCATCATATAATCCTCGTATTAAGCTTTCTAGGCTTGAAGCCTTCGTATCCACTGAAAGCCCAACAATCTCCTTCGCTTAAAATTCTTGCTTCCAACTCTTCTGCGTCTATCCAGAAGGAGCCGTCTGGTTGCCCATGTCTCTTTGGGCCACCATTCCAAATACCCCAAGAGTTTTGGCATAACACACCCGGCCTTTTATACTCATCATCGACACCTAATAAGCACATTTGGTGCGCCCATTCCCCACGAGGCTTGGCAAAACCCTCGGAGTCTCTTTTTTCGCTAAAGCCTTGGTTGCTAGCTATAGTAATAGCATATCCGTTAGCCAGTAGGTCTCTCGCTTGCTCGTAAGTATCTACTCTAGAAACGGTAAGT
>TARA_R110000824_G_scaffold79010_1_pt1 | contig 23870 bp, 4 predicted proteins | sample TARA_R110000824 | Tara Oceans TARA_R110000824 (sample SAMEA4397747) | marine metagenome | biome: Polar Biome; feature: [MES] marine water layer (ENVO:01000295) within the mesopelagic zone...; material: water (ENVO:00002006), including particulate matter (ENVO:01000060) such as......
TAGTACCTATTCCGACTTTACCATCAGAAGCAATCCTCATGGCTTCGTTCTTAGTTCCACCACTACTATGAGGACTGAATACGATAGCAGAAGCACCACTTGATGTATTCGTCAGTTCAAACTCTATGTCTCCGGCGGGAACGGTATTCCAATACCCCTCAATTCCTATCCTCTCTCCTGTTGCATTGACTGTCGAATCTCTTAACCTTAGCATTAGGTTCTCAGAATCAGACTCGTTTCTTTCGATGTGTAGTTTAGTCGCGGGGCTTGTAGTACCTATTCCGACCTTACCATCACCCTCTATACTCATACGGATATTATTTCCGTTGGTCTTGAATACAATGGCCTCGTTCTCATTGTTTCTAATTTGAAGTCCGTCTGTTGAATGGTCGCCAACTATCTTATTGCCACCATCAAAGGTGATGTATTTGTCATTTCCAGTCACGGTGACAATACCGGCTACTTCTAATTCTGTTGAGGGAGTCGCAGTTCCTGTCCCAATACCCACATTTCCATCAGCATGAATAGTTAGAATGTTTTGTTTCTCATAAGCACTCGCTGCATTGTTTAGAGAGTTGAATGAGAAACCATCAAAGGAGTCATTTCCTACTGCTAGGTCATACACCCTGTTTCCGCTTGCTTCGTCTAATGCCTCAAAGTAAATTCTTGGGTTGCTATCGTCAGTAATCAATAAAGCGGCAGTAGTCCCGCCACTAATACCACTTGTCGAACCATCAGAAATGTGTAGGTTTTTCTTGGGACTCGTAGTGCCTATTCCGAGATTACCAGCAATACTGGAATCACCAGTACCATCGACGGTCAGCCCCTTTCTTACCCTGAAATTCTTTTCTGCCATTCCCTCACCATAATTTCACTATCCATCATGTCTTGATTAATTGAGTCGTTGTCACTGCGTAAGACCCAGTGAAGTTCATTACCGTGTTTGTAAATTGAAGTGCGACATTGCTTCCACTCTTGACCGCTGCAAAAGTACCCATTGGGGTATCGTTTGAACTGATGTAAGCATACGTCGTCATGTGTACATCGCTAGTAGCACCCGGACCACTTGCCCCGTCATACGTCACGAGAATCTCAAACGCATCAGTCTCGTGGGTGCTATCATCCACTATGTGTCCGACGAACTTCACCGTCCTGTATGTGGCAAAGGCATATGTTGCTAAGTCCACAGCAGAGCCGGAGAAGGATGTCCCATTTGCTGATGATGTATCTAGGACTGCTACTGAGTCTACAGATAGAGAAGGTGCGGTAAGGGCAGTAGTCGCAGTCAAGGTCGCGGCTGTCACAGTACCAAGCGTTCCGATGTCCTTGCTCCCGTCTACCACCAATGCCTTGCTTGCAGTCACAGTGCCGGGTGTGACGCCATCCAAGACACCAATCTCAGCAGTTGATATCGTCACACCGTCAAGTGTCAGTGATGTGTCGGCGGTGAGAGCGCCTGTTATGTCTAGCGGCTTGTTCATGGTCCACTTTGTGCCGGAATGAGAATAGTTGAGGGTGGCAGAAGCACCAGCAACCGTCAGACCGGCACCGTCAGCCGCACTGGAATCAGCCGCACCTTTCGCTACGGTGATGTTCAAGTCCTCTACTTCCAAGGTGGCTGTGTTCACTGTGGTGGTATCACCATCGACCTGCAAGTCTCCTTTGATTAGCACCTTGGATGAAGTGCCGTCAGTCTCGTCACCACCAGTCAATACTAGCACATCTGCCAAAGCGCCGTTGCTGGTCTGCGCGAGTTGCACTGTCAGCCTACCCTCTTCCGAACCAGCGGTGGCGGCAACGACGTCTCCTTTGATTAGAGCGTAATCGGTCTGGTTCTGGTCGGCATCATCGCCTTGCCATTTTATGTTCCCTAGAACATCGTTGGCTGCTCCAGCAGCGCCCTTGTCGAGTCTGAACATGAAATTAGTGCCTGCAACGTCATTGTAACTATGCTCCAGTAGCAATTGAGCAGGCGTGTTGTCAGTGGCGGTATTGATGTGAAGCGTCTGCCCATCGTACGTAGCGGTAGCCTCAACATCCAACTCAGTCGTCGTACTGCCATTTATTGTTATGAGGCTATTTCCGTTGCCCGAATGGTCATTCAGTGCAGTTATCGTACCAGAACTAGCACTACGGTCCACCCACGACATCACACCGCCAGTGGTTGATGAAAGGACATAGCCAGTAGAAGCAGGGTGGTCGTCGGGCAATTGGTATGTGATGCTATCCTGTGCAGCCGCATGACCCGTAACCGTGGTCACTTTGTTCGTATTGCTAAGCAGTTGCATCGAGTTCGTTTTGACCGAGGTGACTGCTGTGGTCGCACCTATGGTACTGCCGTTTATCGTAGTACCAGAGATGTCACCACCACCGATAGAGACTTTACTAACGACGAGCGCCCCAGTGCCCTTTGGATTGACATTGACGTCTATGTTAGAGTCAGAGCCGTCTGCCGCTAACGTGATGCCTGTGAGCGTCACACCAGCAGCAGCCACGTTTGTGTCGAAGATTCCAGCGAAGACGCTGTGGTCGGATGGGACAGTGACGTCCCCATTACCAACGACTATGCCCTTCTGTACACGGAAGTCCTGCTCGGCCATTCAATCACCTCATGTTAGTTTCTTTATTGCTTGCCACGATATTCCAAAACTGTAGGCCTTGCTATTCACGCCCGGTGTGATTCTACAGACTATGTTGCTACCCGATAGCACCCCTACCACAGTGCATAGGGTTTGACTGGCGTCCTTGACTTGCGCGTATGCGCTGGAGGTGTAGGCCGTGGACCCGTTGTGCGTTATCACAATCTCGTGCGCCTCGTAATCGCTATCTGTGCTGTTCTCTATCGAGATGAGCAACTTAGCCCCTCTGAAGTTAGCGTGTGGGAACAGCGAAATGTCCACAGCGGTATTCGCACTATCTGGACTGCTACCACTCGCATAGCCGAAGCCCACCCCATCCGCGATGTGCAGAGGCGCTAGTGGGGTCGCTTGGTTGATGCCAACCGCGTTCTCCGACACATCCACCTTGAGTGTATTAGTGTCTATCGTGACATCCCCACTACCCACTAACGTGCCTGTATCGAGATTGTTCGCATACACGTTGGCCCATCTGAGAGGGGCGCTGCTCTCTCCTAGGTTCAGAGTGCTGTCAGCGCTAGGCAACCAGTGCTGGTTCACTTTGAACCCCTCTAGGGTCGAAGTGCCACTGTTCGCCCAAAGTATGCTCTTGTCACCATCCGATGAATCGACTATGATGCCCGCGCCATCGGTGGCCGAGTCGTTGCCGCCCTTCGCTATGACGATGTGCAGGTCCTCGACTTGTAGGTCACTGACATTCAGAGTGGTAGTACCTCCGCTCACTATCAAGTCACCAGTGATTGTGAGGTCGTCACTTACGGTCAGGGTACCACTTGGCGGTCCTATGCTCGTGGTGCTAGTCAGAGCAGCGGGTATGTCAGTTGCTGCTAGGTTGCGGAACTCCACTGCCGTCCCATTACCACCAGCGCTACCATCCACTGCGACAATCTTCGCCCCATGCCCAGTGAAATTGGCTGGTGTGTCAGTCAGACCGACGATTGTGGTTGCACCCGCTGCATCGCCGTCTCGCAATATCTTGGTCGCGCCTTGATAGAGCCTGTTGCTGTCTCCGCTGTTGAGCCACAGCGTATCTCCTGCTGTGCTACCGGGATTGGCCCCCGTTGCTGTCAGTTCCAGACCCGTTGGGTCTTGGATGAGTCCGCTTATCGCTGCCTTGCCTGTGACTGTGAGGATGTCCGTCCCAGCATTGTACGTCAGCCCGGCATCGGATGTGTGACTACCAGACCCGTTGCTGATTTGAATTCGATACGCATCACCGTGAGCCGTGCTCGTGACGTTGCTCGATACGAACGTCTTCTTCCAGACAGAGCCATCATATGTGCAGATGAATGATGTGTTAGCAGAGATATCGAACTTGGCGGTACCGCTGTTTGTATCATTGGTCTCATTGAACTTGATGATGTGACCGCTGAAGTTGTAGATGAATATCATGTGACCTCTAGGGAAGGAACCCACTGGATTGAGTTCGATGCTCTGAGTAGGAGTCATGTGGAAGATATTCGCACCATCGAACTTGAACGTCTGGTCAGAGCCACCTGCGTATGACGTGGGTATGTCTGGACCCAGTCTCCATGTTCGCTTTTGGCTATCTTGGTCACCGCTGTATAGCAGTATGGAATCCCCGGCAGCGCTCTTGCTTACCCATAATGCGTCGAATGGGGTACCACTCAGTGAGCCTGTCTCGTCGCCCCCACCGTGCATCCCATCCATGTCAGCATGGCCGTTGATGGCATTGGTGTAGGTCCCTACTACGTCCTTGGTCATAGGCGCTAGGTATATCGGTGAACTGCTCTTGATGTACGTCGTCATGTTGTACACCTCTGAGATGGCTAGTTTCAGGTCGTTGTTCGTGCCATTGCTCGCTTCGTATACACACTTGACCACTGCTAGGACAGTGGATTGCTCGGATGAGAAATCACTATCGGGGTCAGAGAGGAATGCCTCTGGTGTCACAGGGAAGCCGCTGGAGATAGCGGACCCCATCTCTATCTTGATGTGCTTGACGGTGTTCGACCCATCTGTGCATACGTATACCACGAGCAAACAGGATTGGCCGGTTGTCAATGCGGTATTACTCGCTTCTATCGTACTTTGCTTGAGTTCTATGTCAAAGTCCTGTGGTGCATTGCTGTTGTAACCACCACCGAAGTCCACTAGCATGCCGTCGATTACAGCGACACCACTCCTCACCCTCAGGATGTTTATATCCCCATTCGCACCGCTCTTCTTCTTGCAGTATCCCGGTAGTGACGCTGGGGTGTTCCTTATGCCGGAAACGCTCGTAGCACCATCCTCCAACAGCATTATTCCATTGCCATGCAGTCCCTCGTAGATGTTCGTGAGGGACGGGGACAGGAGGAAGTCCCCATCAGTCAGTATCTTCATATGTTCGTGTAGCGGGTTTGCCATTATCTTACCTCTATTATCAATTGTACTATTAGTTCATTCGTGCTGCTCTTAGTTATCGGACGGAATACATGGCGTGTTATTGGTGTGAAACCTGATGTTCCACGTAGTTGCACATGAACTTCCTTCAAAGATTCATCGAATGAATCAGCGGTTGTAAGAGTGCCTTCAACAAGAAGTGTTGCGTTATCCAGTATCTTCACGCTCGGTGTGACGGTGATAGCAGGCCTTCCAGCAGCCCCATCGGAAGAGGTAGCAGGTGTACCATCGAAGCCTATTACCATCTCGTTGATGTTATCAGCGATTGTCTCAACCATGAGCCTCTTCAACTGGTCGCTTGCTGGCATCACATCTCACCTCGTATTGAAATCATTGGGTCCTTATTTAGTCCAATCGTCTTGTAGGAGCCACCAATCTGCCCTCTACTCGCATTCCTACCAATGAGATACCCACCTGCTGATACGTATCTGATATTGATGATGGGTATCACCCTCACCTCCATGTCCGAGAAGAAGGAGAAGTTCTCCTCTGTGATTTGCCCAGTCGTATCCGCATTCGTGGTCGAGGCTTCCGTGATACCGCCTTCAAGTATCCCTTGTAGCACACTATCGAGGCCTGCATCATCGCTAAGGAATGTGAAGTTGCTAGTACCATTGAGAGCAGAGTGAGTGGCCCCTAATACCATTCTCCTTTCACCACCGAAGTACACAACATCACCGGGTCGTATGTCCCATTGGTGTGGGTGACCTTGTGATGAGATGCTACCACTCAGTACATTATTCGCCTTGAGCATCTTCCTCGCCACTCTCCTTGCTTGTTGGTTGGATGTCACAGAGGCATCGTAAACGGGAGTTATCGTCTCAACTATGTAGTTGTCATTCTTGCCCTGTTGCTTCTCCCTGTCATCCATTGTCACAGTGAGATTCTCATTCAGCGCTATCTGCCTGCCTTGTACTGAGACCCTGTTATGCGAGTTATCTACTGGATTGCTGTTCTTGTTACCGAATCTGAAAGTATCATCCATGACCTTGATGTTGGAGAAGTAGTTCAGAGGTACGTACATCAATACACCGAAGCGATTGTACATCGGTATCCCATTGTCATGTCGTGATATATATCGCATTGCTGTGATTAGATTCACATTGTTGAAATCAGTTGCTAAGAACGAGTTGGTATGCTTCCTCCGATAACTGCTGTTGGGATTGGTCATGGAGTCACCGATGGACACTGCCGTCAGGCTACCAGTGGCATCATTAGCGATTTTCACCACTAGGTCGGATGTCCTGAAACCGACATCTAGCAATTGCCCGAAGTGCACTGCATCGTCATCAAAGCCGATATCGGTGAGTGACTTCCCCTTCAAGTTCCTCAGTTCCACTGTGACTCCTGTGTTTGTGACGGTGCTCGTATCCCCCCTGAGTCTCTTACTGGGGTCTAGTTCGCTGTATAGTAATGGGATGGTCGTGTTCTCCCCCTTACTCGTCCATATCGACGATTTCAGGGAATGACCATCAGTCTCCTTGTGCGAGAGGGTCACTGCTGACTCAGATTCCACCATGCTATACGCCTTCTCCGTGGCTATGTCGTAGTTCTCCGCATTCCTAGCCTCTATCGTGATTCTGTTCTTCCCGTCACTCCTACTGTCTATCTTCGCGTAATGAACTGCGTTATCGACGAATACGGGTTTCCTCACATCAGTAGCCACTGTGGTTAGCGAGGCATCGAATCTCCCCTCTCTGTGTGCTATCCTCATCAACTACCATCTCCGCTGTGGTCTGACACTCCGTAGGCCACATCTCCCTTGTGGCCCTTGTTATGCAATGATTGGCTGAACCTCGCTTTGATGGAGTAGTCCGGCTTCTTCAAGTCGTCATCGGTATCCCCCTCTTGCCTTCTCCTAGGCGCATCCGACTTGTGGTGCTGCAACGTGTTCTCGGATATCACTAGGGTCGATACGGTAGACGCAAGGCTGGTCTTGTCAAAGTCCGATGCCTCTGTACCGGGTATCTTCGGCCCCTTGCTACCCGGTACCTGATGGGCTGAGTCCCATGCACTGAATATGGGGATGTATGGTCCGTTGCCATCTGGTAGGCTACGGGAGCCGGGAGTGTTATCAGCAGGCACTCTACCATTAGCGACTTCGTAGACGAATACCCCGTACTTGCCTCCTGCACTTGCTCTCAGGTGGTTCTGGTCGTATTGTGGTGTACTTGTCGCCAGTGCATCGTGCGAGCGATAAATCTCGACATGGTTCTTGTCTAGCACGCGTATCGGTCTGACGAGGAACCTGACGGTGGAGTCCTGCTCGTTGTTCCTCACGTTGGTGGTCTTCCACGTGGTGTCTTGGTAGGGGTTAGTGGTGTCCGTCGAGCCAGTGAGGTTGTTCACGCCCCATCCTGTGTCATCGAAGAACCCTCTGTAGTTCTCCGACTCTAGGACATATGAGCCACCATACGGTCTGAATGGATTGGTATGCGAATACTTCTGCACATTGGATAATGGGGACCCCCCACCCTGCCTTGCGAAGGACACGTTGGTGTAGTCAGCATGTCCTAGGACGGATGTCCCAGCAAGTAGATTGCTGCCGCCTAGGAGCGTTATCCTCTGACCCACGTTCCTGTCGGTATGGAGGCTGTGTGCCTCTGTGTTGATGACTACGTGGTTCTGCTCCAATCCCTCTACAGTCTCGGCATCTATGCCTATCCTAGGACTTGCACGTGAGATGGCGGTCTTGTGCGGCGAATCACCAGATACGGTCTCCACCTTGTCACTGACGATTGCATCCCTAGTCAGCAGCCCATCATCAGCGATGTCTAGTTTAGCGCTTATGCCGCGCTTCACCTCGTCTGCTTGCAGTACATCATCGCGTGGTCGCAGTAGACCGTTTCCGAAGAGTGGCTCTGCTGTGTTGTGGCTGAGTACCACGCCTGTCTTGTGAATGGGGACGGAGAGCGCTGTGAGGACATCCTCGTTGAATGCAGTTGGGTACCTCACTCCTCTACCACCACCCATGTCTCCTATTCTCAGTGAGTGCGTAGGGGCGAATACGTCCACTAGGTCGTAGTTCTGATTGCTCGCATGCAGGTTGATATCGTTATCCGTACCTCCGTATCTAGGCACGGTCGTGGTGACGGATACTGCTCCATTGGATAGGTTAGTGACTCCCTTCATGTTGAATATGGGCTTGGCGTTGTTCCATATCCTGTCATATGGGCTTCTGCTGTTCCTCCTGTCGTACTCGTAGGCATCACCACAGTCCCATGCTGGTCTGATACCGAATCCACGCACTGGAGCACGCCTTACGTCCTCTCCACGCTCATTGCCCCACCAATCCACCAGATAGTACTGCGAGGCCGTAGAGAGGCTCGTAATGCCCTTGCATACGTCATCCCCCCACCAGTCGCGTTGGACCTGTGAGGGGTTCCTGAGCGTGCGTAACGGGGCACCGAATGGCCTCGTCATCCTCCGACCATCACTATGCCTCACTTGGTTCTCTGCCTTGTCGTGCCCGAGCATCCCTGTGAAGTCGGTCAGTCGCTCCATAATACCGACGTAAGTAACTGGGAACGTGCTACTACTAGACCCATTGCCTGCCCAGTCCCAATCCTGCGTCTCCATCTGCACCAGTGGGCCGCTAGAGGCGTCAGTCGTGTTCAGACCCTCAAAGTTAGCGGTGTTCTCATAGACCATCCTAGCAGGCAGGGTACCGTATCGCGGTCTGTTACTGGCTTGCAGTACCCCGAAACGGTAGCCATACGCCCTTCTCTTGGTTGCTGCTGCGGAAGAAGAGGTGATTCCATTGCCGATGTCGAAGGAGCCATCGTCGCCCACATCCTTCCATTCGTGTTGTAGAGCGGAGGAGAAGTTAGCGGTTTTTGCAGTTGGATGTATATTCCAAGATGCGCTTGCATATCCATAATACGCCAAATCGCTTGCCTGAGGCCCTCCACGGCTACCACACGGCCAAAAGCCACTGAGCATGACATTAGTACCTCCGGCATCATGATTGGAATCTCCACCAGATATATTTCCATCCTTGTTATTCACTATGCTTGGGGTTTGAATTAGGAAGTCGAAAGGCCCAGTACTAATTGCATATGAGAAATCGTGATAATGTATAGTTTCAAAATGCTCAGGTAGATGATTATATCCTGCTTTGTCAATTGCATTAGCACCGAATGAAGTTCTGCTATCCGAGAAGTACGTATTCGGTCTACCCAAATTAGGATGCCACATACACAGGAAGGCATCGGGTACGTATTTGCTATTCGTATCTTGATTACCATCTATTATCTGAGGTAATATGTTAGCGAAGATGCTCCTTTGCTTGTCTTTCAGCAACTTGCCGATAGGCAGGGAGTTATAGGAATCCGATAAACGCAGTACTGCGCCATTGTATAGATTAGTCCAGAACTTATCTGCATCGTCACTATCCAGCACTAGGGAATGTGCTTTGTTTACGTCGAAGTAGTGTCCGCTTCTGTAGAGGAACGCCTTACGATACTTCTGACCGTTCTTTGCGGTGTATTCTACCACAGGAGAGAAGTAGGGATACATCGGGAAGAGGTTTCCATCTGCTACTTGGATGGTTCCGACACCTGCATTGAAACTGGAAACTGTAGTTTTGGGTATTAGACTAATTGTCTGATTAGTTTTTGAGTATATGTCAATGTATATCGAGGGATATCCATTAATTGTCAATTGCTTTCCTATACTCCCAAAGCCATTTCTACATAGTTGGTAGTAATTCTCAGGTGCATAATGCATTAGTTTGGTAAATACTCCAGTATTATCATCTGGTGCTTCCTTATGCAGAATACTCCACCAAGGTATATTCAGGGTATATCCGGGTGTCGCATCACTGAACATGGTGGAATACGGGAAGCCCCTTCTGGTGAACGAGGGTGTCTCGTTCAATTGCACCCCTAGGGGGTTGTAAGTCATCAATGGGGGTATATTGGTGAACTGGCTACCATGGTCTGGATTGATATCTAGCATCATCTCGTTGATGAATACCTCGCATCCCCTCACATCTGCTCCTACTTCCCTCTCCAAGACAAGCGTCAAACTACCCTTCTTGTTAGAATTGTCATCCTCGACTATCGCTATGACTGTATTCACCTGTTGGCTGGTCAATTGCGTAGTAGCATTCTCATGACTACCAATCAACTGATTGCTGAATAGATTCGGTTGTATGACTATCTGATAGGCTCCGACTTCCACTGGGTCGGGGAAATGACGGGAGAGGGTGTAGTTAGCAGCCGCTTCAAGGACGATGCTATGACCTCCTAATTCGTTTATGTCCCCTGCGTTAGAGCCACTGGAGGCGAGTATACCATAACCATCATATTTGACGGTGGTTTCAAACATAAGCGTAAACGCACCCCCATGTATGTCGCTGGGACCACTTGGGGCGGCGTTTACACCACTGAAATTCACCTCTGCATCCAATGCCTTGATGTTCTGGTTCAATCCAGTGATGTCGGCCTTCTTGTTATTGGAGTCGGTGAAGTCGGTCATGAATGTCGAATCCATGGTCTTGAGTTCAGCATGGTAGTCCGCTAGATGGCGCTTGTACAGGCTCTGATATGCAGGGTGCGCCCAGTGCCCCGGCATCATCGGCATAGTCGGTGTGACGTAGTGATGTCCCATTCTAGGGTAGGGCATGGGTGTCATCTTGGGCTTGCTGTATGCGTTGTATGCCACGCTATCACCAGCGAAGTACCGTGTATGAGCCATGTCAGGAGAGTTGCCGCTGACCTCGGCGTGGTCGCGCAGCCTCCTTGCTGCGAAGAACCGAGTACTACCACCCGGCACGTAATACGATGGTACTACCTTGAGGTCTGTGACTGTCTGTGCAGCCATGAATGCGGTGAAGTCCACATCCCCCACGACTGGTATCGTGCTGTCACTCTCGTCCTCGTAACTACATACCACGCCCTCATCGGTGGTTGGGTTGTACACACGCAGGAACTTCCTCCCTCCTAGTCTCTCCTCGGTCCCGAACCCGGCATCGAATACGCGTGTATTGAGAGTCCCATCCACTGTTAGGATGCTCGTAGCGGCATCCCAAGCATTTACCGAGACATCGTCAGTCTCGACATTGAGCGTATGCGAGTAGACAGTGGGATAGCGATGCGTGTGGCTGTGTCCCATCTTGCACACATGGAAGAATAGAGTCCTGTCGTGTAGTTCGTAGGACGTTTGCAGTGGTTCGTTATGCAACCAACTGCCTAGTTCCGAATCATAGGTGACTGGGTCAACTCTCTCCCAGTTGTGGTCCTCGTACGTAGGAGCCATCCTAGGACCTGCCACGCTGTTGTCGAAAAGATGGCCGGTGTGGGTCTGGTTGAGGTCTGCGTGGTGCATCCCCCCTGACCCCATGCTCTCGCTCTGGTAGGCCTGTATAGGGTCGAACCCGGAGCGCACCACGATGTTACCGGGTATGGAGTCCGGGTTGGGAAGTTGCACCTTGAGGTTGGGGGTATTGCCGCTATTGGCTAGTGCAGGCGCATTGCCCTTCACGCCTCTGTTCTCAGGTATCCTGAATCCTCGTATTATCGTACCAAGTGGACTACCACCCTCTATCTTGTGGAGTTGTCCTGTGTCGTCCCTGACATTGATGCTCTGGAACTGTACCTCCTCATTTGGTATCGTTAGGACGTTCTGCACACCGTATGGGTGTTTCCTCATCAGTTCTGGATGAGAGAGTTCCTGTGCCTGCATGATTGGCATCATGGCGCTGTTGGTGGTCTCAAAGGAGAATCTCACATTGCCGAATAACTTCTCACCCATGGTATAAGCGATGTTGTTGTCTACTCGTGTCATCCATGGCACGGCCCCCAAGCCCCTCGCATTGACTGCTGGTAGGCTGAGGTTGCCTCCGTCCATCCTCTTCCATACCACGTTCTCGACGGAGAAGTTGTGCACTGCCGAGTCCTTGTACATCTGATACCCATTGACGTCTCCCATCCAATAGGTAGCAGGCCAATTAGTGGTGTGAGCGACAGTCTGCTTATCCGCAGATGTATTGCGCTCCGCATCACCACTCTCAAGCAGCACCGAGCCTACTGAGTGGTCTAGGTCGAATAGCAGGTCCCCGGTCTTATTGAGTCCCGGTGTGGCGTTCTTGATATTGATGTCATCAGAGACCGCACCATGTAATAATCCATATGAGCCATTGAATGTGGTGCTGGCCCAGTTCGCAGACGTGGGGTCACCGATAAGCGCCGTCGTACCATCTACGATTAGCGCCTCTACGTTTGGACCTGCGTTGGCTGGTGCTATGAATCGGTCTTGTCCGTGGAATCGCTCGTCCCAATGAGTCGTGCCAGCAGATTGAATGGGATTGCTTGTGGCGCTCTTGACACACAACCAGTCACCGTTGCACTTGATGAGGTCTCTGTCTCGCTTGGCAATCATGCTAGTCTCGCACTCGTAGGACACGACTAGGAATGCGTTCGTGTACAACCCCTGAGGCAGCATCAGTTCCTGTGGTAGTTCGGTACTCAGGTAGTTACTGGGGTCTGTCCATTGGTTGTCGTTACCTGCGGCATCTGTGTCCGTGAACCTGTATCCTTGATTGCCCCCAGTCCCTGCATCGGTGTCGAGCGTCGAGTCCCAGCCTGCACCACTGGCGGTTTGCAGATGGTACTTGCTGTAGAAGTTGGATTTGACGAGCAGGGTCCCTAGGGCATCGCCCACGCCGTCGATGGTGGACGTGCTCTCAGGACTACCCCTCATCGGTGCCACTACGGGCACGTTGCTGTATGCTCCCATTACGCTACCAGCAGTACCGTATGGGTTGAATCCGAGCATGGGGTGGTATGCTCCTAGTCCAGCAGCATACCCAGTGCTACTCGTGTTCTTGTCCATCTTGAGCGTATTCAGGTAGGAGTACCTCTCCCCATGCCATCCTATCACGCCTGTCGGCCTCGTTCTATCCACGGCATCTGCTATGCCTGAGAAGTGGACTTGGGCCATGTGGTCGCGTGAACTGACATCCTCGTTGTTGAAGCGAATCGTGCCTGCCTTGCCCCATACGAACAAGGTGTATGAACTGCTTATGCTAGGGTCGTATGCGGTAGCAGTCTCTTTCATCGTCTCCCAACTGTTGTAGGCCTCCAACTTGCTTTGACCGTAAATCCTGTTGGGGGCTAGGAAGAACCTAATCTTCCAGTTGCTGCTATCTGCGAGTATCTCCCTTGAATGGTAGCAAGCGAATCTGGTCTCGTTCCCCGCGTGTAGCCTAATCCAACCAGACGCCGGTATCTGCTCCTTGGTCACTTGCCCCGACGAGGCGGCGGTTTCGACGAAGTTGCCTTCACCATTGTTATCAGTATACGTGCATGAGGAGCCTAGGCCTATCCATCCGTATCTGTCTTGCCTCATCGAGTTACCCATCGAGGGCATGTGCGTGCCTCCTAGGGACTTGAGCGCACCAGCACCGGGGAATGCGTTGATGGCCGCTCCGAGGATGGTAGCGAGTTCCTCCCCGTTCTGACAACGCGTGGCATCAACGACCACGTAGTCATTCTTGCCGTCAGTGGTCTGGACTGTCTCTGTGGTGCCGATGTAGTCGAGTATCCTACCAGTCAGGACACCAGCAGTCCTGAATGCAGTTGGGTGAATCTGATTGGCCCTCTCCCAAACACTGGATAGGACACGGAAGTTCTTCGCTGGCTGTCGGGGATTGAACGTGATTTGGTTGTCCATCCAATGACCACCCGGATGGAACCCCCCGTCCATATGCCATACCGTATCAGCGGCCATAGCGATGCCGAAGCCGATTGTGGGCGTGTACATCTTGGGATGGATGTGAGTGAGGTCTATTCCTATCTGAGCAGTCCCTGAGATGTCGTATGGCGTGTCATCGTTGAACTGCTGCCCGTAGTGCCTGCCATGCTCCGGCCTCTGCGCGAATTTGCCCTTCCACGAGTACCCGGCAGGCGTCTCCCAGTTCACCACGGCACGCCAGTGCCACCCTGCGGTAGCGGCGTAATACGCCTGTGTGGGTGGTAGGAAGTTACCCTTCTCATTGGCTATGGAGTTGGGGAACAGTTGCCTATCGCTGCTCAGTGACTCGTCCAATGGCACGCTGGACCATGTATTGCCGCTAGTGACGATACGACCCGGATGCGGCTCCTTCTGATTCGCAGTACCACTAGCATCAGCGACCTCCCTAGTGAATGGGAATGCCTGCCCCGGTCCGAATACGAGGTATGTCGTCTTGCTATCCACATCGACCCCATCCGTCGCATCCTCGTAACGCGCAGTGGGGTGAGGGAACCTCAGGACCAGAGGTACTGGCTTTGCCTGCACCTCACCAGTGGTGTATGCGGGGCTGCTGGTGGTACCCACATTGGCTCCTCCTCTCGCTAGGTCGGGAGACAGCATGTTCTGCTTGTTGAATGCTGGTGGGGTGATGCTTCCACGATGCTGGTTGCATAGGGGTGCACCGGGGAAGAATGCGAACATGGCATTGCAGTCCAACACCGCATGGCTGGTGGAAATCTCATTTGCATTCTGCAATCCAGCCACACCCGTCGGGCCATTGGCATAGGGATGCGTGTAGAACGTGGAGTAGTCGTTGTTGGTCCCGTCATTGACGTCTAGCGTCACTCCACTGAAACCACCACCGAAGAAGAGGGGCACGCTGTGGTCCTTGCTGCTCTTGCCCCCACGGAAGTACACTATCGGCTCTGAGAATACGCTGCCTATGGACCGCAATCCATCGAATTGCCTCGTATTGCTGGTGTCACCATACAAGGAGAGTATGCTATCGACTATGATGCCTCTGTTGCTGTTGTCACCATCAGGCCAATCCACGCTCTGTGTGTCCTGCTCCCAAAAGAATCTGAAAGTAGAAGTAAGATATCCAGTGGCATACATGTTGTTCTTGAAATACAATTTCTTCCTCTCACCAACTGAATGAGTCTGCTGGTCATCAGCGACCATCAAGGAATACCCATCCCCAGTTGTATGGAGATTATTCGCATCCCATTGTGAGGCAGATGTATCACTCTCATCGTAGATAATGTGAGGATTGTCAATCTTCGGTAGGATATGGTCTCCAGAGGACCTAGTGAATCTGAGTCCCTTGAGATTCTCCCTCCATGTGCTCGTACTAACTGGATTGTTCTGAGAGTCCACGAATACAGGGGTAGCGGTATTGCCATTCGGTCCCTTGGACAGGCTCCTTATTTGCAGTAACGTAAATGGGATGTACCCGCAGTCTATCGTCCTACCACTGTCTATCAGAGGGTCGGTAGTGGCTCTCGATGTACCGAAGCCCCAATCAGAGGCTCCAGTGGGCCTTACCGTCTTCTCCAGTTCCCCGAACTCAAGATGCGCGGCCTTGATGCCTTGGTCTGCATGCACAGAAGCATTGAACCTCTGCGATAGCGGAGTGACTGGTGACTTGTCGCTGTAGGCTTTGATGATGATGGCGCTCTCACTGATGCCCCACTCTCCGAAGGTCCTGCCATCTGAGGCATACATGTCCCTGCAATCGAACACGTGACCATCACGATTTATCTCATCCCCGGCATTGATTGCAGCAGCAGTGGCAGCGGCAATCAACTCATCCGTCACGAGTGTGGTCCAATTCAACACAGGAGTGACGTAGTAACTAGCCGTTGCTATGCTTGGACTCACACCGAAGAACTCGTCACCTGACCTATGGGTATACGTATGCACAGTGCCTGCTACGCCTGAGTGGGTACTGACTTGGAATACCCCATTCTCCCTAGGGAATCCGAAGTAACCCAACTTGTCATCATGCGTGAATTCGGCACCGAATGGTGATGTGCTGAATGCTATTGCTGCGACCTTGTTCGTAGCAGTCCAAGTGACGCCGAAGTAACTGAGGCTGTCGGGTGCTGGTACTCCCCTCCATCTGTTCCCATACCAAGTGGCATCGCTTGAGCCTGAGAGACTGCTTCTCCCTGTGGCCTCGCCACTACCGTGCATCCTACTCCCCATGGTGAAGCCCCCTTCCGTCACGTTCCTGTCATCGAAGAAAATGCACACCTCCTCCTCTATCGTATCTGGTAGTACTGTGTTCTCGTTGGCGAATGGGTCACCTGACTTCTTGTAGACCAAGCGTATTCCCGATTCCCTTCCCATATTGTCCTTGAGCCTGAATCCGTATACGGGCGCATTGCCGATGTTATCGGGTAATCTGTCTGTGATGGGTACGTATGAGGAGTAGGACGAGGCGGTAGTGGACCCGTATCGATTCTTGTAGTGCTTGTCGTTGGGTTTGCCGAAACCCCATTTGCCTGCGTTCGGTGCCCATCCGGGGACACCACTAGCGACCAATCCTCCGAAGTTCACCCTAGCGATGCTGCTCGTACCTGTCCTCAATCCCCTGACTAAGGAGGAGGATGAACCCTTCACATCCAATGACTCGGTGCTAGTGCTGTTGTGTCCCTTACCGCTTATGGAATCGGATACTGCCCTGAGTACGCTGTCATCCTCAAACTCTATCACGCTGCCGATTTCCTCCCCGCTCTCCGTGGTAGTGACGTACTGCTGCAAGGTGGTGATTGGTGCGAAGGGTCTTCCGTGCTTGTTGAGGGGCATGGGAGCAGGGTGCATGTTCTCCCCCTCCTTCTCCTCTGGTAGTGCCCAAAAGTTCCTCCATCTCCCACCATGGCCTACGAGGAACTGTGGTTGGTAGACGCTCTGTCCCTTGCTGTTATCCAACCATACGCAGAAGTTCCTTCCAGAGGCACCGGGTACGGTGCTGTGTATCACGACTGTGTAACCGATATCCCCGTTGTGGTCCTCGACCTCTCTCCCTATGTGAGCACGGATGTACCCCATGTGCGTGCCCTTGTCCCCGTTGTCCTTGTCCCAAAACGGAGATGGGTTATGTGCAGAGCCGCCTTCCGTCTGTGCCGTCAAAGCAGCGTGTTGGTTGATGAGCCTGACCACTTCCTCTGCCCCTGCTAGAGTGTTGGTCACACCGTCCTTCAGAGATACCTCGCCTAGGTCCACGGTAAGCCTCCTCACGAAGTCCATGTCCTTCCATTGCGGTATGTGTTGTAGCCTGCTCTCGTCATGAGCAGTGAGGTCGAGAGAGGAACTGCGTATGCCTTTGAGACAAAGGAATGCGGGTATGACCCTAGTGCCATCAGGCGTATCGAAGAACGTGGAGGGGTCTCGGAAGGTGCAGTTGGCAGTGCTCTCCCTGTACTTCATCAAGTCGTAGGTGAATGAGTCTGAGGTTCCGAATGGTATCCTAGTTAGTTGATGGTACGAATCCGCTATCTTGTGCAGCACGGTCCTGTCATCGGTCCTAGGCGTGAGGCTGTAGTCTATCCGCAGCCCATCACCAGTACCACCGTACGAGTACCCAGTATGCACATGGTGACCGTGCGCCTTACCGTATAGCCTCGGTCCCACAACCTTCCTTCCATCATCAGGCAAATCGGTTACCAAGTCAGCAACGCTGGTGCTATCCAGCAAGTCCTCAGTCTTGCGATTCGCTAGGTCATGGGCATAGGCGCTCTCGATGAACTTGGATTGCTGGCTGTTTCGGATGTAGGGATTCTGAGATAGGAAGCCATTGGTCACGTCTATCTGCGTAGTCCACGGGCTGGGACCAGAGCCTCCGTATGCGGCATTGACCTTGTCCAACGGAGTCCTACTCGTACCACCGTTCTCGACGACCTCCTTGGACCATCCCAGTTGGGTTGCTTGTGGGCTGGTCTGTACTTGCATGTGTATGTCTTGGAATGCCACGAACTCCTTGTCATGAGCCACGTTGTACAACAACACGCGTGCATGGTCAGTATCGGAGAGATAGGGGTCGAGGTAAGCCACAGTGGGTGCTTCTGCAACAGTCAGACCCAACGACTTGTAGTTCTCCTCGATGGTTTTGTTCACGTGTTGCACGTAGTTCTGAGCAGTCTCAAGACAGGTGTCTCCGATGAGGAAGTTCTCCAGAGGAAGGCTGTCCCTAGGGCTATCGTTCAACTCCCCACTACCGTCGAAGCCCCTCCAGACTCTATCCTCGTTGAACACTCCTCTGCTCTTGGCGAATAGACCCTCGACTGCATGTGGGTTATTGAAAGACATGTTAGCCCAAATGGTGTCACCATGGCGCAGTCCCCCTGTTGCGTATGGATTCAACCACTTGGCGTTGAGCACCGCATCGTGGTCTTCGTAGTCACCAGACCATACTGCGAGTTTGGCACTAGCAGGTATCACAGGAGTAGCAGCACTGAGTGTTATTGTCTGCTTGTTAGTGGACAGTGCTTCAGTCACCTTGGTGACTGTGCCTACCTTCCTCAGTTTGTCTGTTGTATCATCTACGTAGTAGTAAACCACATCGTCCTTCTTGACGTTGAGACCATGGAGGTTGTTGAGGTTCTTCCCCGTCTGATTGGTTATCTCGATGGTATAGGGAGCACTGCTATCCACGGCTTGTGCGGTTATCGCTATGTTGGTGTCAATCATCAGGTTGTCATACAGTTCCGAGTACAAACACCATGTGGCATCTGTGGTACTAGCACTAATCTGAGTGGTGGGTGTTGTACCTATGATATCACGACACTTCCGTGCGAGGGTGATTGTCTTCCCTTGCAGGCTGGTCGGATAGGCTGAAGCAGCATCGTAGTAGACTAGGACTATGCTGTTCTCCGATATCTCCACTGGACTTGAGAGTGGTAGTTTCTTCAAGCGACCATGGTACTGATACGACCGAGTGGTACCAGCATCGTCATACTGCACTTCGTAGCGTAGAGTCCCGGCTCCGGTGGGCATGTCCTTCATCTCGTCGTATCCTAGTTCGGGGAACATCTCCATGTCCTTTTCCGACAAACCGATGACTACTGCCTGCAAATTGGTATCCAAGGTGTACTCCTCTGCACTCAGTACCTTCGCGGTAGCCCTCCTCGTGCTAGTGTGCGGTGCATGTGGATTGCTCTCCGGCCCAGCCTTGAACTCCACCGCACTGGCGTACTGCCTCAGACCGTAATCGACATTGCCTCCTTGTGTCTTGATACTCGCAGCATCATAGTGGTACTCGTCCCTATCCTCAAAGTCCGATGAGGGCGTTATCTCGTCCGAGACCATAGGCCTGACCATGTCGTCCAATAGAGGACCACCGACGAATACGCTGGTTCCTGCATTGAGTCCTTCTATGAACTTGGTAGTGAAACCGTATGGATTCAGAGTGCTGCTGTTCATGTAGAGTTGGAGATACCCATCGCTATTCGGGTCGTTGGTATACCAAGCCCATTCGCCGTTCGCTAGGAAGACCTTCCTGTACCTCAGTTGCTCTATCCCTTGGTATTGGTCGTAAGAGGTCCCGGCGGCTGGAAACACCTCTTTGTTCCCTATGTATATCCTGCTGTTAGTGCTATCCCACTTGGTGATGGTGGAAGACTGCACATGCTCGTTGTTGGCTATAGAGGTAGCATAGGCGGACTGTGCCTCCCTGTCACCGGGAGAGACACCCTTGAACCTCCTGCCAACGGGACTGGGGTTGTAGGTGTGAGCAGTGTGAGTGGCATCTATGTGCATCTTGAACGCATTGTCAGGCCCGATGGTAGGACCGAACAACTGCTTTGTGAAGACCGGCACCTCAACCAGTGCCCTAGTGCTGGCGTACTGGGTACCAAGTTGGTAGTCGTGAGATACGTCATCCATCGCTTGGTGCATCCTGTCATTGACCGTGGACCCGTTCTCTATCTGACTCTCGCTCCCGAAATCAGGCTCGTTGTATATCTTGTATCGCGCACGCGAGGTAACAGTAGCACCAGATGTTGCCCCCTTCACGAACCCCGTTGCGAAGAGCAGGCTACCGATGTCCGTGTACTCACTACCATCGACGGACTTGAAGTCCCCGCTCCCTGCTACTGCTACTGCGAACGTGAAATCGACACCAGTCTTGCTGGTGTACTTAGCGCTACTGCCATCAGGGAGGTATATCCTCCCGTACTTGGGAAATCCGTAAGTGCCCCAACTCGCCATGCTAGTGGACTCGTTGTTCAATGGCACCACGGTTATCGTACCAGTACCAGCAGAGAAGTCCAACTCAGTGAGAGACACATCGACGGCATAGGCCCTCCTAGTAGAGTAGGTCTCATGGGCCAAGATGCTGTGTTGAAACACAGGCTTGGTATCCATGGCTCCTTGCCCCGGCCCACCTAGAGTGACTGTGACCACTGGTGAGTTAGGCTCTATCTCCTTGACGACGTGAGACTCAGGGCTACCACGTCCTGCGAAGTTGATTGAACGTGATACTGCGACCTCGGATAACCCTATGCAGTTGATGGTGGTGAAGTACCCCCTGTCCCCCTCGGTCTCCTCTATCGCCCTGATGCGAGCGCGGGACATTAGGTACATGGGAGTGATACCGTTCCTCAACTTCGATGTATTGACCTCGGTCCTCAGATTCACCAATTGGTTGCTCCTCCTCCTGTCAGAGGGTTGGACGAGGAGCGCAGTGTTACTGACGTTGCTGTCAATGAAGAAGTTGTCTATGATGTCAAACATCTCATGGATGTGTGTGGAGGAGGTCGTCACACCCGTGTCGAACTGCCCATTGGAGGGGCTTCCCACGACCACGTCCGGTTCCACTCTGGTGTACGACCCCTTGTCTACGAGAGTGGTCTCATTGTTCTTCTTCGTGATGTACATCTTGTTGAATACAGACTCGTGCACCCCTGTGGTGCTCACAGAATCCAAGACTACCTCAGGCGTAGTATTGGCAGAGCCGGAGATGGCCCTCACAGTGTAATTAGCAGGACACAGAGTCTCGTCTACCTCTACGTCCGCAGAGTATCCCTCGCTCACATCCCCTAAGAGGGCGTGGGGCTTGAGCATCTCATCGTTGGATAGGTTAGCGAAGTTCACCTCTATCAGACCACCGGGGGCATAGAGCGTCTTGCCCGAGGCTATCGAAGCCGCTATCGCATCATAGATGTAGGACCCGGCACCTGTGGAGACAGTGCATGCAGGTACGGTCTTCTCCACCATCAAGAGTGGTTGAGTAGTGCCGCTCATGCTGGCCCCAGTCAAATCCACTGCATTGTAATGAATCTCGACATATGGTGCGAACTTGATATTCGTGGTTGTCAATTGAGGAACGTGTAACAAGGCAATCCTACTTTCACTAGAAGGACGTAGATGGAACCTTCTAACATCATCGTCATGGGCCATCCCCTCTTGCGGGCAGGGTCCTTTCAGCATGAAGGGTCTGAAATCGAATTTAGGACCACCTATAGCCAGCAACACCCTCTTCCCAGCAGGGACTGCGTTGTCTGCTATGCCATTGTAGGAGTTGTAGACTGCGGTTGCGGTTGCCGAATTGATGAAGTTGTTGATGGTGGAATCCTCAAACTCCCTATACACATCCACCCTGCTATTGACCGATAGTTGCTCATTGACCCCGGTGTGCATCTCATCGTAGATGATGTCGATGATATCAGCAGCACCATCAGCAGACTGGTCGATTATCTCGTCATTGGCCTTTGGTAACATCCTGAGGAAATCATGACCAGACACGTGGTTGTGTATGTGCCTACCACTGTGCCCAATCTGTAGACTCGTGTTCAAAGGCTCTCCCAGTGCATCTTTGGGCCATACTACCGCAAACGGGTTCGTCGTCTCAGTGGATTCTCCCGCACCACCTGTGAAATTCGTTTTAGTGAGATTACTGACATTCTCCGTTATAGTGGTGTTCCCTGCGGCTCCTACGGTTCCTTGTGTTAGGAAGATATTATTCTGATTGATGCCATCATTGGTTGCAGTAATATCCAATGCGCTAACGCTATTAATAGCAGTACTTAGGTTATCTCTAGTCCCTGTTCCTCCTGCTATTCTGTAGATAACATAGGTGCTCCCACCATAAGTGACAGTGGAAGTTGTGGTGTTTGATGATTTAGTCTCATGCGCTGCCAAGAACTTAGTAGACGTGCCGTCACTATCTTGAAGTGTGATAGAATTAGTTATTTCATTACCAGCCTCTCCACCGGAAAAGTCGTTCACCGTCACAGTGCCCATATTGGTCTTGGCAAGAGTATAGCCATTCCCAGTCGTACCTCCCGCATCGACAGTCAAATTGAGCGGTAGTGGGGAACCAGTACCGACAGCAGCAGTGACTTGCGTATTTCCATTACTGTGATTTATTGCACTTGCTAAACTTACCCAAGTGTTTGCTAATGAGCCTCCTTTGGTGAATGGATACACTTGGATGCTGCTATTACCGTCATTTCTAGTGACTAGGGTTCCAGCGCTATGACCATGACCACTGGGATAAGGATGGTATAACTTAGCGCTACCACCAGTTGTAATAGTGAGATAATTATGCGTAACGACGTTTGCATTCACTCCACCATTCATAGCCACTAACACAACACTAGCATGCATAGCAGCACCCTTAGTCAAAGAGGCGGCTGTCGGGTTATTCGTACCGCCAATAAAGTTCGCTACAATTGCCGGGTCGCCTAACTGAGCACCGGGTTCTATTCCACCTGTTACAGTACCGTCCCAATAAGTACTGAGATTACAACCCGCTACAAATTGAGCACAAGTTAATTCTGCTGTTCCCTTTCTCTCATATGCCCTTGAATTTGCCGGATAACCAGATGCTTGTAAAGGAGTCCCTGTTGAGACACCTGTAACGCAAAACCATTTATTTGTGGCACCACCATTACTTACAGTTTGAATATACTCAGTAGTATCCGAACTTGAAGCCGAATCTGGATTAACACCAAATTTAATCGAACCTGTTGCTGCTACTGCTAAAGTATCAACGCTGAAATTATTATCACTAGCGGTTATTGATGCAGTAGCATTCTGAGCAGGGTAGTAGGACTCCGGGTCACCGCTCTTAGTGATAGAGGCTGTTGCTGCTACCGCAGGCACATCGTTGATGGTTGTATCCATACGAGAGGAGAAGACGAAGCCGTGAGTATCGAAGCCACTCTCATCGAGTATCATCTGCCCCGTCCTGTCTATTATCTGAGAGTTGTAATGAGGTGGGGAATAGGGGTTACCAGTAGCGCTGTCAATCAATAGGTCCGCGCCTATGACTACGAAGTGGTTATCGGAATCAGCGGTCCTCGTCTCGGTTATCAGACCAATCAGACCTGCATTGGTGTCATTGCTCTGGTCTAGGTGTATGCTGGATACGGTCAATACCCCTGTGTCTATGTTGATTGAATGCAGCCTGACTCTCTCTGGTGGAGTTAGATTCGGCTTCTTGGTATTCGGGTTTACGCTGCCCGGATTTATCAGTAGGTTGTATGGAACGTGTGCTATCGTCCTATCTACCGCTGTACCAGTGGAGACGTCCTGTATCTTGTAGAGACCAGAACTGTAGGGCGTTGCGGTAAAGTCAACAGTTCCAGTACTTACTGTATTACCAGTCAAGGTTTTAGCAAGCGATTTCGCGTCAGATGAAGTTAGTGTGAGACTCCCAAGTGAGTTGCTGTTGTAAGAGCCACTTGATGCGCTGAAGTTATACACGGTCTCGATTGGGGCTATCGGCTCCTCAAACCTGTAGAGGAGCGTAGTGCCATTGGTCTTGAGAGGAGCGTTCCCATCCACCATCGACAAGGAGAACTCGCTAGTCAGGTGAATGGCCTCCATCACACCCCTGAATTGACCGCCCTTCCCACCTACGTAGGTGTGGGATGAGGATTCACAGAGAGTCAGACCTGTGTCCTCGATGCTCTTCCTAGCCGTCAAAGCACCGTTGATGTAGAGTTCTATCGCGCTACCCGGTCTGATTGTCGCTATGACGTGGAGCAATGGCCTGTGATTCCGGTTCATGTCAGTGGCTAGACCATAGGTGCTCGTATCGAAGCGATTGTAGTAGTCGTGAATCCCACCGAACTCGGAGACGGG
>TARA_R110000824_G_scaffold8450_2_pt1 | contig 23865 bp, 13 predicted proteins | sample TARA_R110000824 | Tara Oceans TARA_R110000824 (sample SAMEA4397747) | marine metagenome | biome: Polar Biome; feature: [MES] marine water layer (ENVO:01000295) within the mesopelagic zone...; material: water (ENVO:00002006), including particulate matter (ENVO:01000060) such as......
TAGTTCAGAAGGATATTCTGAAAGTTCAAGTTCAAGCACTTCAAGTAGTAGCTCTAGCTCTATAGATTCTTCATCTAGCTCACCTAGTGTAAGCTCAAGCAGTAGTTCTAGCTCAGTTGACTCAAGTTCAAGCTCAAGTAGTAGTTCAGGTGGATATTCTTCATCTAGCTCACAGTCTAATTCTAGTAGCTCAAGCCCTACATCTGAAAGCGATTCCAGTAGCTCCAGTATCGACTCAAGTAGCACAAGTAGCGAAAGCTTTTTGAATTTTTCCTCAAGTTCTTCAACCTCAATAGAAGAATGGGATCTCATTCAACCATTATTGCTTGGAAAAGCATATCTTAGCGCAAATACAGTAGCACAAGCAGTTAATATAACAACTCCAACTGTTGATGTAGGTAAGGTTTATATTTATATCTTTGGGCCATATGGAACCGTAGACTTTGACATAAATCTTTCGCTATATGTTGGGGATTCAACTGGAAAGCCTGACACATTAGTTTCTACAGCAACTTTAGCCGGATCTGAAATTACAGAAGATGGATGGTATGCCTTTGAATTTAATTATTCAGGCGTTTCTCCTGCAAGCGGATATTTAACATTTGTCTTTGACCAAGATGGTGGAGATGTTAATAATTATGTATTATGGGGATATGCCTCAGCCGAATCTTCTTCAGATTATACATATCCAGCATTTAATAGTAATGACTTAACAACTTGGACAAGTCAAGAAAACGTTATCTATGGAATTAAATTAGCTGGAACATATGATCCATTTAACCTAGATGATAACCAAATAGATTCGCCTTCAGGTGAAGTCACAAGAATAACTCCCGGTGTTGGCGGAGCTAATGCAGAATACGAAAATACTCAAATCATAAGCGATGCAATCCAATTAGATCAGCCGGACACATTAATCTCTCTAGTTATAGATTCTAGCGGAAGTATGGGATGGAACGACAGATACGAAAATCGTCAAAGATTTGCCCAAACGATAGTTGATAAGTATAAAAACAATTATCCGTCTGATGTTCTTTTTGACTTTGTAAAATTTGGAGCTATAATTGCTAATCCTGAATCAATTACATCAGGACTAGGAACAACATTATCTATTAATTTAGACGCAAGGGTTCCTACCAGAACAACATATACATTTGCGGTTGACAATGTTAAGGTTTATGTTGGAGACGTATATTCTCATAATGGGAATGACTATACCATTATTGTTGATACGTTTTTACAAGATCAAGTTATTGCGGTTGGTACTACTGCCCCATTAAGTTCTGGAACATTAACAAAATCAAGCGGAGCCGGATATCCTTCATTTGAGTTTTCCTCATTTGAGCAAGTAACTGTCGATAATGGACAGTTCGTCGCATATGGAATCAAAAACCTAATAGACAATAGAACATATAATTTCTCAGGATTTAAAGTTGATAATGCTTTAGTTGACCCAATAAAAGTTGATACATGGGATGTTTTCTACAGATATGGAGCTTCTTCTTTGTCTCAAGGGATCAATGGTCCTAAAAATACTGCATCAGTCGATATTATAAATAGCGAAGATGCTACAGCAAGAAAAACATTTTCATCTAATGTCGTTTCTAGCTTAATTCAATCTCCTGTTACAAGACTAGATACAACAGTGGAGGTAGATGATCCAAGCATTTTTGTCGAAGGAGAAAGCATTGACCTTGTAGATGATCAATTAGCTAACATCGGATTAGTAGTATCAAATGTCAGCAGTAATACTGTTACGTTTACTCCAGAAACAAATTATCCAACAAAAAATAATACTAGAGGAAGAGCATTTAAATCTACAGCGAATAGCGTCTATAATTTTGACGGAACTACAATACAACTATATGTTCGTGACGAAAGTCATTTAACAGGCGAAAAAGCGACATTCTTCTTACAAGATAGATCTGGATTAACTATTGAATGGGATTTCCAACCTCATGACGAATGGAAAAGTTACAATATTTATTGGCTTGATGAAACAGCAATACTTCCTATATCTGTTTTTGATACAGATGGAAATGCATTCCCTGATGGCACTCAAATTGACCTAGAAGTAAATCAAAGAACATTAATCTCTGAAGTTGAAGAAGTGGCATCTAAATTGGCTACAGAAATTTCAATCATTGGTTCTTCAAGAATATACTTAGAAGACACTGGCGGACTAGCAAGAGAAGATGTAATTGATTTAGTTGATAATGACAATAATCTTCAAACCGTTACGATTGACGAAATAGGCGAAGACACAACTTTAGGTCCATACATTGACATATTAGAAACGTTAACATTTATATTTAGCCCAGATAATGGCGCTAGAGTTGTTAAAAAAGAATCTGACGCCAATCTTCCTAGCATTGGAAGTCAAGTTTCACTATTGCCATCAATTGTAGATGTAACACCATTAGTAACAAATACATCAATGCCTGCTTCCTATTTATTGCCGCATGATCCTGATCCCGTTCCATTAGGGACTAGTTATGCTGATTTGAATACTAATAGGGATTATATCATTAGAGGCAATAGGGATGCTATTTCTCTTAATGGTGAGGCTGCGATTAGAGTATTACCATTAACAGAAGACAATTTAAAAACTATTGAAGAAAAAACAACTGAAGCTGAAAGACTATTAAGGTCTGATCCTCCTGAACAAAGAATTGATCAAGATTTGAGAGATGATACAGACGAAGTAACAGATTCGCCTACCCAAGAAGATGAAGATACAACATTAGAAGGCAGAGACTATACAATTGAGTCTCCTGTATTTTTAACTGAAGGAAAATCATCTAGCTCTATGACAAGTATTGCGACTGAATTCACAGAAGAAGTATTTGATGGCCTTACTTTATTAGGTACAGACGAAGATTCCCTTTTGGTAAAAGAATATACTATTTATCCATCTATTTTATTGCAAAACAGTTCTGGGGCAAATCTTGCAAGACAATACTTTGAAGAATTTTTGATTTATTTTACTCCTTCTGTATTCATAGCTTCTTCTATGAGCAATACGGTTGCTTATTGGTGCGAAAATACATCATTAGCTGCTGTAGGCGACTGTCCTACTTTTAGGGGTTATGAAAGAGAACAAATTTCAGGCATATATGCAGGTGGGGAAGAAGACATAACGATTAGTTACACTGTTAGCGAAAAATTCGCATTAATGAAAACAGGAAAACTAAATATTACTCTTTATACAAATAAGGTTCGTAATTTAGATGATGCTGCATGTCAAGCAGAAGCCTTGGCAGACTTCTTCATCAACGCCCGTTTGCCTCTTGAAACAGAAACAGTTGATGGAGACGAAGTAACAACAGAGCCATTATCCACAATAAATCAATGGAGAACTGATGTAGAAAACAATCTTAATGCGGAAGTTTTAGAAGACATTAATTTAACAAGCGAAGAAATAGATATTGATAGCTTAAATATTGGTTCATCTGGGGCAGCAGCTATATTAGGCGGAAGCGCAGGCGCTATTGATCGATATAACGCTCTTGTTGGCGAAAGAGATTCTTCTATACAAAACGAATTAAATAATTTATTAGGGGCTGAAGAGACGACTGTAAACTTACTTTATTCTAATCCAAATGAATGGATTAAAGCGACTCAATACGACACATACGAAACAACGATAGATGTTGTTAATGGAAAGGCATCTATAACGATTCCTGCAAATGACACTGTATCATTAATGTTAGTTGAAGCGGCCTATGATTTTGGAGATGGCAGATTAGAAGCCGTTAGAGCGGATCTTTTCTTTAATGCAAACCCTGTTGATGCCGGAAACATTGAGCCACTTGAAATATTGCCAGATGATGGAGAGTCTTATGAACTAGGAACAACGGTTTATTATGAAAATGGCGAAATAGAAGACAATATTCAAATAGAGTTTAGTTCTGACACTGGAATTATTCCATCCGTAAGTGTCACTAACGATGGAAGAGCAGATGGTGTTTATATTGGGCCTTCTAGAGAAATTTGGTTAGATCCAGCAGATTACGAAGATAGCCTTTGCCCTCCAACAGAAGTTACAGAAGAAATTAATGTTAAAATTTCTCATCCTTCTGGATATGTTAAAACAGCAAAAAGAAAAATTGCTTGGAAAGTAAGATATAAGGATTCCACTGACGATCAGCAATTTTACTTCAAAGTAAATACAGACAGCGTAGAAAGTTGGGCAGATGGAACCTCTGATCTTTCTACAACAATTTCATCTGATTTGAATGATGGAGTTAATGAGCTATATGATGGATTGGTTTGGGTTGGATCGGATGGTGTAGATAGACTGCAAGGGGAAGGGCAATTAAATAATGAGGCAAGCATTGTAAAAGGCACATCAACAATCCCTAGCAGAATGCAATGGACAAACGGGGCAGTTGACTTTAAATATAAAGATTTAAATAGCAATATTGGTAATGAACAGCCGATATGTGACTCAGGGGACATACTTCCGTATCCTTGGAATCAAGAAGTTGTATTAAGAACGTCTTATAAAACAGATACTGGACAGCTTAGGATTGGCGAAGGAGCTACCTCAAGACCTGCACCAAATGACGCTGGCGACATTATAGTTCCCCATCCATATGCAAAATTTAAAGAGCCTTTAGGAATTGCATTAAGCATTGAAACAGAGGGAGGAGAGTTAATTAGGAATGGTTCTCAAACTCCTGAAATCGTTGCGACAGTTACTTGGAGAGGCGAACGATTAACCGACACGTTTACATTAAATCCAAATACAGATGCAGAAACGGTTATTAATTATCCTATGCCAACTGTAAGATTTGAATCAGGAACTTGCGGAATAAGTAATACAGATGATTCAGGGGATTGTAATCAATATAAAGATACAAGGGGCGATATTGATGGTTGTTTGACAATTTTAGATGAAAACGAAGTTTCGTTGTCTTCATATTCTGCAAAAGTAGAATTAACTAGAACAGACGTATTTACTGTGATAGGAACTTCACATACTCATACATGCGAAGTTGATGAAAACGGAAATGGGGTTACAACGGGAATGATACTTATGGATGGTATTGTTCCAGATCATACGCATACGATAACAAATTACCAAAGTGATGAAATTTTATTACATTCTCATGAATTAAGGTCTGTTGCGATAGTCGAATTGAATCCAATTACAACAGCTAATTTAAATATCGCGATTAATGGGTATGTTGATTATGACCCAACGAACACTTCAGCCTATAATGGAGCCGTTAGATTAGTAGAGCCTATTAATGGCAACAGAATGATGTTTGGAACACTTCATTTATTAGGAACTGAGCCAACGCAACCAACATTGACTATAGATTTAGCATTTGGTGACGATTTGACTATCGGAGATCCTGTTGACATTGATAACGAAACGGTTTCATTTTATTCTGCATCAACTCCAATAGAAACAGATAAAGGTTTTGATATTAAAGCAAGTGCATATATGTCTTCATATATTTTTGAAGATTTTCCCGGACATTTCATTACTATTCCAGAAAGAGATGTTGATGACGGAACAAGAATTAGTATAGATATTACAGCATTTAAGCCTAAAGCTAAAATTTCTTTGGGAGATCAAGAAATTGAAACTGGAAACATATTGACATTAGTAGAAGGGTCTACTAGAGATTATGTAATGCTTAAGGTTTTAGCTACAACATCATTTGAAGGGCAATCTTCTAAAAAAGAAGCGTTTGTAATGATTAGAAGCAATATCCAATGGCTTCCAAACGTTAAGGGGCTTGTTGGAGAACCAACCTTAGATGATCTTTATGTTGCTAATGCCATTTCTTCAATTGAAACATTAGGTGCAAGTCAGATGCATGATGCGATTGAATTTGCTGCGCAAAGAATGATACAATTTCAAACAGATGACAGTAGTTTAAGTGATTACAAAAAGGTTATTTATTTATTAACAGATGGGGATGAAAATACTTCTGAAAAATCTATTGATCAAGCAATAGATCATGTTTCTTTTATTGAAGGAACCGATGAAACTCCAGTAATTCCTATAAAATTGGGATATACTCATGGAACTGATCAATTATTATTAGAAAAATATGCGGCTGATACGTCATCTAATGTAGCGTATTCCGTTGACTTAACTAATTCTCAGGTTGATGAAGTAGTAGACTATGTTATTTCTAGCGGGTTATTTGACAAAATTAATCAAGGGATTTATACTGAAAAAATAATTCTTAATGAAGGGAGTTTGCCTATTAGGGTCTCTTTGGGAAGCGCTACTTTGCCAACTAATTCGAGAGCAACATTTAGAGTTAGAAAAAGCATTGATGGAATTAATTGGGACGTATGGTCAATATGGTTCGATTATGATGAGAACATGACATTTAGTGATAATGAAAATGGAAAATATTTTGAATATGAAGTCAAGTTGTTTGGTAATGAAGATTTCGAAAGTCCTGTTATAGAAGATGGCGCAACGCTAGAGTATTACAAAAAGGGCGAATCTGTTGTATTCTTCAATCCAATCGCTATCGGATCTGTTGGACAAACAGGTCAAATAGAGATTGGAGGCACTGGCGTAAACGCATCGGGTGGCGCAGGCGAATATGAATCAACTGGAAATATTGTTGGCGGTATTACAGATGACCAATATGTTGCTTCAATACATATTACTCATGAAGCCGATATTCCAGCAACATCTAAGGTTGAATATGGAATTCAGCAAGAGGGATCAAATGAGATTGAAGATTTTTATATTCAGGGGAAGGCTATTTCTTCTGACGAGCATACAATTCTTTTAACAAGGTACAATGAGCCATTAGAAACATTAGACAATAGAGAGTATACGGCTATTAATGGAAGATTTTCTGAATTTTCAACAATTGATATTTATAGGCTTAATGCTCAAAACCCTAATGGCGCGTTAGTTACTTCAGAAGAATATGCCGTAAATGGCGCACTTGGATTGATTTCATTTAATGTCACGCAATCTTCAAATGACACATTTGTTTTCTCTGTAGATATGGCTCCAACGTATAAAATCATTTGTAGAGCTATTAATTATGGCTCTGAGCAGGCGAAAATACATTACGTAGGAATAATGTATAACGTTATGGACAGGATTCCAAGAGAATTAAACGGAAACATTATACACACTCCAATTGGCGATAGAATATTATGATAAGACGTTACAACCTAAATAGATCGGATAATTACCCATATGTCGGCAGAAAGTCGTATACTGGCTCTGGTGATGGCATAATCGATGTTATAACTGGTTTTCCTGTTACTAGTGCCATTATTACATGGGCTTCTTTGCCTGTTTGGGAAGCGGCAGAAGAAATGAGTTCATCCAGTGGATCTAGCTCAAGTTCTGATTCAGCAGATTCTTCAAGCAGTTCAAGTAGCTCCGAAGGCTATTCAGATTCTTCAAGCAGTTCAAGCCAAAGTGGATCTTCAAGCAGTAGTTCATGGGAATATAGTTCAGACAGTTCCTCAAGTTCTATGGATTCCAGTTCTTCTACATCTGAGGATTATTCTAGTTCTTCTACATCAACAAGTTCTGAAAGCACTCAAAGTGGCTCAAGCAGTTCTCAAAGTGACGGATTCTTTTCAGAATCTAGTAGCCTAGATAGCTCTTCGTCTAGCAGCGTAGATAGCTCTTCAAGTATGTCGTCTTCAAGTTTCTTGGACGATTGGGAACCTAAAGATAGCGCCAGAAGTTGGTGGGGAATTGATATGTCAAGTAGCGGCAGAATTATGTTGGCATCTGAAAATGCTAGCGGTGGAAGCATCTATCGGTCTGTCGATTACGGTGAAACTTGGAGTGACGTTGGATTGTCGGTTGCAAGTTCTGTATTTCGCGGTGTAGCGGTTTCTTCAACAGGTGAATATCAATTAGTTTGCAATGCTACCAATTCCGCTCGTTTTCATTTATCCGATGATTATGGTGTCACTTGGAGTGTTGCTGGACCTGTAGTTTCAGGTTCTGGTTGGCAGGATGCAAGTATATCTTCTACTGGTCAATATCAGACCGTAATTGATCAGGGCGGTCAAATTTATATTTCTTCTGATTATGGTGTTACTTGGGCCGCTAAAGACTCCAGTAGGGCATGGACTGAGATTGATATGTCTGCTTCAGGTCAATATCAGATATCAGTAGAAAGTGGAGGTCAAATTTATATTTCTTCTGATTACGGTGCTACTTGGACAGCTAAAGAGTCCAATAGGGGTTGGTCTGGTGTGGCAATTTCTGCTACAGGTGAATACATGACGACTAATGTTACATCCGGTCAAATTTATATTTCTTCTGATTACGGCGCTACTTGGACAGCTAAAGAGTCCAATAGAGTATGGGTAGACGTAGTTATGTCGGCTGATGGAAGTACCCAAACCGCTACTGTTTATGGTGGCTTCATGTATGTTTCTTATGATTATGGTAATACTTGGTCTGCTATTAATACAATTACCAGAAATTGGATCGTAAATGCTATGTCTGATGATGGAACTGTTCAGGCGGTTACGGTTGATGGCGGCTTTATCTATGTATATAATAAGAAAGAATATTCTTCCTCATCTAGTTCGTCCGAATCTACCGAAAGTTCTTCAAGCAGTACATCTAATGCTTGGCAAGGGGCATTCACAAGACCAAGAATTTATGTCCTTAGTTACATGGGTCATGGGTTCAAAGTGAAATATGAAAATATTCCTGAAGAGGTTGGCTTTGTAGAATTTTCATTTATGGCGATGTAAATCATTGGTATTCTTGTATAATATGATCAAATTAAGGTTAAATTCATTGATGGAAAACTCATATAAAAAACAAAGGAGACTTAATGCCTTTATCTAAATGGAAAGATCCAGAATTATCTGTAGTCTACAAGCTTCGCGTTAAAGAAAACAAAACGTTTAACGAGATTGGAGCTATTTTAGGCAGAACAGGCGGATCTGTAGAGCGTAAATTTAAAAGAACAAATTGGGATAAATTCAATAATATCTCAACAGAAGAAGAAACAACAGGAGAATGGAGCCAAGGGGAAATGGGGCAATTATGCGCCTTTATCGAAATGGACCTTTCATATAAAGAGATAGCTGATAAAATTGGCAGAGGCTATATTTCTGTTGAACGAAAAGCTCAAAAAACCGACTGGAAAGCATGGAAAGTTGCTACTGGAGAAATGGGCGATAGCGTTCCTGAAACAGAAGTAGAAGAAATAATTCTAACAAATCAATTAGTAGATGCATTAGTATTATTGAGTCGTCGTGATGATGAGCGATTAAAGAATATTAATGAAAAACATTTTAGACAAAAAATCAATTTCGCAGGCGACAAGTTTCCTGTTACCTTTACTGAAATAAAACGTAAAGCCAAAGCTAAGTTTGGAGAAATGGGTCTTGAAAATCCAGAAGAAGAAGCACTAGGCGAAGGAACCTATATCGTCGTTGGAGATTCACATGGCAAATTTACTAAAACCGCTATGTTTGATTTATTGAAACAAGTTAGTAAGCATGTTAAAGCAAAACAGATTTTCCATATCGGCCACATTTTAGATGATGATAATGATATTAGCTACAATTGGGGTCAATTCAAGAATTTAACGGTTCTCGCTAAAACCGAAGAATTGCATCAAATACAAGAACAAAGAAACAAGTTTGACTTTAAGTTTGAAATAGTAAGGGGTATGGTAGGGTTAGGAAAAGATCTTTGCGTAATGAATCAAGACCTTATTACGGATTATGTAAAAACTCCTATTTCAAGTCTTGACTCTGAAATCTTTGATGACAAAGTAATTGTTAACTGTCATCGTCAAGAATTCATCCCTAAGACCAATTATGATGGTCATTCTTATTTTGCTTCTCCCGGATCTCTTTGTGAGAGACATATCATAAAGACAATCAAACAAATTGATTTTGAACGAGATAGAACGGTAAAAGTTGCTTATCATACAGGGTTTTCTAAATATAGGCGCATGAAGCATTTATATAAGTATTGGCAGCAAGGAATTGCTATCGTCAATGTTGACGCAGCAGGCGACCATACTATAATTTTATGTAAGATTGAAAAAATTAATGGTGAGTATGTTACATCTTACCTAGACAACATAATTACAAATAAGGGCATTAAGAAGCCTGACGAAAAGATCTTTATGGTTTTTGACACGCATTGCCCTTACCATGATCCTAAAGCGCTAGATATTGCAGAACAAATATGCAAGAGGTATAAGCCAGATAAGGTCGTTCATGGCGGAGATGCTCATGATTATAAGCCTTTGAATCATCATGAGATGGATAGGGGTCATAAGTCTAGCGAGAATATTCTAACCCATTCTGCGGCGACACATCTTGTTTTAAAGAAAATTAGGGAGTGGGCTCCATTGGCATATATTATTTATGGTAATCATGAGCGTTTTGGTAAAGATTTTACTGCTAAATTCCCTCAGCTAGAAGAACTCTTAGATTTCCAATTTATTTGTGACGTAGAAGGTTTAGGATATGACATTACTAATCTTCAAGACGTATTAGAGCTTGGTTCTTTGAAGGTTATTCATGGGGAGCTAAGAACATATGGTCAAGGAGGAACGCCACATGAAAAATTCTCAAGGACTTTTGGGAACGATATTGCATTTGGGCATGTTCATTATCCGGGACTTAGATTTGGAGCAGTAAGTGCAGGATTGATGGCGTTATTAGATCAGGGTTATAACGAAAAGAATGCGTCAAGATGGTTACATGGCTTTGTTGAATGTAATCAGTATAAAGGCATAAGTTTTATGTCAACTATCGCTATAAGTGATTATAAATGCATTTTGGATAAAGTTTATACGCCTGATAAGCCGGAAGAATGGGAACTTAGTAATTATAAGGCTAAGATAGTTTACGATGTCAATTAAAAACCAAATCATTAGTTATTTTGTTGCCTCTACTGTTAACAAGGGAGAAATGCCTATAGTGTATAAATCCCCTGTAACAATGGGGCATGACATTGCTAAAAAACTATTGTTGCAACAACTCAAGAAGACAAACGATGACAGAAGGATAAGTAAAGACCCTTTACTTCATGTTTGTTATGACTTAGACTCTAAACAAATTTATGTGCCTAACGCAAATGAATTTAATGAAGATGAAAAAAGGCCGTTACTACAAGCCGCTTTAATAAAAGTCATGAATGAATATGGAGATTACAAGGGGACTCCTCCTATTGAAGGAAGTCCTTTTAGTTCACTTCGAGTAAGAGCAATCAGCAGTTTTGGTTATTCTCAAAAAATGATATCAAATCATTTTGATGGTAGAGAATTTAATGATTTACCAGTAATTGAAGCAAATTTAGAAAGAATGCCTACAACTACAGAAACGCTTAATGACAAATTTAAAAGCGGAGAACAATACGTAGGAGGATATGTTGGTCCAGAAACAGCAAGCTCTATTACGTTTATAGATGAAATAGATATTGCTGGAAGAAAAAGAACAAACCCATTAATGTTGGCGGCAATTCCAACGCCATTTATTTTGATTAATATTTCGGCGGGTATTAATCCTGACCCTCATGAAAAAGAATGGGCAGTTTTATCTGGATATAGAAACTACTTATATGATGAAAAAACTTATTCTAAAAATGAAAGCGTAGAGCCACAAAATATAAATGCTTCTGCGCATTTATATACGATTAAACATCACTTGTATCTTGGGTATCCGTTTGAAGAGGTTTGCTCCATTGCGTTGCAATCAGTTAAGTCTTTTGAGCAACTTGATAGAGCCATTAAGCTTTTAATGTTTGTCGCTAATGATTTGCAAAACGAAGGATATCCTAATCCAGCCCAAATACCTTATTATTATAGCTTTAAAATTGATCCCGAAACCTTCCCGTTAAATCTTTCTTCGGTAATGGAAGATGGACAATTTGCATCTCATAAACAACTAGATCATTTTAAGCTTATTGATTTTGATAAAAATACATCGCAGTTAATTGTTGAATCTCCCGTATTTATGCAAGCTGATATAATTGCTAATTTTTTGAAATCAAAGACCAGACCAATTATTGCTCGTTATAACCCTACATTTGATAAAATTGATATTAAGTCTCAATCAGGTATAATGAATGAGAAAGTTAATCGAAAACAAGGGTCAAAGATAAAAGCTCTTGTTAATTACGACAACAAAAGCATGTATCCTGATAGAGACGATAGCGAACCTTTAGAATTTAGGACTGACGAGAGAGCAAGAGGCATTAGTTTGTCGAATACTCAAACGTCTCATTTAAGAAAATTATCTGATTATCATTTTGCTTGCGACTATATAAAGAAAATGTGTGAAAAACGAAATATGCCATTTATTGATGTTGATGTTTTAATTGGACCTCTTGAGAGAATATTTGGCGCAGGAACTTTAGGCGGCTTTATGGGTAAAAAACAATTTGATTTAAGCAATTTAAAATATCCATATGAAATTGAAAAAGGAATTTTTGTTTCTCCTCCGTTCATTTCTGTAGACTCTGTTTCTATGACGGGTTATCCTGCTCAAACAAGAACATTGATTCACGAATATAGCCACAACTTATACAGTATTACAAATCCAGACCATGAGCACGAATACAATAAAGACCCTTCTCTAAAGGATAGAGATTATTTGGCTTATTGGGAATCGTATTTATCGGACCCCGATGAACGTTTAGCTCATGCTGAAGAAATAAGACATGAAATAGAAGAGTCAGGATTATCTATTGACGAAATTATTAGGAACAAAAGTGGCGGCGCAATTACTAATGACAATGCTGACACTGGATATCCTATTTCTTTAAAATTCAAACAACTCGTTGAAGAAGTTGTTCAACAAATGGAGGAAGACAATAAAAAAAATGAAAAGCCCACTTGAACAAATAGATGAATTACATAACATTATTCGACAGCTATATAAGCTAGAATCTAAGATTTATGCAGGACAAGATGTTCCAGCGTATAGAGATGTGAATAGACTTATTGCTTTGTTAGAAAAAAAGAAGGCAGAAATGATTCAAGATGAAACAGAAAAAATTGAAAACTAATTATTTGAAAGGAGAAATCTATGTCGGAAAAAATTTCAACGATGACATTTAGCTCGCAAGAGTTAAAAGAGTTTCATCAAGAAGAAATTAGAAGATTTGATACTCCTGAATGGGCATATATTAAATGCGAAAAATGCTCAGAGTCAAATGACGAACCTGTTTATATGAGCACTAGAACTATTGGCTATAAGCTAAATGCCAGAAACATAGGCGACATAGTTGTAGAGGCATGCTGTGATACTTGTCTGGTTTTAGATACTTTTTACTTTAAAAGCGAAATCAAAAATAGTTTTGATTTTGCTAACATTATTTTGGGAGAAAGAGTCCCCGAAAACGAACCAATTATTGAACAAGAAATGTTCAAGCAACAGTACAATAACCTAATAGAGGCATTTGTCTCTAAGGAGCAGAAATGACCTTATATAAGAGTAGCAAGATTGATCAAATCGTGATCATATCTTCATCTGTATATCTTTGTTCTTGCGGACACACTGAAACGACAACTGGCGAAATAGAAGAGAAAGAATGCCTTGAATGCGGCAAAACGATGTCAATCGTATCTTCATCCACCGAAACAAAAGATGATGAAACAGACGCAACAACAGAAGAGACAGAAGAGACAGAAGAATAATGATAAAAATAGCTATTGGGAATCAAGAAACTCGTATTCTTGGCAATCTCCCTGAAGTAGTACATAGAGATTTAGATAAAGCGCTGTCATATAAGTTAGCGAATGCCCGTTTTATGAAGTCAAAAAAGAATCCTGCTTGGGATGGAACGATTCGATTGTACAAAAAAAATCGAGGTCAGTCTTTCTACACCGGACTTATATCTATTGCCTGTGAGGTATTAGATAAGCATGAATTAAAATATCAGAGATTTGACCAACGTAAACGCCCCAACCAAAACATTCCAGACCTCACCTTTTCTGCTCGTCCCGGATATGAAGAAAGAGATTACCAAAAATTTACAATAGACAGATCATTTGATAGGACAAGAGGTATTCTTAAAGCAGCAACCGGATCGGGCAAATGTTTAGGGGAGGGTACTCCCATCATGATGTTTGATGGGTCAATCAAAAATGTAGAAGAAGTTAACGTTGGTGATCGACTAATGGGGCCTGACTCAACCCCAAGAACTGTTTTAAGCACAACCACAGGTATTGGCCCATTGTATGAGGTTAGTCAAAAGAATGGTGATAATTATATTTGCAACGATGCACATATTTTATGCCTAGAAAGAACCACTTGTCCTTCTAGGGGGTGGAATGAAAAAAAGAACATAGAAATAACTGCTGACGAATTCCATGCTTCATCGAAATGGTTTAAACATACTCATAAGGGATACAAGGTTGGTGTTACATTTCCAAAACAAAAGACTCTTATTGATCCTTATTTCTTGGGCCTATGGCTAGGTGATGGAGATAGCAGTGGAGCGAACATAACAACAAACGACAACATTATTTCCAATTATCTTAAAGAGTTTGCAGCTAAAAACAAATTAGAGATAAATATGAATGATTCTAACGGAGAAAGATGCCCTACGTACAGGATTATACAAAAGTCAAATACCAAAAAAAAGTGCTCTCAAAAAGGATGTAACAAAAAACATCATTGTGGAAGCATGTGCAAGAACCATTATCAACAAAAAGTTTATAGAGGGTTTAGGGTTGGAGGAAAAATCAAAAATCCGTTATTAGATAATTTGAGAGCACTAAAACTTATAAAAAACAAACACATTCCAGATATTTATAAATATAATTGCCGAAAATCTCGCTTACAATTGTTGGCAGGATTAATAGATGCTGACGGCTCAAGTGATAAAATAGGTTCTATGGAAATTACAAGTATTAGGAAATCTCTTGCTGAAGATATTTGTTGGTTAGCAAGAAGTCTAGGATTTAGAGCCTCCCTTAATACTAAGAAAACAAGTATAAAAAAAATAGATTATATTGGTAAAGCGTATAGGGTTTTAATTAGCGGATCAGTTTCTGAAATTCCTATAAAGTTAAAATACAAATGCTTAGGAGACAAAACAAAATATTCTGCCTTAAGATACGGCATAAAGTTAAGTCCAATCGGAAAAGGGACTTATTTTGGATTCGAAATAGACGGAGATAGAAAATTTTTATTAGGGGATTTTACTGTAACTCATAATACTCAAATGGTTACAGAGATAATTGGCAAGATAAAAACTGCGCCGTTTATGTTTTATGTTTTAACTCAAGATTTAATGGATCAAGCTCACGACACATTATCATCATCATTGAATATTCCTATTGGAAAAATTGGGGCAGGAGAATTTGATGTTCAAGATATTAATGTCTGTACTATTCAGACCGCCGTTCAATGCATTAATAAGAACAATAAAGCATTTAAAATAAGCGACTATCAATTTGACGATGAAGACGAATGGGATAAAGACCAAATAATTAGCGAGGACAAATTAGAGCATATGACAAATTTGTTAAGGTCTGTCAAGGGGCTATATTTTGATGAAGCTCATCATGCTAGCGCAAAAACAGTAACAGATGTAATTTTATCCTCCCCAAATGCTTTCTGGCGTTACGGAGGCTCTGCTACGCCATATAGAGAAGATGGCGCAGAAATGATGATTCAAGCATTGTTCGGCAAAAAAATTGTTGACATTAATGCTTCTTATTTAATTGATAGGGACTTCTTATTAGAGCCTTATATCCTTTTTGAGCCTATTGAACATGAAACTAAGTTCAAAGCATACAAAACAATTTATAGGGATTGCATATCTGCAAATGACAGGTTTAATTCTCATGTTGCAGATCAGGCGAACCATTTAGTTGCCAACGAGATGTCTACGCTGGTTTTAGTGAAGGAATTTGCTCAAGGAGATTATATTAATAGCAAAGTCCCTAATGCTCAATTTGTAACTAGCAGGATGTCTAAAAAGAACAGAAGACAAGCTATTCAGGATTTAAGAGACAGAAAATATTTATGCATGATTGCTACTTCTTTAGCGGATGAAGGTTTAGATGTCCCTACGCTAGATGCCGCTTTATTGGCTGGAGGAGGCGCTTCTGAAAATCGTTTTCATCAAAGAGTAGGAAGAACTTTGAGAATTGATAAAGGATCACCTTATCAGCGCGATAAATCTCTTGTCATATATTATGATCATAAAGTACGACATTTAGAAAAGCATGCTAAAAAAGCAAGAAAAATAGCAAAGACAGAACCTCGCTTCAATGTTGTTGAATCTGCTGGCCCAAATGCAATCATCGGTGAGATGAATGAGATTATGGGGCTTGAGCACAGCAAAGAAAAAACCATATTTGATATTTAATTCTAATCTTTACTTGTTCAAAAAACTTGTATAATACCTTAGAATATTAACTGAAACTTTTCATCGGAGCATTTATTATGGACTTTTTTGAAGCCCTTCAAGAAGACAGAACAAAACAAGACGCTGTTAAAGCTATTTCTTCCATTCCAAGCAATTATGTAGGAAGCAAAAGACGCTTACTTTTACATATTTGGGATACCCTTGAAGAAAACGGTATAGAATTTGATAGCGCATTTGACGCCTTTTCGGGTAGCGCAATGGTATCTCTTATGTTTAAGCATATGGGCAAAAAAGTAATTGCAAATGATCTTTTAACATCTTCAGCAATTACCGCAATTTGTTTGCTAGAAAACAGCAAAGTCGCCCTTTCATCCGCCGAAGTTCAAAAATTGATAGAGCATGAGCCAGATGATGTTGGAACATTTGTCTTAGATAATTACAAAGACAAATTCTTTACTGAAAAAGAATGTAAGTTTCTTGATCGATACAGACGCAATATTGAATTATTTTATGGGGACAAGTTTTATTGCGGCATAGACTTGTTAAACAAAGCAACTTTAGCTAGCATTACAAATAGCAATTTTACGGTTTATGGAAAAGACTTAAAGAAAATACGATCTACGCATGAAGTTGGCAAATCTTTTTGGACTGAGAAATGGAGAGATACAACCAGAAAACGACGAGACGTAAATAATGAGATTATGTTTGGCCCTGCTATTGAAGAAATGTACATGAAGTATAAAAGCGCATACTCTTTGTTTGCGATTGAGAATCATGTTAATCAAAACTGCTTCTTAGGAGGTCGTTACTATAATGGCCAAACTATTGCTCAATTAGATCATAGATTAGCGCACCAAAAAAATAATGGTACAGAAATCAATGATATTGATGTATCATTAAAGAAGGTAGACAAGGCTCTCATAGAAGGAGAGAGTTTAGTCTTTAATTCAGACATAATTGATCTTCTTTCTAGCGGAATAGTTTCTGCTGACCTGATATATATTGATCCGCCTTATGGTGGCTCTAGTAGCGATTATGCGACCTTGTATAGATTCTTGGAAGAATTTTTATATGAAGATAAACTCGAAAATCTTGAGCATATTCAAAAGGGCGCAAAAAGATTTACGAAAGCAAAAGGATATAGAGAACAATTTGAAGAACTTCTTTCTCATTGCGACAAATTTCCTGTTTGGTTGATTAGTTATAACGAATCTTCATGGGCTGACCTAGATACCATCTTAGATGTTATTAGAAATGCTGGAAGGTCTAATATAGTCGTTAATAAGGTTCCTATCACGTATCAGTACCGAAAGGGAAAGAATGAGATCGATGTAGAGCATTTTGAAGAGAACTATCTAGATGATGGTCATAAATATGTTCAACGAGGAACAGAATATTTAATTTTGGCAACATGATAAAAAACCCTATAGAAAAAATAAGCGAATTAACTAATATCAATATTAGCTGGAAGACTTATAATCCGCTAGTACTTGATAGTTATAACTGCTTACATCCTGCTCAATTGTCAAAAACATCAATTGCTTTGTATAGCATGATAAATTACAATAAGATGAACAGGAAAGAGGAAGACCCAAAGTTTAATGCATTTGAACAGCATAGGCGATATAACACTCTGTCAATATCTTTAGAAGACATACTTAAACGGTCAAACCCTGTTAAATATGGTATTGAAAAGAAAGATATAGCAAATGACTTATCTAATTTGAAGAAGACTATTCATCAATTAGACGAAAACAATATCTTTTATGTTTGGCGCTACAAGCAGCCATTTACATATATGTTCTTTATTGAGCCTGACATTTGGTCATGGAAATATTATAATCCTAATGCCTATATTGGTCCAATTAACGTCCGCAGAGTGCTTTGCGGCACGGACAAAATAATTAAGGCAATGATTTCTTTTGAAGAAAAAAGGGAACGAACAGTTTCTTCAACAAAGATAGAAGAGTCTTGTGGAGAATTTTTTGGACAGCTAATAAAACGAATGAATCCTAAAATACAAAGTAGTTTAACCCAATGGGACGGGGGAAACGTAAAAAGCTATTCAAAAACGTTGATACAAGAGTTAAATAAGCTAGAAGACTATGAAGGGGTTGAAATCTCTAATGATTTCATTGATCGATTGCCAGAATACATTTCTAGAAAAATAGGGACAACATTAAAGAAAAAGAAAAGGAAAGGTGACAACATGGACGTATCCGAACTAGAGGCAGCGTTAGTGCCTAAAAACGAAAACTTAGTCGTTCAGAAAAAAGCGAAAAAGACTAAAGTTAAAGGCAAAGATGGGATCAATGCCAAAATTCATAGGACAAAAAGATTAGACCCTTTTAAAAATCCTAACAATTTGTTAGACTTCTATAAGTCAGCAATAAAACTGCATAACAATGAGGCTAAATTTTTCTCATTTACCTCAGAAGTTCATCTTGCAGAAGAAGTATTAGATGCGCTCACCGAAGGCGGCAGAGATAATGATATTCAATTCCTTAAGAGTTGGATTAAGTATTTCGCTGGTAAGGAGTTAAGCGGTGACAAGGCAAAAAACGAGCACAAAACTTCTCTTTCTTCCTTCAAAAGTACTTTTAATAAGTATAATAAAAGCTACGTAAGTTAACTCCTTAACTGGAAATCATTATGGATGAAGCACTAGAAAAATATCAAAAAGCCATGTCTCGTCGCCGTAAAATACGGCAGCAAGCGCTTGCAATATTACGACGAGCAACGGCAGCGGGAATCCCTGAAAAATATCAGAGATTAAAACAAGACAGCCTAGAACCATTACTTTGCGAAGACTATTATGGCGGAAAAGAAGGCGTTAAAAAAGTAGCTGATAGGATTTTCAAAGATCCAATGTCGTTATTTGATAAACCTTTCTTCGTTATTGATGGCGGAGATATGTATGACCGAAAAACAGCAAGCTATGCGCTATTATTCAGGATGATATCTTGTGACAAAGTTGGCTTGCAAGAATCAGCTACGACATTATCTAGAAGCTTTCAAACGTTTACTACAGACGGAATAGGCAGAAATGATTATTTAATAAGCTTGTTAAATCCCAGTGTTTTGTTAGTACAAGATTTTCACGCTGGCTTATTAAAAAGCGAGAATATGAATGGCGGTGATTTCTTTGATGATTTATTTGAGAAAAGAGATAATTCGGGTAAAACAACAATTATCACTTTTCAAACGCCGATTCCCGGAGAAGGAATTGTTGGGCAAAACGGTTTATTAGCAGACATGCGTTATGGGCAATATCTATCAATGCTTTCAAAGGCAGATAAAAACCCAAAAGAACAAATTTTTAGAATAAGGTTAAATATCAATGAATGAAGAATTTAAAAACGAAGAAGTTAAACGGCAGGCTCTAAAGGAAGAGCCAAAACTCTTAAGTATCATTCTTAGAGATCAAGACTCATTAATGGATGCAGTATCAATTCCGTTAAAAAGTGGAAAAAATGGGCATTTCTGGTACAAGGATAATCAATTCTTGTGGGAAATTATCAAAACTTATTATGAAGAATTCAGTAAGCCGCTAACTAGAACAGCAATGGATTCAGTAATGGACGGCATGTCTGAAATTAAGGGAATTCCTATTTCAGATGACGACAGAACAGCCGCAAGAATGCATTGGGATAAAATCTATGGCATGTCTACTCCAATTGATGACTATGCATTGCTAAAAAAGAATATAAATAACCGATCTTTGCAGCAACGAGGTTATGCAATTATGCGTGAAGGCATTGACAAAGTTGCTAAAGCCACTAATGATCAAGATGAAATCCTAAAAGACGTAAAAGAAAAATTCTTAATGCTTGATGGGTTTGACATAGATGATTACTGTTTAACAATGGGTATGGATGAAGGCGTAGATGTTTCTTTAGAGCACATCAAGTCCCGTCGTGAGCATCCTGAACAATCCGAATCAATCATGACGGGGATTAATGGAATTGACGAAGTTTATCATGGATTTCATAGGGGCTCTTACAATATCATTGCAGGAATGATTAACGGTGGCAAAACGACCCTTATGTTCAACATCGCATTCAACATGGCAAAAGCCGGATACAATGTTGTATTTGTTTCTATTGAAAAAGAAGCTAAGCTATTTTTTACAAGATTGTTATCATTACATGCTTTAGTTGACTATAACAGGATTAAAGTTGGTGGGGCAGAGGAAGGGGGCAAAGGACTATCTGATTATTATTATCAAAAATATTTAGATGCCGGAAAAGATCTAAAAGAGAACATTAAGCCAAACTTAGATTGTATTCAAATGCCTCAAGGAATAAAACTTTCTAAGATAATAGCAGAGATAGAGAAAATTAAGGTTTCAAAACCAATCGATGCAATTTTTGTTGATTATCTTGGAGTTATTGGGTTTGAAACACATCATCCCGGAAGACCGGATTTAGATGAAGCTAGAATTTCACAACGATTACAGGCTTATGGAAAAGTTAATCGCTTTGTAACTATTACTGCTTCTCAGTTGAAAACTCCATCAGTAAAAGCTATTCGCGACAAGTCCAAAAAAGCAACAAGTGAAGATCCATCTGCTGTTGAAATTAATACAGATGATTTCTCTGGTTCTAAAATGGTTATTGCTGACGCTGACAATGCGTTAGGAGCCGTCTTAAATAATGATAGCCCTCCAACAAAGATGTACGTTTACGGAACTAAGGCGAGAGACGATGAAGCTAGAAGACGTATCGTTTTAGATTTTGATGGAGCATTGGGAAGAGTTGCCGATCAAGAATTTGAGCCGGGACAAATAACAGCAGTAGATCAATTAATATATGATGCCAATATTTCAGAAGAAGAATTAGCTTCAGCAGATGGTTTGTTCGCTATAGGAAATGGAGACGAACTAAGTGATTCCGATTTTGATTTCGCTGATACAGACAAAACAGAAACGCCGATAGTTAAAGATGATCCTCAACCTGCCGAAAAAGCAGAAGCCACTGAAACCGAAGAAAAGAAGGAACATGTTCCTATGGATTTTAATTCTCCTGAAGAAGTTGATCCAGACGACATGTTTGGTTGATAATGCAAGATAAGGGAAGCTCATACTTAATTGATCATTTACTTAAAAACACTGATCTAACACAATTCATGGAAAATGAAATTGGCGTCATGTTTACATGGCAACAAGAGGATACAAGCGCTTCTTGTTGCTGCCCAATGCCAGATCATTTAGATACAAACGCATCGTTTAGAATTACAAAGATGAATGACGTTTTCATATATCATTGCCTAAGTGGTGACACAAGGGTTGTGACATGGGATGGAGTTAAACCCATAAAAGAATTATCTGGAACTGAACAAAAAATTCTTACAGAAGGGGGAAAGTGGGTGACAGCCCCATTTTCTTGTTTTGGCAAACAAAGTCTTTCCAAAATTGTATTAACTAGAAATCAACAGGAAAAGACAATATATGCAACAAAAGAACATAGATGGTTTTTGCATAACAAAAAGGGGAAAGCATATGTAAGAACAACAGATGAGTTAAAGTTAAATGATTCCCTCAAAAGTGTATTTCCTAAAAAGAAAATAAATTATGTTAAACAAATCTCCCCTCAAGGAATAGGTCATGGGATATTTTTTGGAGATGGGACTACCGAAATAAACAGCACAACATTAAGGCTATGGGGAGAAAAAGACAAGCAATTAGAAAAATGGTTCCCATTAAACAGAAAAAACAACATAAAACTTGCTTCTGGCGTTGAGGGTATCTCAGTTCACAATCTTCCAAGATATTACAAAAAAAGACCTCCCCTTAACGAGCCGACATCATATCTTTGTGGATTTTTAGCGGGTTGGTTGGCGGCTGATGGACATGTAGCTAAAGACGGAACGATTTGCTTAAACTCTCATAAAAAAGAAAATTTAGAATTTGCTCGTGAAATAGCGACAAGAATAGGAATAGGAACATACGGGATAACGACTCAAACAAGAATAGGGATCGACAATAAAGAATCCGATATTCACAGAATTCATTTTCTGAATGAAAGTATGGACGAAAAAATGTTTTTAATAAAAACCCATAAAGAAAGGTTCATTAATCATAACAAAAAATATTCAAGAAAAAGATGGGTCGTTAAAGATATAACGCATGATGTAAAAACAGAATTAGTTTATTGTGCATATGTTGAGGATACTCATAGTTTTGTTTTAGAAGACAACATATTGACAGGAAATTGTTTTGGGTGCGGAGCAAAAGGGAACATAATCCATTTTTGCCAAGATTATTTTAATCTTCGTAGCAAATCCGAATCTATTAAATTCATTTGCGAAAAGCTAAACATTCAAGATATTGGGGACTTAGCTCTTGAGGGATTAAAGAATATATCCAAAAAAGTAGATAACCAAAGAGCTATAGAGAATTCAAACATCTTGGTTTCGAATCAATGCCGAATGTTGCTTAGAAAAGATTATGCCAAACATTCCAAGTGGGTTTCTGGAGCGTTTAAACGCATTAACGCTGCATTAATGGATGGGGACCAAGGAACTGTCGAAGAAATAGGAAATGAAGCTTTTGGCAGAATGATGTAACGCCAGCACAATATTATTTAACAAATAAGTTTTGTATTTGTATAATAGATTCTAGAGAAACAAACATAATCAGGAGTAAACATGGCTAAAATATTCTTATCTATCCCTATCATGGATAAACCAGAATTCAAAATGATATTTTCGGTGTACAAGGCAATACTTTCTTGTCCAGAACATCAAGTTAGAATTTTTGCAAACGAAAACGATTCTTTAATTTCCCGAGTCAGAAATGTCCACTTAAGTTTATTCTTAAATGAATATAAAGATTGCGATTATTTTATTTCAATAGATTCAGATCTTGAGATATTAAACTCATTCAAGCAAAACAATATTTTTTCTAAGTTGATAGATCAAAACAAAGAATTTGTTGGCGGGTTATATCCTCTTAAACAGTATGAAAGCGAACCAAAATGTGCATCAATTCCGATTGGCATTCCTAGAGAAAAGATACCTTTTGACCAAGGGGTGATTCCTATGCAATGGCTATCTTCTGGTTGCTGGTGCTTAACAAGATCGGCTGTTCAGAAAATGGCAGACGCTTATCCTGAATTAGATTATGTTGGTGACGACAATGTAAGTGGACAAACTATTCATGGACTTTGCATACCAGACATTTTTGAAGTTGGTGAAGAAGGGAAAAAGTTTAAAAAGTACTTATCAGAAGATTGGGCTTTTTGCCGTAGGTGGAAAGATATTGGAGGGGAAATTTGGGCAGATACCAGCATTATCCTTAACCATTTAGGTAAGATACCATATTGTTTGTGGAATGTCAAAACGGAAGAAAGAAAAGTCGAAAAAGAACCAGAACAACAGCCCCCATTAACAATGAAAAGTGCCGAAGAAATGCAGGAATGGAAAGATGGCGTGAAAGAAATGGCGAAAGAAATGAATGAAAAAATAAACGCTCCCGTTGATTTGCCTGCTCCCGGATATAACTTGGATTAAAAATGAGAAAAACCGAACCAGCAGTA
>TARA_R110000824_G_scaffold401776_2_pt1 | contig 23703 bp, 25 predicted proteins | sample TARA_R110000824 | Tara Oceans TARA_R110000824 (sample SAMEA4397747) | marine metagenome | biome: Polar Biome; feature: [MES] marine water layer (ENVO:01000295) within the mesopelagic zone...; material: water (ENVO:00002006), including particulate matter (ENVO:01000060) such...
CCAGTCACCCACTAACCGTAGCAGCTCGGCTTCATACTCATCGGCTTTAAGCGATAGCATGCCCTTATCGCTGCTGGCTTGGGCAATTACCTGGTCGTGTTGATCCAGTCCCCAGGCGCGCAGGTTGCTAGAACCCCAATCCACGGCAATCCAGGCCAACTGATGTGCTATTTCAGTCGTTTCACGCATTGCGTTTGATTCCATGGCTTACCACTCCGCAATTGAACCGTCTTCATGCGTCCAAACCGGGTTACGCCAGCGGTGCCCCACTTTGGCGCGCTCCTCAACGAACTCTTCGTTGATCTCAACGCCAAGCCCTGGACCTTGGGGAATGGCACAGAAACCGTCTTCAATGGCGAGCGCCGATTTATCGACCAAGTAGTCGAGCACGTCGTTGCCCTGGTTGTAGTGAATACCCATGCTCTGCTCTTGGATAAAGGCGTTGTGGCTGACTGCATCCAGCTGTAGCGATGCGGCCAGCGTTAACGGACCGAGCGGGCAATGGGGCGCCAGGGCGACATCGTAGGCCGAGGCCAGGGCGTTGATCTTTAGCCCCTCGCTGATACCTCCGCAGTGGGAAATGTCGGGCTGAATAATGTCGATCATGCCGTCGGCCAGCAGGTCGCGGAACTGGAAGCGGGTGTGCAGCCGTTCCCCGGTGGCTAGCGGGTAACCCAGGCCACCGGCAATATCCTTCAGGCAAGGCAAGTGCTCCGGGGCGACCGGCTCTTCCACGAACATCGGGTGAAAAGGCTCCAGCTCGCGCAGCAATGCTTTGGCCATTGGCCGATGCACACGGCCATGAAAGTCGATCCCAATGCCGACATCCGGGCCCACGGCGTTTCGCGCTTCCGCGACTCGTGCTACTGCTTCATCAATCTTGCGATGGGAGTCGACGATTTGCAGTTCGGGCGTACCGTTCATTTTGAAGGCAGTAAAGCCTTTTTCGACCAAGGCCTTGGCCCCAGCGCCCACGTCGCTTGGTCGATCGCCGCCGGTCCAGGCGTACATGCGCATTTTGTCGCGTACGGCGCCGCCTAACAGCTGGTGAACGGGCACACCCAGATCGCGACCTTTAAGGTCCCATAGCGCCTGATCGATACCGGCAATCGCGCTCATCAGAATAGGGCCACCGCGGTAGAATCCGGCGCGATACATGATGTTCCAGAGGTGTTCGATTCGGTGCGGGTCCTGGCCGATCAGGTAGTCGGAAAGCTCGTGCACGGCGGCTTCAACGGTTGCGGCGCGGCCTTCAATCACCGGTTCTCCCCAACCGTAGCAGCCTTCGTCAGTCTCGATTTTGAGAAACAGCCAGCGCGGAGGAACTTGCCAGGTTTTGAGCTTGGTAATTTTCATGTCCGGTCATCCTTTTGGATAGGAAATATTTATTGAGTAATGTTAGCTAACAATGCCAAGGTCAATGGCGGTGCGGCGCAGCACTTCTCTGGCGGCGGTTTCTGCAGCGCTGGCATCGCGATTGCGAATAGCGTCAAGTACTTGACGATGGCGGGCGAGGCTGTCGTCCAAGGTGTCTGTACGGTGTTGAGAGCCATGAATCAACGCCATGATAGATGGGCGCAGTAAATGCCCCATTTGTCGCCAGACTAAATTGTGACTAGCGCGATAGGTGGCATCGTGAAAGGCAACGTCGTATTCCGCATGCTCGGCGCGTGCATCAACGCTGCCTGCGGTGTTTTTCATACCCGCAAAGGCGCGCTCCAAGCGTTCGAGGTCTTCAGCTTCAGCGGCCTGGGCGGCGAGCCCGGCGACTACTGGTTCGGCAGAAAAACGAAAGGCGTAAATAGCCCGTACCAGCTGAGGGTCAAGATTGACCAGGCCGGTCATCCATTCGCTCATCAGCGGGTCGAGCAGGTGCCAGTCGCCCATTTCGCGCACCAGCGTGCCCCGACCCGCCGTACGTTCCAGTAGCCCTGCCGCGGAGAGGCTGGTCAGCGCATTGCGTACCTGATTGCGGCTCACCGCAAAGTGTTTACCGATATCAAGCTCGCGGGGGAAGGTATCACCCGGCTGCCAATGGCCTGTCAGCAGCGCCTGGGCGAGTAGGCGCGCTAACTGTTCAGCGCCCCCCTGGTGGGGCGGTAGAGCGTCCAGCGTCATGGCGTGTCTCGTCACTCAGAGGGCTATTTTGTTGTCAGTCTATTAAATGTCTGATATTTTAACAAGCTGGCATAGGTAGACATAAGTCCAAGTTGAAAACGCACTTATGAGTTTGTGATAGGGCTTCAAAAAACGCGCCTAAAAAATGGCGCGCCTGGGTGAAAGGCGCGCCACGTTGGGTGTTCCGTTTGGTTAGTTAAAGGCCAATATCAGCCCGGGTGGGCAAGGCGGCATAAGCGCCTGGGCGAGTAACGGCATGGGCGCCGCAGCGGCAGGCGGTATTCACTGCGCGACGTAAAAAGTCGGCATCGTTGTGCCAATTCTCATTAATGCCGTGGGCCGAGAGTTCCGCCAGCAGTCCGCCAATGAAAGCGTCGCCCCCTGCGGTGGTATCGACTGCTTCAACCTTGGGTGGCGCGATGCGCTGGTCGATACCGACGCCTTTGAGTACGACATCGTTGGGTCCGTCGGTGATTAAGATAACTTTTACCCCTGCCGCTAGCCGCTCTGAAAGCCACGACTCCGCAGGGTGGTCGGCACGTAAGTAGTCGAGCTCTTCCTGGGAGAGTTTGAGCAGCTTAGCGCCGTCTAGTAACTGCGTGACTAAGCTGGCATCCGCTTCGCCCTCGGGCCATAAATTGTGACGCAGGTTGGCGTCTACGCTGACCAGGCAACCTGCCCGTTTGGCCATGGTGGCCATTGCCAAGGTGACATCGGCAATCTCAGGGTCGGTCAGGCTGTTGCTACACAGGTGTAAAATAGCGGGGTTCTCAAAGACACCGTGGGGTAGGTGTTCAAGACGATAAAGCAGATCAGCCGCGGGTGGGCGATAAAAATCAAAAGTGCGTTCGCCCGCCTCATCCCGGGAAACGAACGCCAGCGCTGTGCGGGCTTCTTGGGTAAATACCACGCCGCTGGTGTCGACGCCGTGACTGTTGAGTTCGCGCACGATGAAGTGCCCAAACGTATCGTCTCCCACCATGCCTAGAAACTGGCTGGGTACGCCTAAACGAGCGCAGGCGACCGCCACATTAGCGGGAGCGCCACCGGCGTAGGGCGTAAAGGTTTCCTGTGCATCCGTTGCCGCTCCTAGACGGCTGGAGAGCATATCCACCAGTGCTTCCCCAAAGGCGATGATTGGCGTCATCAGTGGCTCCTTAGTGTAATTAACGTAATAGTTGTTTTGTACCGCGTCGTTTTATACAAATAGCCTTATGCCACGCAGTGGCTGCGGGCGGCTTCCAGCAATTCATACCACGCCTCCCGGGGTAGCGTGGCAGGGCCTTTGAGCATGTCGTTGATTCGCTCAGGTTTAACGCTGCCAATTACCGGTACTGGCGAGTTAGGAAGACTGCGCAGCCATGCCAGCGCTAAAGCACTAGGGGTGCTATCAAGTTCTGTTGCCCACTTATCCAAACAGTCGCCAACGGCGCCATGCATTAACTGCCCACCTGCCAAAGGTGACCATGCCATGGGCGCGTGGCCTTCGGCACAGAGATCATCAAAGCTGCCGTCAAACAGTGGCGCTGTGTGGGCAATCGAGAGCTCGATTTGGTTAGCTGATAAGCGGTGATGCATGGCGCCCTGTAAGCGCCGCCACTGGCTGGGCAAATGGTTGGAAACACCTGCTGCGCCAATTTTGCCGGCGTCAATGGCGTCGTCCAGCGCCCGGCCGGTCGCTTCCGCATTCATCAGTAGATCGGGGCGGTGAATTAGGAAGTGATCGAGACGTTCGACATTCAAACGCGCAAGTGAGCCATCAATGGCGCTATTAAGATAAGCAGGGCTAGCGTTGTAGTGCTTTACCTTGCCCGAACCGGGTGCGGGGTTGTCGTTGGCGATGCTCGCTTTGGTGACGACATTGACCCGCTGAGCCAGGGCAGGGCGCGCCCGTAGCGCGGCGCCAAAAAGCGTCTCCCCTTGGCCGCTGCCGTAAATGTCTGCATGGTCAAACCAGTTAAGGCCTTGTTCCAGGCGCGCTTCAATCCATTCTGCTAATCGCTCAGGTTCGTGCATGGCGGGTGCTTCGTGCAGGCGCATCATGCCGAGTAAAAACGGCACATCAAAAAAGGCGGCGGGCATAGCAGGTTCCGTATTGGTGTTGTTAGGCGTGTTGTTAGAGGTGCTAGAAATGGTATTAAAAAACCTCTTCGTTATGCAGTGCCTCAGCGGCGCCTAACAAGCCTGTCCAGGGGGCGGTGACCACCCAGATGGGGATGTCTGCGTTATAAGCTCCCATGCGTCCTTTATTGACAAAAGCGGCGCGCAGTTCGCTTTTGGGTAGCCAATCAAGCAGGCGCGGCAGTATGCCCCCGCACAGATAAACACCGCCCCTCGCGCCCATGGTCAAGGTGGCGTCGCCGCATACATCGCCCAGAATTTTTAGAAAACGCAGCAGGGCGGTAGTGGCGAGGCTATCGCCTTCATTAGCTGCTTTTGTGACATCCGCCGGGCTAGCTAAGCGTGGTTCAGCACCTTCAAACGTGCAGTAGGCTTGATAAAGCTCTAACAAACCCTGGCCGCATAAGACCCGCTCTACACTGATTCGTGGACGACGCTGTTTAAACACATCCACAATCGCTCGCTCGGTATCATCCGTGGGCGCGAAGGTAACATGGCCGCCTTCAGTAGGCAGTGGAATCCAGGCGCGCTGGCCGGGGAATACCCCGGCAACGCCTAGCCCTGTGCCAGGCCCGATGACAAGGCGTGTGGCGTGCGCTTGTGACTTGCCTGGCTGGACTTCGACCAATTCACTGGCAGCGACATGAGGCACACCCAGCGCCTGGGCGGTGAAGTCGTTAATGACTTTAAAAACAGCGAGGTTCAGCGTTTGCTGAACCTCGCTTTTTAAAAATTCCCAGTGGTTATTAGTCATCTTGACCCGCTCTGCGTGAACGGGGCAAGCAAAGGCTAAGCACGCTTCTTGAGGCGCTTTATCGCCGGTAGCACCGACACGCTGTAAATAATCCTGCACCGCTTCAATAACGCCGGGGTAGTCAGCGCAGGGAAGATTAACAATATCGTGCGGCGTGATCTCGCCTGGCGTGACTAACGCCAGGCGTGCATTGGTGCCACCTATGTCGCCAATGAGGGCCGGTCGGCTCATTGGTCCTCCTGCTCGATTTTTTCCAGCTCCCGCGCTAGTACTTCTGCCTCAAAACCACCAAATACGCCCGCTCCCTCTTCGGCCTTGGTGGCTAAGTGGCGGAAGCCGCCAAAGAGCTCACGGCCCATGCCAAAGTGGTTGTGTTCCAGATTGGCTTCGGCGCATGGACGGGCATTGAATTTTGCGGCGTCTATCAATACGTTTAGCTCTCCGCTATCGGCATCCAGGCGGACGATATCGCCATCCTTAAGTTTCGAGAGCGGCCCACGGTCAACGGCCTCTGGCGTTACGTGGATAGCGGCCGGAACCTTGCCCGACGCCCCAGACATACGCCCGTCCGTAACCAGGGCAACTTTATAGCCGCGGTCTTGAAGCACACCCAAGAACGGGGTGAGCTTGTGTAGTTCAGGCATGCCGTTGGCTTTGGGGCCCTGAAAGCGCACCACTACAATCACATCACGGTCAAGCTGGCCGGATTCAAACGCCGCTTTTACCTGATTTTGATCGTCAAACAGCTGTACCGGCGCTTCGATGACGCGATGATCCTGTTTTACTGCCGAGATTTTAATCACGCCGCGGCCCAGGTTGCCATCAAGCACGGTAAGCCCACCGGTGGGCGAGAAGGGATTGCTAACTGGGCGCAGGACGTCTGTGTCATGGCTCGTGGCCGGTCCTTCTCTCCAGGTAAGCTTACCCTCTTCAAGGAAAGGCTCCTGAGTGTAGGCCATCATATCGGTGCCAAAGACGGTAGCGATATCCGCATGGATAAGCCCAGCGCCAAGTAGCTCACGAATCAGCAGGCTCATACCACCAGCAGCCTGGAAGTGGTTAACATCCGCTTGGCCATTGGGGTAGATGCGGGTCATGCTGGGCACCACGGCGGAGAGGTCCGTGAAGTCGTCCCAGTTAATGGTAATGCCCGCCGCCGCCGCCATGGCAACCAAGTGCAGGGTATGGTTGGTAGACCCGCCGGAGGCCAGTAAACCTACGATAGCGTTAACGATCGCACGTTCGTCAATCTGCTTGTAGAACGGACGGTAGTTGCCGCTTTGCTCGGTGTTGCGAATCGCTTGTTCAGTAGCGTAACGGGTAAGTGCTTCGCGCAGCGGAGTACCTGGGTTAACAAAAGAGGCGCCGGGCAGGTGTAGCCCCATCATCTCCATCATCAGCTGGTTGGAGTTGGCAGTGCCGTAGAAGGTGCAGGTGCCAGGGCTGTGATACGACTGTGATTCGGCCTCTAAAAGCTCATCGCGACCTACTTTGCCTTCTGCATAAAGCTGACGGACTCTAGCCTTCTCATCGTTAGGTAGGCCCGTTGTCATGGGACCGCCGGGGACAAAAATAGCGGGTAGATGGCCAAAGCGTGCCGCACCAATAAAGAGACCTGGCACGATTTTATCGCAGATACCTAAATACAGCGCTGCATCAAACATATTATGGGAAAGCGCAACCGCGGTTGCCATGGCGATCACATCACGGGAGAAGAGCGATAGCTCCATGCCCGGTTGACCTTGGGTAACACCGTCACACATGGCGGGTACACCGCCAGCAAACTGAGCGGTTGAGCCCATGCCGCGTGCGGCTTCTTTAATAGCGGCAGGGTAGTCTTCAAATGGCCGGTGAGCTGAAAGCATATCGTTATAGGAGGATATGATGCCCAAGTTGGCGCTATTGGTTAACTTTAGTCGGCCTTTATCGGTAGGCACGTCGCAACCTGCAAAACCGTGCGCGAGGTTACCGCAGGAAAGCTCACCGCGATGTACGCCTTGCTTATGCTGGTCAGCCATATGAGATTCATAGAGGGCACGCCGGTGCTTGGAGCGCTCACGGATGCGCTGGGTAACCTCAGCAACGGTGGGGTTTAGAGTGGCAGGTGTTGAGCTCGGCATAGGGACCTCTGCATGATAAAGACGGTGTGTAACACATGTAGTTATTTTACATTTTTTAGTGTCGATATAAGAGATTTTACGGCAATAAAAACCACAATTGTAGTTTTATTACCCGAATATGGGGCGTCGAATTTTTACCGCAAATGCGCGGATGAATCCAAAGAACCCCAACAGCTTGGTAGAGCCACCAGTGAAATAGCAAGTATAGCACTCAGGCTTTTGCTACCCTTTTGCGCGCTACGTTTAATATTTCTTGTCTACTCACCAAGCCGGAGCCTGCATGCACGCGATTCTTGACGACATCCAGCCAGTTAATTTTCATGCAGGTGAGCAAGCGCGTCGCTACTTGGATACGTTAACCAAACCGCCAGGCAGCTTAGGTGCCCTAGAGACATTAGCCATTCAGCTTAGCGCTATCACTGGCGAACTGAAGCCCAGCGTAATACCGCCGGCCGTTATTGTGTTTGCCGCCGATCACGGCGTTGCCGCGGAGGGTGTTTCAGCCTTTCCGCAAGCGGTGACTGCTCAGATGGTGGCTAACTTTGCCCAGGGCGGCGCGGCGGTTAACGTGTTTGCCCGGCAGATTGGCGCACGTATTGAAGTGGTGGATGTCGGCGTGGCGAGCGATATCACGGCGGCCGGGGTGGTGAATGCCAAGGTATCTCGCGGTACCGCCAATATGGCAGTAGAAGATGCGATGCAGCCTGAGCAGGCATCAGAAGCCATTAATGCAGGCGTGGCGGCGGTTGAACGTGCAATAAAGGCGGGGGCAAAGTGCCTTATAGTCGGGGAGATGGGTATTGCCAACACCACCGCCAGCAGCGCCATGTTAGCAGTGTTAACTGGCGAGCCGGTAGCAAGCCTAGTAGGCGCTGGCACGGGCATTAACTCACAGCAGCTAACCCATAAAGTGGCCGTTATTGAGCGTGCCATCGCGGCGCGCAGTGCTGATTCGCAGGCACCTTTAGAGGTATTGACCAAGCTGGGCGGGCTGGAAATCGCCGCCATGACTGGCGCGTATTTAGCTGCCGCCGCACATCGGTTGCCTGCGATTGTGGATGGCTTTATCGCTACCGTTGCCGCACTCACCGCCTGCCGGATGTGTCCCGCAGTGCGCGGCTATTTGATTTTTGGCCATCGCTCTCAAGAGCCGGGGCACGATGTCGCGTTACGTGCGCTAGACGCCAAGCCGCTGCTGGATATGGGCATGCGGCTAGGCGAGGGCAGCGGCGCGGCGCTAGCGTACCCCTTGCTGCAGGCGGCCACAGCGATGATGGCGGAAATGGCCACGTTTACCGATGCCGGTGTTAGCGATAAAGCTGCACTATGAGCACACTGTTGAGCACGCCGAAAACGCTTCCTTTTAACCAGCCATTAACGCTCTCGCAAAGCGAGCATTGCTTGGCGATAACCTCTCAGGTGCCGCTGCGCACTCTAAGCAGCGCGCTGATAGGCGATGGCTTTGGCAGTACGCACTGCTTTGCCAACTTTCATGTTGATAAAAATTACGATGGGCGCACCCCCGTGGCGGATCTCAGAGCTTGGCTGGGTGCCCAGGGGTTACCTTCTTCATCCATTGCCATGATGACAGCCGTACGTTTAAGCAGCGCCTCCATCGTCAGCATGCCATTGGCGCAGCGTGAGCATGACGTTATGGCGCTGGTGACGGCGGGGGCAGGCAATGCGGTGGATATCACCGCGCTTCACTCACAAGATCCTCGCCTCGTGGCAGGCACTATCAACGTGTTTGTGTTTGTCGATGCGCAACTGACCGACGGTGCGCTAGTAAACGCGTGCTTGTCGATAACAGAGGCCAAGGTTCAAGCGCTCTATAAGGCTGGCATTATCGATACGTATAGCGGTACAGCCGCCACAGGCACCTCTACGGACTGTGTATGTGTGGCGGCCACTCAGCAAGGGACGCAAACCCCGTATGCAGGTTCGGGCACACTACTTGGCCGAGCAATTGGAAGAGCGGTGTATCAGGCAACGCTAAACTCGCTAGCTTGCTCTAGCGAAGGATTAGTATGAGCGCGCCTTTTGATTTAACAGGCATCATCCTGATCGCCCTGGCGATTGTGATCGATCTAATCGTTGGCGACCCACGCTCAATACCGCATCCAGTGGTGCTGGTCGGGCGGTTTATCAGTCGCTTTGAACAGCTGTGGAATCGCGGGACGGCGCAGCAGCGTAGAGTGTGCGGCTTCCTGCTGACACTCATCGTGGTAGGCGGCGTGTGGAGTATCAGTTGGCTGCTGCTAGCAGTGTTAACGCAGTTGCACCCTGGGTTGGCTTTGGTCGCCGAACTCTGGCTGCTCTCTACGACACTGGCGATCAAAGGTTTGGGCGATGCGGCCCGCGCTGTGGTAGAGCCGCTGACCAAGGGCGATTTGCCCGCCGCACGCCAAGCACTGGGCATGATTGTTGGCCGCGACACCCATCGCTTGGACGAAGCGGAAATCACCCGGGGCACTGTGGAAACCGTGGCGGAAAATACGGTGGATGGCATCACTGCGCCGCTGTTTTTTGCTCTTATTGGCGGGGCGCCGCTAGCGCTGGCGTATAAGGCGGTAAATACTCTGGATTCGATGGTCGGCTATAAAAACCAGCGTTATGCTGATTTTGGTTTTGCCTCCGCGAAGCTGGACGATGTGGCCAACTGGGTACCCGCACGCTTAACCGCGCTGTGTCTATGGTTCGCTGGCCTGCTGCTGAGCACTTTTACTGTTTTAACGTTACGCTGGAAAGGTGCGCTACGTGGCACGTGCCGGGATGCGCCACGTCATCCCAGCCCGAACGCTGGTTGGCCGGAAGCCATGGTAGCGAGGCTGTTGGGTGTGCAGTTGGGCGGCACCAACTTCTATCAAGGCGTGGCTTCCCATCGTGCGACCCTGGGCGAGCCACTTGAGACGCTGCGTGTTGCTCATATCGGCGCTACTATCCGTTTGATGCACGGTGCCTGGATGCTATTTATGTTGCTGTCAGTGGTCGTGGTAATGGGGCTACTATTCATTTTTCAGGGGCTATTATGAGCAAATTTATATGGCCCAGCCACGGTGGCCAGGCCGAGGCACTATTAGCCCACTTTGGGTTGCCCGCCGATCATCGCCTGGACGACTTTAGCGCCAACCTCAATCCCTTGGGGCCTCCGGCGTGGGTTCGCGATTGGTTAGCAAAACAACTGACAAGTCTTGAACGCTACCCCGCGCCCGATTATCCCGCTGCTCGTCAGGCCATCGCCGCCCATCATCAGATTCAGCCCGAACAGGTGCTGTTGACCAACGGAGGTGCCGAGGCCATCTTTCTGACCGCTGCGTTACATGCGGGTAAGCGAGCCTCCATATTGACCCCGAGCTTTGGCGAGTATGCCCGCGCCTGTCGCGCCCATCGGCTTTCGATCAATGAGATTCCGCTGTCTTCATTGGATTTTAGCCTGGAGATTGATGCGCTGATGGCTGCGTTAAGCGACACCGATGTGCTGTTTCTATGTCGCCCCAATAATCCTACCGCGACGCTCATCGACTTCTCGACCATGGTGGTTTTGCTGGAGCGCACCGCTGCTCTGAATTGTCGCGTGGTGGTCGATGAAGCTTTTATCGATATGGTGGTGGGTAACAGCCAAGATGAGGCATCGCTGACAACGTTATTGGCGCGCTATCCGCATCTCGTTCTACTGCACTCCATGACCAAATTTTATACCCTACCGGGTCTCCGGCTGGGCTACCTGCTGGCGGATGCGGCCACGGTTCAAGCGGCTCAGGTCCATCAACCGCCCTGGAGCGTTAATCACTTGGCGGCGGAATTGGTGGCACCACTGCTGGCGGATGATGCGTTTACCCGGCGCACTCAGCGATGGTTGACCAGTGAGCACCCACGCATGGCACAAGCGCTCGCTCAATTGGGGCTGGAAGTGGTGCCTAGCCAAGCGTGCTTTTTCCTGTTCCGCCCGGGGGCCGAGCAGCGTACAAGCGGCATCACTAGCGACGTGCTGTTTGAGCGCCTGTTGCGCCGGGGCGTACTGGTGCGCCATACGCATAACTTTGCCGGGCTTAATGGCGAATGGCTTCGAGTGGCGCTACGCGACGAGCCCGCCAATCGACGCTTGATAAAGGTGCTGAATGATTGTCTTCGTTAGCGGTGGTGCGCGTTCTGGTAAAAGCGATGTTGCCGAGCAGCAAGTTGTGAGTGCAGCGGGCAGTTTGCCCTGTTACTACTTAGCCACCGCAGACGTATACGACGACGAAATGGCCGCGCGCGTGGCCCGTCATCGTCAATCCAGACAAGGTGAGTGGCAGATCGCTCAGTGGGAAACACTGGAAGAGCCGCTTGCCATTGATCAAGCGATCACCAAAGTGCCGAATGGTAGCGCTGTGCTGTTGGATTGCCTAACGCTCTGGGCCAGTCAGGTGCTGTACGCCAGTGAGCTCAGCGAAGAGGAGGGCCTGGCGCGGCTGGCGAGTGCACTTGCCGATGCCCGAGCGCGTGGCCTCTACCTAGTGATTGTCTCCAATGATATCAACGAAGCGCTGCCGCCCTCGGATGCTGAAACCTGGCGCTATCTGGCGTTTCTTCAACGCGTTCACCGCTGGCTAGCGAAAGAGGCGGACTCGGTAATAGAAGTAATAGCTGGCCGTGCTATCGAGTGGAAGCGAAATAAGGAGAGATGCGTGTGAAAAATGCGCTGTATGGTGTTTTGCTGGCGCTACAGTTTCTAACGCGAATTCCTATTCCCGTCGCTGCTCCTTGGATTCCAGAAAACCGACGCTGGGCAGTACGCGCCTATCCGTTAGTGGGGCTGTTGATTGGTGCCGTGCTAGCGGTAGTCGCGTTCGGAATGCAAAACGTTCCCGCCCCGATTACTGCGCTGACATTGCTAAGCATTTGGGTGGCTATTTCGGGCGGGCTGCATTTAGATGGCGTAATGGATATCGCCGATGCGCTGGGCAGCAATCAGCCCCTGGCGCGCCGTTGGGAAATCATGAAAGACCCGCAAATCGGCAGCTTCGGAATGCTGGCGTTGGTGTTTCTACTCGCTTGGAAGTCCGTGCTGCTGTGGGCACTGCTGGCTTATCACGCACCCTGGTGGTGGCTATTAGCAATCCCCGCGCTAGGCCGCTGGGCAGGCGTGGCGTTACTGGTGCTGACGCCCTGCGCCCAGCAGAAAGGGTTGGCGTGGAGCTGGCAACAGTCGCTTAGTGGCCAGGATGTGGCGCTTGCGTTGGTGCCGATCGTGCTGATAGCACTGCTAGCACCTGCGATAGTGTTGATGGTGCTAACGGTCACTATTTTTGTGTTACTAATCCGCTGGCTAATGTTGCGACTGTTTAACGGAATTAACGGCGATATGGTGGGCGCCACCATCGAAGGGGGAGAGCTTTGGCTACTGATCTTACTGTGGAGCTGGTGGCAGTTCGCCACGGTATCACCGCTTGGAATTTAGAGCGTCGTTATCAAGGCCAGCGCGATATTTCGCTGCTGTTTCCTGACGCTGAAACTGGGCTTCTAGCACTGCGCGACGCGTTGGTGGATGAGCGGTTTGATGCTATCTACTCAAGCGATCTTAACCGCTGTCAGCAAACCCTGGAGTGGGCTGAAGTCGCCAAGGCCAGCGTGCCACTTTCGCTTGAGCCGCGCCTGCGGGAACTCGATTTTGGCGAATATGAAGGCAAGGTTTATGACGAGCTAAAAGATTTACCCCACTACCTTGCCTGGATTGATAGCGTGGGCGAGCTACAAATTCCTGGGGGCGAATCGGCGGCTCAACTGCGCGAGCGTCTTGATGCCTGGCTTTATGATTTGGCGACCAATGCTCGTGCCGATGGTCACAAAAAGATACTGGCCGTCACCCACGGCGGCGTAATCCGTGAGCTGCGTCGCCGTTTTGAGACGATCCACTTCTGGGAGGGTACCGTGCTTCAAGCGCAAGGCAGGCGCTGGCAGCTTATTTATCAAAAAGACGAACATGGCAAAGGGGAATGGCAATGCAGCTCTTCATCGGCGGTGCCTGCGCTGGCAAACGCGACGCCGTAATTGCTCGCTTTCCCGAAGCGCAGTGGTGGCGGCTTGATGCTGCGCAGCCTTTCATCGATAGCCAGCAAGCGCTAGTAGCCAATACGCCGCTGATTATCACCGGCGTGCTTGAGTGGCTTGGCGTAGCCCTTGCACGTGATGATAACGATGCCCTGCGCCAGCAGTGGCAGCGCGATATGACTCACCTATGTCAGCGCGCCGACGAGCTAAACGCGGCGTTAATCATGATCGCCACCGACATCGGCCGTGGGGTTGTGCCCATGGAACCAGAGCAGCGGCGCCTGCGTGATCTCAATGGCTGGTTCACCCAAGACGCCACCGCCCAAGCTGAAGAGGTATGGTATGTGCGCCATGGGTTGGTGATGGCGCTCAAGTAGCTGAAGAGTCAGTCGCTGAAAATAGCATTTAGGGACTAGCAGGCTAAGCCGCTGGTTTGTGGGGTCGGGTGGTGAGATCCACCCCTAGAGCACGGGTTACCGCTAACATTGTCTTGAGTGTGGGGTTACCCGATTCGCCAAAAGAGCGGTAAAGCTGTTCGCGTGACAAGCCAGTTTCAATTGCCAGTTGAGACATGCCTTTCGCTCTGGCGGCTACACCAACAGCTTTTGCAATGTAGCTGGCATCACCGGTTTCAAAAGCATCTGATAAAAATATCGCAATGGCTTCTTCGTTATCCAGCGCTGCCGCGGGATCGTAATCGTAAAGTTGTTCGCTCATGTTTACCTCCATGCCTTCGCAAGGCGATGAGCTGTGTCTATATCTTTCTGTTGCGTGCTTTTGTTACCGCCACACAGTAATAAAATAAATTCATCGCCGCGCTTAAAGAAGTAGACCCGATAGCCAGGCCCATAATGAATGCGTAGCTCACTTACGCCTTGGCCGACTGGCTGTACATCACCAGCTAGGCCATTGGCTAGGCGAAAGATACGCGCAGCGATAGTAGCTTTAGCACGTGAATCTTTGAGTTTGCTTTCCCACTTCCGGAAAGTGTCTGTCTGCTTTATGTCAGCCATCCATTTAATGTAGTTTATAGATTACAGTTTCTGCAATAGCAAAATTGACCGCCCTTTCAATTGACCTCTCTTGGGCAAGTTGCTAGCTTACGCCCACTCTCAGGTGCTGGCGGTGGATAAAGCCGCTAGTGAAACGGGAAGTTGGTGAACGCCTTGCGTGATTCCAACGCTGCCCCCGCAACGGTGATCGAGATAAGAACGGCTAATACGCCACTGTGCTCACGCACGGGAAGGTGGTCGTTCGGAAAAGAGTGGCTCTGATCTTGCTAGAGACGCCTTTCGCTCGTCAGCCCGGAGACCGGCCCGAGAGTAATGGTTCTAACTGAACCACACCATGCCGAGACGCGGAGGGCGTTCTTAGGGCAGTGAACGGTAGCGCAATGCTATCGTTACTCCCTTGTTTTGCCCTGTGCTCGGTCAAAAAAACTGCGTTGTGCGGGTGAGCACGACGAGCAAGGGATCTCACATGAACCACCGTTTTCACACGACCGCCAAACGGGCGGCGTTTTGTATGGCTGCGTTACCGCTAGCCATCTCCTTTTCTGCCCAGGCCCAATATGCCGAAGCGACGACCGAATTAGCCGCGCTAGATCCTGTCGTTGTGACTGCTGCGTTAGCGCCGCGTACGGCCAACGAAAGCCTTTCATCTGTTAGCGTGCTGGACGAAGCTACTTTCCGCAATCAAGACCCCACCAGCCTGACGGATCTTCTGCGGGGTCAGCCGGGCGTTGATGTCACTAGCAACGGCAGCTTTGGCAAAAGCAGCAGCGTTTACCTGCGCGGTGCGCCCAGCGATGCTTCTGTGCTAATGATTGATGGCATTCGCCTGCGCTCTGCCACGGCGGGCGGTGCCGCGTTTCAGTATTTAGATCCACGTATGTTTGACCGCGCTGAAATCGTTCGCGGCCCACGGGGTAGCCTTTACGGGGCAGATGCGGTGGGCGGTGTCATTCAGCTTTTTACGCCTGATGGTGACGAAGAGGGCCCGCAACCGAGAATCTCCGTCGGCGGTGGTTCATTCAATACCCAGCGGTTAAGCGCAGGTGTTTCGGGACGCGAGGGAGGCACGCGCTACAGCTTTGCCGGTAGTCATTTCAATACCGACGGCCAGCCCATTCGACGGGGTGGTGAAGACAAAGGCTACGACAACACCTCTGCGCTGGCCCGTGTTGCGCATACCTTTGAAAGCGGTGCTGAAGTTGGTGTGCTGGCGCTGCGCGCTCGCGGTAACAACGAATATGATGGCGGTGAGAATGACTTCGTCCAGCAGGTGGCGGGTATTTATGGCGAGCTGCCAGTTACCGATACCTGGCAAAGTCGCCTAACGCTTAGCGAAGCTCGTGATGAGCTGGACACCATCGATAATTTCGGTGGCTCGGTGATTGACACCCGCACCCAAACCGCGCGCTGGCAGAACAATTTTCAGTTTGGCGCTCATGAATTGATCGCTGGCGCTGAAATCAGCGAAGACCGCGTTTCAAGCACCAACGATTTTGATGTCACCAGCCGCGATAACACTGCTGTATTTACGCAAGGGCTACTCGACTTTTCGCCGTTCGCCATTCAAGCAAGCCTGCGTTACGACGACAACGAAGCTTATGGCGATGAAGTCACCGGCAGTTTGGCGTTGGGTTACGACCTGGATAATTATCATACGCTGCGCGCTAGCGTAGGCACCGCCTTTAAAGCGCCAAGTTTTAATGACCTTTATTGGCCGAATTCGGGCAATCCTGATCTCAATCCTGAAACGTCTGAAACTGTTGAGGTAGGTGTTCGCGGCCAATACAGCCAGTGGTTCTGGGACTTGGCCGCCTTCCAAAACGACTACGATGACCTGATTGCCTGGGCACCGACGCCCAGCGGATTATGGGCGCCGCAAAACGTCAATCATGCGCGTATTCGCGGTGCTGAGCTTTCCAGTGGTGTCGAAATCAGCGATTGGACTCTGCAAGCTGCGTTTACCTACCTGGACCCAGAAGACCAGGATACCGGCAATCGACTAGCCCGTCGTGCCACCCAAAGTGTACGTTTGGATGCCGACCGCGAGCTTGGTGATTGGTCGCTGGGTGGTTCCTTAGTGGCCCAGAATCACCGCTACGACGATGCCGCCAATACCCAGCGCTTGAATGGCTATGGGCTGGTTAACCTTCGGGCAGGATGGCAGTTTGCGCCTCTATGGACGGCGCGTGTTACGGTAGAAAATGCCTTTGATAAAGAGTATGAAACGACGAGTGACTACATCAACGCTGGCCGAGCAGGATTCTTGAGTGTTCACTTTGGTCAATAAAAAGAGTGATTTAGCGCGCGGGGCCTTGGGCCTCGCGCTGCTATTGATGACAACGGTGGCACTGGCACACGATCACTCACGCTGCGCAGTGGATGATCGTGACCGTGAAGTATGCCTTCACAATGCTGCTCAGCGAATTGCCACGCTCTCGCCTGGCGCTACCGAGTTGACCTACGCCGCAGGTGCCGGGGATCAAGTCGTCGCCGTCGTCTCGTATAGCGACTATCCACCGGAAGCCAAGCAAGTGGCCTCGGTGGGTAGCCACACACGGATTGACTTAGAAAAACTGGTGGGGCTGGCACCCGATTTGGTAATTGGTTGGATAACGGGGAATCCGGCAGAGCAACTTGAAACCCTCGAAGCCTTGGGCATGCCGGTGTTCTATATCGAACCCCGTGATATGAACGGCGTGGCCAGTGCCATCGAACGTTTAGCGCGACTGGCGGGCACGGAAGCGGCGGGGCAAGCGGTAGCCGATAATTTTCGTACGACCATGAACGCCCTGGAAGAGCGCTACCGAGACCGCGAGCCGGTACCCACCTTCTATCAGGTGTGGGATGAGCCGCTGATGAGCGTGAATAGCGAACACCTGATCGGTCAGGTGATCGAGATTTGTGGCGGTGACAACGTATTTGGCGATCAGGCGCGCCTAGTGCCGCGCATTGATGATGAAGCCGTGCTGGCCGCCAATCCCGAAGCGATTGTGGCCGGTGGCATGGGGGAAGAGAACCGCCACTGGCTGACCCACTGGGAGCAATACGCCAACTTGACGGCGGTGGCGCAAGGCAATCTGTTCTTTGTGCCCCCTTCGTTGATTCAGCGGCCAACCCCCCGGCTGATGGAGGGCACCCGTGTCCTTTGTGAGAAGTTGGATGCCGCCCGCCAAAAACGCCGGGGCGCTTGATGCTGACGCGCCTGGGGCTTCCGCTTGGCTTACTACTACTGGCCGCGCTGGGTGCCTTGGTTATCGCCCTGGGCGTTGGTAGCGCACAAATTTCTCCTGCGCAGGTTTGGGAAGTGACCCAAGGCAAAGGGGATGCATTGGCGCGCACCATGGTGATGGAGCTGCGCCTGCCTCGGGCGCTTTCGGCGTTTGCCGTGGGTGGGTTGTTGGGGGTAGCGGGTGCGCTAATGCAGGTGCTGCTACGCAATCCCTTGGCAGACCCCTATGTACTGGGGCTTTCTGGCGGCGCCTCGATTGGTGCACTGGCCGCTATGCTCGGTGGCCTAGGCGGGCTGGCGATTTCGGGTTCAGCTTTTGGCGGCGCGCTATTGTCGACGTTTTTAGTTTTCGGCTTGGCCCACGGCAGCGGCGGCTGGACACCTTCGCGGCTGCTGCTCACTGGCGTAGTGGTTGCCGCAGGGTGGGGGGCAGTGATTACGCTGATGCTGGCGTTAAGCCCCGCCGAGCGCCTGCCGGGCATGCTCTACTGGCTGATGGGCGATCTCTCCTACGCGCGGACACCGTGGCCGCCGCTACTGCTGTTACTGGCCACTTGCGTGGTGCTGATTCCGCTCGGCCGTAGCCTGAATGTGTTGGCCCGTGGCCCACAGCAGGCCGCCGCGCTGGGCGTGGCGGTTCGGCCGCTGGAGTGGTGTATCTATATTGCCGCAAGCTTACTGACCGCCGCTGCAGTCACCACCGCAGGCAGCATTGGGTTTGTGGGTTTAGTGGTGCCGCATATGCTGCGTTTGCTGTTAGGCAATGATCAGCGGCTGATACTGCCCGCCTGCGCACTGGCGGGTGGCACGCTGTTGGTGCTGGCCGATACCCTGGCGCGCACCATGATTGCCCCAGAGCAGTTGCCAGTGGGGGTCATCACCGCGCTGCTGGGCGTGCCCACCTTCCTGTTCCTGCTTTACCGGAGCCGCTGATGGGCACTCTTTCGACGCACGATCTTATTATCGATGTGCCAGGGCGCGAGGGCGGAACGCCGCTCAACCTGACCGTTGAACCTGGGCAGAGCTGGGGCGTGCTAGGCCCCAACGGGGCGGGTAAAACCACGCTGATGCACACCCTGGCGGGGCTGCAAACCCCACGCTCAGGCGAGGTAAGGCTGATGGGGAAGGCGCTTGGCAAACTACGTCGCCGCCATGTGGCCCAGCGCCTGGGGTTGGTGTTTCAAGACCGTCAGGACGGCTTTCCCGCCTCGGTGTTGGAAACCGCGCTGATTGGCCGTCACCCCTATCTTTCGCCCTGGCAAATGGAGGGGGCTGATGACTATGCCCGCGCCGAGGCTGCCCTTGCACGCCTGGATGTGGCGCATCTACGTGAGCGGCTGGTCAGCACGCTTTCCGGCGGTGAACGCCAGCGGGTGGCCATTGCCACCCTGCTGACCCAGGCGCCCGACGTATGGCTGGCCGACGAGCCGACCAACCATCTGGATCTTCATCATCAGAGCGCCGTGATGGCACTAATGGCGGAGCAGGCCGCCGAAGGGCGCGCCGTCATGATGTGCTTGCACGACCTGAACTTGGCTGCTCGCTGGTGCGACCACGTGCTGTTGATGTACCCCAACGGGGATGCTTGCTGGGGCCCAAGAGAAACCATGTTAGTGCCCAGCGCGCTGGAAAGCCTCTATCGCCAAAAGCTAGCAGTGGTAGAGGTGGATGGCGCGCCGGTGTTCGTGCCGATTAAGGCCTAGCTTATGGCGCCAGTTCATCCCGCCACGTGTGACGAGGTTCGAAACCGACCAACCGGCGGGCCTTTTCGATACTGTAGAAGGTCTCGAATTCGCCCATTTCGCGCTTGATGGGCACGCCTGCGTAGAAGCGCTCGATCACTTGGGCATTGGTTAGGCCCACCGAGAGATCGTGATTGGCGACGTTGAACACTTGGTAGCCAAGGCCATCCGTTTTCAGGCAACAGTCGACCATCTGGCCCAGGTCGCGGGCGTCGATGTAGGCGAAAATGTTGCGGCGACGCAGGGCGGGGTCTTCCAGGTAGGCCGGAAAATCCTGGCGGTACTCGTGGGGCTCGATAACGTTGTTGATGCGCAGGCCGTAGATGTCGATGCCTGAACGCGCCTGGAAGGAGCGGGCGGTGACTTCGTTGACCACTTTGCTCATGGCGTAGCTATCTTCCGGCACGGTGGGGTGTTCTTCATCGATGGGAAGATAGTCCGGTTTCTTCTCGCCATCGGCAAAGCAGACCCCGTAGGTGGTCTCGCTGGAAGCGAAGATCACCTTGGAAATGCCCAGCTTGGTGGCGGCATCCAGCACGTTGTAAGTGCTTAGCGTGTTGATGCGGTAGGTCTCATTATCCGGCCGGTGCAGGATGGCGGGGATAGCGGCGAAGTGCACAATGGCATCATAACGCGGCACGCCGGTGCCCGGCTCAAGCTCGTCGAATCCGGCATAAGCATGGCAGGCATTGAACACTTGGCCTGCATCGGTCAGGTCGGTTTTCAGGGTGGTGATGCCGGGCACGTCAGACGTCACCCAATCCAGATTGGTAACGCGGTGACCTTGATCGCGAAGATAAGCAGTGGCATGGCGGCCAGCTTTGCCACTGCCGCCAGTAAACAGAATACGCATGCGGTAACCCCGGTTGGTGAAACGAAGCGGAACATAGAATTAAACGAAGACCTTCACTTTAGCAAAGAAAGGTTCGACCCGCCGACACTCAGCCCTGATCGCATGGAAAAGGCTTAACCATCAACCGTTAAAAGGAGCGTTATGTTTCAGGGCAAAGCACACGCGGCGTTAATCAGCGCACCCGGCTCCGGCCAGGGGAAATCAATGGTCACGGCGGCGCTGGCACGGCTTCATCGCAATGCCGGGCTTACCGTGCGGGTGTTCAAGCACGGCCCCGATTACCTTGACCCCATGATTCAGGAAGTGGCCTCCGGTCAGCCGGTGTATCAGCTTCACCCTTGGATGACCGGTGAAGAGGAGTGCCGCTGGCGCTTAGCCGAAGCCGCCCAGGAAGCCGATGTGATTCTGGTGGAAGGCTCCATGGGCCTGTTTGATGGCTCGCCCTCCAGCGCCGACTTGGCGATCTTGGCAGGCATCCCTGCGCTGCCGGTGATTGACGCCTGGGGCATGGCACAAACCTTTGGTGCGGTGGCGCAGGGCTTGGCCAACTACCACCCCGACTTGGCTATTCATGAAGTGATTGCCAACCGCGTCGGCAGCCCCGGCCACGGCAAACTGCTCGCCGATAGCATGCCGGCGGGCATTGCGCTGCTGGGAGCCATTCCCCGCAATGAGGCAATGAAGATTCCTGATCGCCATTTGGGCCTGGTGCAGGCCAGCGAGCTAAGCGGCCTGGATGCGCAGCTGGATGCCGCCGCCGAGGTATTGAGAGAAGCGGGCTTAGGCCGGTTGCCCAAGCTGGTCACGCTTAGCGCAGAGTCGCCAGCGCCGGTGCCGGATTACCTGAATGGCGTGCGCATTGCGATTGCCCGAGACGACGCCTTTGCGTTTATCTACCGCGCCAATGTCGACGTGCTGCGCGCCATGGGCGCAGAAGTGAGTTTCTTTTCACCGCTGACTGATCACCAGTTACCCGAGTGCGACGCGCTCTGGTTGCCGGGTGGCTACCCCGAGCTTAACGCCGCTTGTTTGAGCGCCAACCACAGTATGTTCGAGGCGATTCGCGCCCATCACCGCGCGGGCAAACCGATACTCGCAGAGTGCGGCGGCCTAATGGCCTGCGTTGAGCAATTGGTGGATGGCGAAGGCGAAAGCCACGTGATGCTTGGGCTGCTTAACGGCACCGCGAAAATGGCCGGCAAACTCACCGCGCTTGGCCTGCAAAGCCTGCACGCCGGGGCAGGCGAGCTGCGTGGTCATACCTATCACCACTCATTACTCGAAACCACCATGACGCCGCTGGCACGCACCCGCAAACTCGCCGGAAGCGAAGCCGAGCCGATTTATCGCGAAGGCGGGCTGGTGGCAAGCTACTTCCACGGCTACTTTCCTTCTGCGCCCAAGCTGGTCGCGGATATTTTTACCGGTCAGCCAATCAGCATCAATAACGGTTAACGAAGGTTGTGGAAGATTTTTCCATAAAATTGAACTGCGCTATGCTGTGTGCTTTTCATATCTGAATTCAACTCAGCAGGAGAACACCATGAGCTTTTACGTCTACCTTTCCGGCGAGATTCACACTGATTGGCGCGAAGAGATTCAGCGCGGCGCTGACGCAGCGGGTCTGGATATCGTGTTCACCGCACCGGTAACCGACCACGCTGCCTCTGATGCCGCCGGTGACCACCTGGGTAAACCGGACAATGGCTTCTGGCGTGATCACCAGTCATCCAAGGTCAACGCCATTCGCACCCGCACCATGATCGAGCAGGCCGACCTCGTTGTCGTTCGTTTTGGCGAGCAGTACAAGCAGTGGAACGCGGCCTTCGATGCAGGCTACTGCGCTGCCTTGGCCAAGCCCTACATCACGCTGCACAGCGAAGATATCGTTCACCCGCTTAAAGAAGTCGACGCGCAAGCCCAAGCCTGGTGCACCACGACTGATCAGGTGGTGGATACGTTGCGCTACGTACTAAAAGCCTGAATTTAAATAAAGAGCTTATAGAAAGCTGAATAGAGAGCTTAATAAAGCGCTTTAATAAAGAGGACGCCCCATGCGCGAGAATGCCAAAACCCCCGAACGCCATGCCCAGCGCATGGCGGCCAAGCAGAAAATCATGAACGAGCGCATCGCCCGCGCCGATAAAGAGCAGGGCGTCCTACTTGTGCTCACTGGACCCGGCAAAGGCAAAAGCAGCTCAGGTTTTGGCATGCTCGCCCGCGCCCTGGGCCACGGTATGAAAGTCGGCGTGGTGCAGTTTATTAAAGGCGCGTTTAGTACCGGCGAAGAGGCATTCTTCCGCAACCTGCCCAACGTGGACTACCACGTCATGGGCCAGGGCTACACCTGGGACACCCAAGACCGTGAACGCGATGTTGAGGCTGCCAATGCCGCCTGGGCAGAAGCCAAACGCATGCTGCAAGACGAAAGCTACCACCTGGTACTGCTCGACGAACTCAACATCGCCCTGCGCTACGAGTACCTAGACCTCGATCAAGTACTCGACGACCTGCAAGCCCGCCCAGCAATGCAACACGCCGTAGTAACCGGCCGCTACGCCCCCCAACAGCTCATCGACCTCGCCGACACCGTCACTGAAATGAAAGTGGTTAAGCATGCTTTTAAAGATCAAGGTATTAAGGCTCAGAAGGGGATTGAGCTTTAAGGGTGAGGTGTAACTAATGATGCGTGAAGGGAAATGGGAAAGGTGATGTAAGAATGCCCTCTGTGGGAGGGCGCTTCAGCGCGCGATAGTTTCACCTCGAAAATCACTAAACCACCTGTACCTTGATAGTACGTACAATATAACTACAATGTAATTCATGAGCCACCTTATCTTTGATTGGGATCCCAATAAGGATGCCGCTAATCGCCAGAAGCATGGCGTTTCTTTTAAAGAGGCAAAAACGGCCTTCACGGACGAGTTCGGCCGCCTCATATCAGATCCCGATCATTCTGAAGAGGAGGATCGGTTCATACTCCTTGGAACGAGCATTCATTCCCGTTTATTGGTGGTGTGCCACTGCGTGAGAGACGGCGAAACAATCCGAATCATTTCAGCGCGTAAGGCGAATAAACGAGAGCGAAAAACTTACGAAGGGTATAGACATGCGTGACCATTACGATTTTTCAGAGTCAGCCAAAAACCCATACGCCAAGAAGCTTAAAAAGCAGGTCACGATCCGGCTGGATGAAGATACCATCGCGTATTTCAAGAATCTGGCGGAAGAAAAAGACCTTCCCTATCAGAGCTTGATTAACCTCTATCTACGCGACTGCGCCCAGTCACATAAAGACCTCAAGCTTGAGTGGCAATAAACAGTGCGGCGCTGCCCGCGCCCTGCATCAACTTGCAAAGCTAAGATATCGTATGTCCGTTAAAAAGAAGTCGGCGCAGGCGCCCAAGTCTGGAGCACAACCACTGACCAAGTCGGCGAAACCTGCGTCATGCTCTAAAAACCGCATGGTCCTACCAGCTAAGTGCATGTCACGGTGCCTTTCAGGAGAGCGGCTCATTTCGCGATCAGCAGCCATCTTTCCACCAAAACCAACGGTGAGGGGGTGTAGGAGCCCAATTCATTGGGCGATCAACGCCTAGGCTGCCGCAGAGCATCACTGCTCACCAAAGCTGTTTGTTGGAATATGCTCGATTCTATGGGCTCTCAAGAATTTCCCGCTAGCCTGGATTTCTCATAGTACCTCAGCCAGTACCGCACTCAGGC
>TARA_R110000824_G_scaffold3357_4_pt1 | contig 23674 bp, 27 predicted proteins | sample TARA_R110000824 | Tara Oceans TARA_R110000824 (sample SAMEA4397747) | marine metagenome | biome: Polar Biome; feature: [MES] marine water layer (ENVO:01000295) within the mesopelagic zone...; material: water (ENVO:00002006), including particulate matter (ENVO:01000060) such as......
CGACTGACACCACAGGCCAGTTGCCTGAGCAGCAGGAGAGCCCTCCTCCTCCCCCGATCAGAACAGAATTTCAGCAGAACTCTTCCAAGGCATTTATGACGACGATCTTGGATCGTTATGGTTTAGGGGGACTTGCCGGTTGGGCATGGGAAAAGGTGGGAGAGTTCATCCCTGATGAAGAGATCATGTTGTTGCTCCGGGACCACCCGGACTACAAGGCCCGGTTCCCTGGGATGGAAGGCCGTTTCGCTTCGGGTTTGAATGCGATTTCAGAAGAGCAGTACATATCTCTAGAGCGAACTTATTTCCAAATAATGAGAGCTTCAGGACTTCCCACGTCGTTCTATGACGGCAGAGAAGACTTCACGAACTTCATCGTGAACGACCTTTCTCCCGCTGAGCTCTCATCAAGAATTGAAGATGGCTACAACCGGGTGACTCAAACCGATCCAGCCGTACGGACAGCTTTTGAAGAGTTCTATGGTGGGTCAGCCGATGCGGCGTTGGCTGCCATGTTCTTGGACCCAGACCGGGCAGCCCCAATGCTTATGAAGATGGCCCGTACCGCTGAAGTGGCTGGTATAGGCCGTCGCTCAGGTGTCAATATCGGGCAGGGCCAGTCAGAGGAGATCGCAGCATTCTCCCCAACGGCTGCTCAAACCAACGCCGGGTTCGCCCAGGTCAATAGCCAAGCGGACTTGGAACAGGAAACATTCACGGAGTTCAACAACCTCCGTTCAGGCGACCTGATCTCCGCTGCATTCAATACCAGCGGCGGGGTTGAGGCCCGACAAAAGATTCGCCAACGCCGCAACTCTCGTCTCGCAGCGTTCGCTGGCGGCGGCGGCGCAGCATTCTTCCAAGGACAAGGATTCATTGGCACAGGGGTGGCTGACAGTTGATGTTCCCCTTTCTGCCATGATCTATGTCTATGCTTATCTTTGATGTGCGCTATCCGGCCACCCGAATATGGGTGCGAGCTGCTTGGCCGTCTAACCACCAACGGGACCCCTGATCCTGATTGGGAGTGAGTAGGGCGTAACGACCGGTACCCGACGGCACCGGACTCCGAAGCTGTCATTCATCCTCAAGCAACTCTCCGCAGCTTGGGTGCAAAGGAGTCGGAGAAACCAATGGCAAATAACGACGGTTCCGAAGGCGCAGAGTTTCGTGAGAAGCACGAGGCTGCGCTCGCAGAGAACAAAGCGATGAAGATGGAGCTTGCCCTTGTTAGGGCAGGTGTCAACATCGAGTCCGCAATGGGCAAGATGTTCGCACAAGCTGTATCGAATCGCGATGAGTTCGACTTCGAGCAATTGAAGGAAGAGTGGGAAGAAATCGCAGGGGCAACCCCTTCGAACGAAACCCCCCCTCCTACTCCTGCCGCTGAAAGCCAGTCACCGCAAGTTCCAGGCGTATCCCCTGAAGCTTTGGAGTCACTGAGAATGTCTGACCAGGTTGGTGAAAGCCCTACGGTTCCACCGATCCAACGTGAAGACCTCACAGCCTCTGAAGCAGCATGGGAAGCACGCAAAGAGTCCCGAGATGCAGGCGAAGACGATTCGTTGCAAGCGGCAGCGTTCTTCGGAGCGATCATGTCTCGCGCAGCGGGCGGCGATCCGTCTGCGGTTTGGACCCAGGAAGCATGGAACGAGAAACTGCGGGACGCTGGAGAACTGGTCTGATATGAACCTTGAGGAATGGAAGGTTGATGCAGAGGCGTGCACAGATTGTGAGCGCCCCACACATCACTACGGCAAACCGTGCTTTAAGCACAAGATGCAGTACTACCAATTCTCAGGCGCCCCTGGTCTCCCCGCCAACTCCAAGCCCAAACATACGAAGCCACCCGAACATCGCAGACCCGACCAGAACAACAGTTGGGAAGCAGGGATTAAGAAGGACGACCGAGGAATTCCGATTCTTACGTCGACCGGAAGCCCGATGCGTATGGCTGAGTATTCGGCGAATCGTCACGAGGTTGATTCCAAAATCAAAGACCTCCGGGCATCAAGCCCTCCAAAGACTTAGGAGTCCCTAATGGCTACTGGCGTTTACGACCCAACAACCAGCTACGACCTCACCGTCGGTGTGATTGTCGATATGGATGAGGCGATTTATCTCCTCTCCCCCATCGACTCGCCGATGATTAACGGCGTCGATGCAGACGGCACGATGATTCTGGGAAGCCGACCTGTCGGCCAAACCACTTTCAACTGGCTTGACGACGAGATCCTTACCCCTCGATCAACTCTCGGCGGCGCAATTGTCACCGCTGATGTGTTCATCACCCTCGCTACCGGTGTCCGTACGCGGTTCTCGACTGGCGATGTGCTGTACCTCAACAAGACCAACGACGAAAGTCTCCTTGTAACGGGCTACGGCACGACCGCTGAGACTTTGACCGTGACCCGTTCCTGGGGTGCTGGTGCAGCTACCACTCATGCGAGTGGCGATTACGTGTACCAGGTCGGTGTGGCTCTCGCTGAGGGCTCCGACCCGGAGAACGCACGGGTCACTGACCGGACAGACAACTCGAACGTCACCCAAATCTTTGGGCCGACCAAGGTTCGTCTGTCTCGTACAGAGCAGCTCATCCGCAAGTACGGCATCTCTAATGAGTTCGCGCACCAGTTGGCGCAGCGCACCAAAGAGAACGTCATTTCGCGTGAGCAGGCTTTCCTGTACGGCGAACAGGTCAACGACACTGGTGCCAAGCGTCGGACCACTGGCGGCATCTTCAAGCAGCTCACCACGAACATCAGCACTTCCACCACGCTGACGGTGGCGTTCTTGCAGGCCCTCCAGCAAACCATCTACACCCAGGGTGGTAACCCTGGGCTTCTGATGTGTCACCCTGCGGCTCTCGCAGATTTGAACAGCATCGCGGATACGAACATTGTTCGTACCACGAACGTTGATTCGATGCGTGGCCGTCGTCGGGTAACCGTCGTCAGCACCGAGTTCGGCGATATCAGTATCGTCCGTAACCGCTGGATGGCCCCTTCGGACGCTTTGCTCCTCAACCAGGGCTCCATCAGCCGTCGGGTGATGACTCCGCTCCGAGCTGTCCCTCTCGCCAAGACTGGTGACGCTGATTCAATGATGATCGTCGCTGAAGAAGGCTTGGAGATCAAGGGCGAAGAGCACATGGGTAAGTTCAACACACTCGGTTACTAAGAGTTTGCCTAAGATGTAAGGGGAGCCCGCGTGGGGCTCCCCTTTCATCGAGGAGTACTCATGGGCAACTCATCTAAGCGGAAGCCAGCAGCGAAAGCTAAGCCTCAAGGGGTGGTGATCGCTGGTCCTAACCCTGGGGTTGTGGACGGTCACTTCTTTGCTTCGGTTTCAGGTTTGTTGATACATGATGCTGCCAACCGGCAAGCGATCACCCGTCTGGGTGGCGCTATGTGGTTGGAGTCTTCTCCTCGGATCTATGCGGCTCGCTGTGATCTGGTTCGAACGTTTCTTGATGAGACAGGGAACTGGCCTGAGCCTCCGCAGTGGCTATTGTTTATTGACGCGGATATGACTTTCGAACCCACGGTGGTCGATCAGATGCTTGACACCATAGAGAGACACAAGGACAAGGACATTAAGATCCTTGGCGGTCTCTGTTTCGCTGGTGGTCGAGGCCAGGGCGCGTATCCCACGTTGGTAGTGGTTGATGACGCAGCGAACTGGGACCCGTCTCAGCCAATGAGTCTGGGTCGTGCATACGATTACCCGAAGGACACCTTGGTGAAGGTGAATGCTACGGGGGGGGCGTTTCTGATGATCCACAGGGATGTCTTGGAAGCAATGGAGAAGAAGTTCGACACGTTCCAGGGTCACCCGAATCCGTATCCGTGGTTCCGGGAGTACGAGCAGAACGGGCAACAGTTCGGGGAAGACATCTTTTTCGGGGTAGCGGCTGGGAGTATTGGCTATTCCACATGGGTCGATACGGCTGTGAAGATCGGGCATCGCAAGACATACACACTTGACGAGCAGTCATATGAGGCGAATAAGGAAGCCCTCATCCAAAGGGCAGAAGGAGCTCTTGATGGAAACTCCTGAAGTTGCGGCTATTGGTGTGACCTTCATAATCTTTGTGTTGGGGCTGATAACAGCTAGGTCTGACAGCAGGTTCACTCGGGTTGAGAAGAGATCCGACAGGAAATTTGAGGGCCTCGGAGACAAGTTTGATTCTGTTGAGCGGTTGTTCTCTGCCCGGTTTGATTCTCTCCAACTCCAACTAGAGACGCACACTGAGAAGGTAGATCAAGACATTCGGGACATACGTGCTGACGTGAAGAACCTCCAGAGAGGGCAAGCGGCAATGATGGACCCCGCCATTTTGGAGAAGAGACTCAGAGATAATGGCTGACGGTCTACTGATCCAACATCCTTCGCAACGTAACGTGACGTTGCTTCTCTCCCATCCAGGTGGGGAGGGCAGGAAAGCTAAGGACTACTGGCTTCGCCTTGACGAGAACGGTCGAGTGATCGTTTCTGAAACAGTGTGGCTGCGTGTCCAGCAGGCTGATGCCCGGCATTCAGGTGAGAGCTTTGTCCTTATTTCGACTGTCGGGAGCCCACCGGCACAGGGCATGGGTTCTGCCGGAGATCCGATCCAGATTGCTCAAACTATGAAAACTTTGGGCAATGGCGATATCGTGGATCATACTTCTGCTACTCGGGCTCATATTGTTGACGTCATTAAGGGGCTGTCCCTCCCAGGGATGATCCCTGATGTCCGTGTTAAACCTAGAAACTAGGAGTTTCTAATGGCTAATTCGTTTTTTGAATGTTTCAAGCAAGAGGCTTTGGGCGACACTGCTGGCCCAGGTCACGGAGCTATCGACTTTGAAACCCCTGCGGCTGGTGGCATCCAGTTCGCTTTGATGGACACTGCCGATTACACGGTGAACCTTGCTACGCACCAGGATCAGGTCGATTTGACTGATGCCGGGATCGTCGCTACATCTGCCGGTGTGGCTTGCACTGTCACCAACTCGGGTCAGGTCGCAACTCTTGACGCTGCCGACTGGACTTGGAGTTCCGTGACTGGCGACCAGTCTGAGGGCATCGCCGGGTTCCATGACTCCGGTACTGATTCGAGTTCGATGCTGTTTCTTTGGCTAGATACATTTTCGTCGGGTATGCCTGTAACCCCTAATGGCGGGGATATCAACGTCACGGTCCACGGGAGCGGTTTGTTCACTTGGTGATTGGATAGGACCGAATAAGGAGTAATCCAATATGCCATTCCCAGATGCAGGAATAGACGACGTATGACTGCTGGCGATTATGCGGTGATGCGGAATGCTTCCAACACTGACTCGGTTCCGAACGCCGGGTCGGATCTGTTGCTGTTGTGGGATACCTCAGTAGCTACGTCGGGGTCTGGTATCACCTATTCGGCGGGCACGTTCACGCTCGGCGAAACCGGCCACTTCCTGGTCCTCTGCTCCGACCAATGCGGGACGACAAACACCACCAACAACGAACGGTTCAACTGGAAAACGACTTTCACGTTGGCGGGGACCGAGCTTGACGAGGGATTCTCTACTGGATACATCCGCAAGAATTCGGGCTCACAGGAACACGTCACGTTCTCGGCGGCGGTTATCAGCGTCTCTACGACTACCGGCACCGGCGACGAGTTACAAGTCCGCAGCGAGCGGATAGACAACTCGACTACGGGGACATGCGACCGGGTAGCTGATCGCTCCGGTATCACGATCCTCAAGCTCGATGACACTTGGGACTATGGCCGCTATGAGGGGTCGGCGGTAACAGCTACCAGCAACAACGCGGCTGTCTCGGTGCTCGATGCCACGGTCGAAGAGGATGCGACGTTCACCCGGACTGGCGTGAATGTTGACATGGCTACCAACAATTTGGTGTTGGCTGTCTACTCGATAAAGAGCACGGAAGTTAACCCGGCCAGCCGCTCGGAGTATCAGGGCCGGGTGACGCAAGGCGGAACCCCGGTTCCCGGCTCGTACTCCCAAACATATATTCGAGATGTCGACAACGCCGATTGGGGCGGCTACTCGAACGTCTGCCTTCTCGACGTGACATCTGGTGACGACGCTGCGCTAGAGGTCGTTTCTCGTGAGCATGGCGGCGAAGATTTCTTGATGAACACTATGCAGCTAGTGGAACTCCCAGCCGGTGCCGAAGCGATCATCGTGGAAGCGACGACCGGCAACTTCAACACTTCAGCCACGGACTTTGCGTGGGACACGAACCCCTACATCGACGCGGCGGCGTTCACCCATTCGACGGGGAACACGAATCTTGATGTCGATAACGCCGGTGATTATTTGGCGATGGCGTCGCAAGCGGTCCTCAGCTATGAGTCAGTGGTTAGGGCTGTCCCGTCTGCCCATTTCCGAGTGAATACGACGGACAATGAAACGGCGGGCGCTGCTGCCTACAACCGAGGGACCGGCACAGCAGGCTTTGCTGCGTTGGCTACGGCGACATTACTCACCGGGCTATCCGCGAACGACTCGGTGTATTTCCGAAACGACCGGCTCGGCACAGTATCGGGCAGTCTCGTCAACGAGTCCGGTGGCATTTCAATCGTTCGGCTTTCGAGTCTGTTCTCTGCTGCCCCAAGCGTTTCGATACCAGTTTTAAGTAACCATTACAGCCAGTTGGCGAGAGGTTAAAGATGCTTTACCTGAAGAAAGACACCGCCAGCCAGGAGGTGATGATCGGCCCGTTTGTCGATTCCACCGATGGCGTTACTGCTGAGACGGGGCTGTCGATAGCGAACACCGATATCCGTATCCACAAGACCGGGACGTCTGTCTTCGCTAACAAGAACTCGGGTGGTGGCACCCATATCGAAGACGGTTTCTACCTGATCACGATGGACGCCACGGACACGAACACGGCCGGGCCACTCAAAATGCAGATCACGATGGCGGGTGCACTCCCTGTTTGGGAGGATGTCTGGGTTCATGGCTCGAACATATACAACGCTTGGATGGGGACGATCCACCAGACCACTGACGTGAACGCATGGCTCGGGGCAGCGGCCCCTGATCTGCCTCAGGCGATTACTGATGTTGCTGCGATTCTGGTGGATACCGCTACGACGATCCCGGCCACGATCGCCACGGTCGACTCAAACGTCGACAGCATTCTGACGGATACGGGAACCACGCTCCCGAGCACGCTCTCAACGATCGACGGAATTGTCGACGCGATCCTCGTGGATACCGGAACCACGATCCCTGGGACGATAGCGACGGTCGACGCGAACGTCGACAGCATCCTGACCGATACGGGGACGACGATTCCTGGCACGATCACCGCCTTGGATGCAGTAGTTGACACGGTGAAAGTCGACACGGCGGCGATCCTCGTGGACACCAACGAGCTTCAAGCTGACGATGTTCCTGGATTGATCGCTGCTCTCGACGTGGTTGTCGACACGGTGAAGGCAGAGACGGTCCTGATCCTGGCGGACACAAACGAGTTGCAGAGCGATGACGTACCGGGGCTGATCTCGACGCTTGATGCGGTGGTCGACACGGTAAAGGCCGAGACGGCTTTGATTGTGGCTGACACTAACGAGCTTCAGACTGACAATGTTCCTGGTCTGATCGCTTCTCTCGATGCCGTGGTCGACACGGTGAAAGCTGAGACAGTCCTTATCCTCGCTGATACTGCCGAGATCGGTACTGCTGGCGCTGGTCTGTCAGCTATCCCCACGGCTGCCATCGTCACGGCGATCCTGGCAGGTTCTGTCTCCGAACCTACGGCTGGCGACGAGGCATGGTCAGGTCTGACAGTGGAGAAACTGCTAGGCGCTGCCTACGTGCTGCTAAAGAACGAGCAGACCCTGAACCGGACCACCAATGCCGGAACAGTTCGCAACAATGCGGACAACGCAAACCTGATGACCTTCACCGATGACGACGACGGGACCACCTTCACCAAGGGCAAGCGCGGTACCTGATGGTTCTATCCGTAGCCGAGGCTGACGCCTTCCTAAAATTTGGTGTCGGTGGCCCGCCCATAGGCGACGGGACATCGGGGATCTCCGCTGCCGAAGCGGCGATCTCTCTCGGGTCGTTCTCTGCTGTTGGTGCAGTAGCTATTGAGCTCAACGTTGTTGCTGCCCCTGCAACTATTCTTCAGCCTGCTGTAACCACAGGTGGTGTGGCTGTAGCGCTTACCGTATTGGCAGCCCCTGCCAGCATTAACTCTTTGGCTGTTGGCGTTGGCGCTGCCACTGTTGCTCTCAGTGTTCTTTCTGGCCCAGCAACAATTAATTCTGCTTTGGTGGATCAGGGTTTGCCGAGCGTCGGCCTTGTCGCTATTGCTGCTCCTTCAACGATCAATGAGCTTGCAGTCACAGTAGGGGCTGTCGCTGTTTCTCTTAACCTCCTCTCCTCCCCCTCCACGATCAATCAATTAGCGGTCGCGCCACCGTCTACGGCTGTTGGACTCAACGTCTTGGCTTCGGCGGCGACGATCAACCAGCCCGCAGTGACAGTGGGGACTGTCACTGTTTCTCACGATGTGTTGGCTTCACCGTCAACCATCAACCAGGTTGGGGTCACGACAACAGTTGCTGTCGCTCTCGGCGTCTTGGCTGCCCCGTCGACAATCAACCAACTAGTCGTTGCGCCGCCGTCTGCGGCTGTCGCTCTCAATGTGTTGGCTTCGCCGTCGACAATCAACCAGGTAGAAGTCTTTGTACCGGCAGCCCAGGTTGATTTAAGCGTCCTTGTTGCCCCGTCTACTATCAATGAACCTGTTGTTACGACGACAGTTGCTGTTGCTCTTACGGTTCTGGTAGCTCCGTCGACAATCAACCAGGTCAGTGTTGCGTACACGATTGGGTTGCCTGCTTTCGCAGCCCCGTCGACAATTAATGCGCTTGCTGTGGCACCGGATGCCGTAACTGTTTCTCTGAGTGTCCTAGCGGTTCCTTCCACGATCAACGAGGTCAAAGTTGGGAAGAACTTTGAGATTATTTGGTGGGGTGATCCCAGTTCAGATTGGGTTTCCGTCGGGACTGAGGCAAACTGGGAGGGTTCCTTCGCACATGGTGATTGGGTCACGTCAATATCTGAGGCAAACTGGGAGGGTTCTTTAGCACATAACGATTGGGTCGCTGGCAGTTTCCTGAACTCGTGGGAATCTGGACCACCGAGAATCTGAGAGGTTCCCTATGTCTTTCCCACGTATCTCCACTCTGAGCCTTGAATATATTCGTGTCCCTGTGAAGGCGCGACGGGCCGGGGTTGCTTATGACCCAACATCTGACACTGTGTATTTGGCTATTACCCCGAAGCCTGAGGTGAACGCATCGGATCAGTACAACGAGCCCACTGTGTGGGCGACTGGTTCGTGGGATACTGAGGGGACTCGCTACTTAGCGAAGGCGACTGTAGGTCCGGGGGGGGATCTAGTTCCCCCGGAAGCAGCGATTTACCAGATATGGGTGAAGGTGTCCTCAAGTCCCGAAACTCCTGTGATGTATGTCGGTGACTTGGAGGTTTTCTGATGGCTGGCTGGGGAACCACGATCGGGGGCATGGCCGACAAGATCATGCGTGCGATGACCTCTTATTATGAACACGAGTTCGCTACTACTGCTGGATCGTTGAGCAACTCGGCTACTTCTGTTGCTGTGACCACGGGTCATGCGGCTGCGATGGGGTTGACGATCGGTGATGTAATCGAGATCAATGCTGAAACGATAATGATTACGGCAGTGTCAACTGACACGCTGACAATCTCTCGTGGCTGGCAGGGCACTACTGCTGCGGCCCATGCCGCTGGGGACATGGTGAGGTTGCACCCTCGTGTGTCCCGCCAGGACGTGTACGAAGGCATCGAGTCCACGATCCTTGGCTGGGATTCGTTGGGGACTGTCGGATACTTCAAGTGCAACGCCGACTTCGGGAACGGATCAGCTCGTTCCGCTGAGGTCTTCGGAGCTCCCGAAGAGTTCAAAGAACTTCTGAAGATGCGCTTTGAGAACGAGGATGGGGTGTGGGCGAAACCTCCTGGCCGGGCTTGGGTCGAGAGGGACATCACCACAATGTCTGGAGCTGGGCTGGTTCTCCAATGGGAATCACCTCACTACGTCAATACGAGTGGGTCAAAGTCTGTTGACCTGTGGCTTTCGATTCCCTTTGATACTTCAAATTTTGAGGCGGAGACTGATCTAATCGACGAGATCGGGATGGCCCGCTCAATGCTTGATGTGTTGTTCTTCGGGACGATGTATCAGATCCTTCTCCCTGAGGAAACTCAGCGAGCCATGATCGGTTCGTCTCCTCAGCCTCGCGATGCTCAAGAGGTGCCCCCTGGGTATCTGGCTCAGACCGCTTTGTCCTTCAGGGTGTTGCATGACCAAAGGTACAACGTTGAGGTCGCCAAACTCAAGAAGCGTTGGGGGGAGGGATGACAGAATTTGATGCGTCGTTGCCGGTCACTATTGATGGGAACCGTTTCGACATAGACATAGAGAAGTTCTCCTGGTCCCCGATCGCTTCACTGCGTCAGGCCACAGATCAGGCTGCTGAACCGGGTGAGCAGTCGCTGCTGCCTTCTTCTCTGTGGAAGCGCACGAGAGGGAACTTCAAGATCGGTGCGGGGCAGGACTATGCGGATGAGCCGGGTGACAGTGACGAGCTCCGGTTCTCTGCTTCGCGTGGTATCGATCCTTGGGATCAGCGCAAGCTGGAACTGTTGGCTGATACTGAGTTAAAGCGAGCTACTAGTACCACTTCAGGGAAGCTGATTCCTGTTGATGACAGGGTTTACTGGCTGGACGGCGGCACGATCCGTCACGATACGACTCCTGGCGGATCGGGTGGGTTCAGTTCCACTGTCACAGGCAGCGGGTATGTAGATATCAACCAGTACGGCAACAAGATTGTGGCGTGTGATGGGTCTGACACTTGGACTATCAGCGACGGCACCCGTTCAGCTTTAGGAACTGATCCTTGCGACATGCTGGTGTACGGCAACGGTCGTTTGATCGCAGGCCACGACAACGAGCTGTTCGAGATTGATGGTGCTGGTGTCAAGGCCACGATGTGGTCTCATCCCAACACTGACTTTGCTTGGAAGGGAGGCGTTGCTGCTCCGAACGGGATCTATGTCTACGGGACAGCAGGTGCTACTTCTGAGATTTACTTCGTCGGCATCGATGATGCGTCTACTGCTCTCTTTGCCCCGTTTACCGCCGCCCCCCTAACGCCTAACGAAGAAGTGTTCTGCCTGTATCACTACGGCGGAACGATTGTCATTGGGACTTCTAGGGGTTTCCGACTCGCGAACATCGCAGGTTCAGGGCATCTCAGTTACGGTCCTCTCATTGCGGTGGGGGCTGTGCGTGCTTTCGCTGGCGATGGAGAGGACCTGTGGTTTACATGGACGAATTTCGATGCGAGTTACACCGGCCTCGGTCGATCCCGTCTGGACAAAGGTTCCGACATCCTGGTGCCAAGGTACGCAACCGACGTTATGGCGGCGACGCAAGGGACTGTGTTAGGGGCTTGTTCGTACGGGGATCAGCGCTACTTCATGGTGTCCGGTGTCGGGCTTTATGGAACAACAACCGACAAGGTAGCGACGGGCTGGTACAACTCGGGGTGGGTTACATATGGAACGCCGGAGTTGAAGGAGCTTCATTCGCTCGATGTGCGGCACGAGCCTTTGCCTGCTGGGTCTTCTGTCGTGGGAAAGATCGTGAAGGAGGATTCGTCGGAGAGCACCATTGTTACTTCTTCGGTGACGGCTGCCGTTGGTCTGGCTAGCTCGGTTTCCCCTCGCCTGGCTTTGGAGCAGGCACAGGTTCGTATAGAGCTTGCTCGCGGTACTGATACCACTACGACTCCTGAGTTCCGTAGGTGGACACTGAGGGCGGTTCCGTTGCCTTACAAGCAGTCGGCTTTCGTGTTGCCTCTCCGTGTTGTCTCACAGGTTTCGGGGCCACGGGGCCAAGCAATCCGAAACAACGCACTTACTGTGTGGAACCTGATCCGAGGTTTGGAAACAGCGAGAGAGGTTATTACGGTTACGATCGGAGACTTCTCAGTAGAGGCACGCATCGATGGCATCGGGTTCAACCCGGGAGATGCGATCGGTTGGTCGAGAGCCCAACAGTTCCTTGAGGGAACGATGATGGTTCGCTTCGAGACAGCGCAGCCCCTTGGCAGTTAGCACCTCGGCGTGGACGCCACAGTACCAAGCCAATGGAGGCCAGGTCCCTGGTCATATTCTGCGTGGCAGCAGGGTAGGGCATGGTGCGTTCCTGGTTTCGGGGGCGATGCGTACCACGGACTATGCGGCTGGGACTGCGGGCTGGTCTATCCATTCGGATGGGAGCGTGGACTTCAACAGCGGCAACTTCCGTGGCGACATCACCGGTGCGTCAGGCACTTTCAGTGGGACGGTGACAGCTAGAAGCCTTGACATTCCCGACGCAGTGTCAGCGGCTTCCGCTCACATTGATGCGCTAGGGAATTTCTGGGTTGGGGCTACTACCTTGGTGGCCGCTCCGTTCAGTGTGACGAACGCTGGTGTTGCGGTTGCTTCTAACTTGACGATCAGTGGCACGTCAACGATGAACGGTTCGTTGATCGTCAACGGTTCGATCTCCTCGGATGAGGTTGGGATAGATGCCGTTGGCGCTACCCATTTGTCTTCGATCGCATTGGGGGCAGGGAAATACATTCAGTCGACTACGTATTCTGCTGGGATTTCAGGTTGGGAGATCGACGCTGACGGGTCGGCAGAGTTCAACAACGTCACCGTGCGAGGCGCCGTCCATGCAACAAGTGGCTCATTCGCTGGGTCCCTATCTGCGGCCACGGGGTCATTCGCTGGCTCGTTGTCGGCAGCCACTGGTTCATTCACCGGAGCAGTCACAGCCACAAGTGGCTCATTCACTGGGGCAGTCACAGCCACAAGCGGCTCATTCACTGGGACATTACGAACCGGGTCATCAGGCAGCTACATCGAGACCACTACCGGCACCAACACGTTGGATTTCTACGACGCAACTCTCCGCCAAGGCACCGTCAAGTTTGACTCAGCCGCATACACCAAATTTGCTATGTACGGCCCAGACGGGGTGAACAATACGATCGATGGAATCCTTGGGCTTGGCAATGGGCGTGCCGTCTTCACCGGTGGCTACGGCCACAACACTTACATCGGGTCGATTGATGGTGGCCCAACGAACCAGTCCGCAATTGTGGCGATCAACGCTCAGACAAACACCATAATCGGAAGCGGGTCAATTGACATTGCGACGTTCTCGGAGTCGGGGAATGTTGGACATATCGCGATCAATTCCACTCACGCAACTGAAGGTGGCGAGCTACTGATGGCGGCAGGCACCGGAGACGTCGGATACGACAACGTGACGTTAGATAACTTCAGTGAAGGAACAGGAGCCTCCGCCTACAGCTACCTCCGCTTTATTGGCGGTGCCACACAGATCTGGAGGATGAGGACAGACACAGCTCTTTACTCTCTTGGGTCCACTGGCGGCCGAGACGTACATATCACTTCCCTTGGCACATTCGTTTACGACTCTTCGACCGAGAGCCACAAGGAAGACATTTCGTCGTTGGTGGGAGCTGACTTGGTGCCCAGAGCTAAGAGCCTTCGCGCAGTCCAGTACAGGCCGAAGGAAGGGTTCAACGCAGCGCCTGACAATAGCTACCAGCTTGGGTTCATTGCGGAAGAGGTTGCTGTTCTCTTCCCTGAAGCTGTCTGGTTTGACCCGGACGAAGCTGATGGTCTGACGGTCCCTGTCGGCGTGGATTACAAACGTTTAGTGCCAGTCCTGTTCGCTTTGTGGCAGGATACTGAAGCTCGTTTAATCAATGCGGGCATCTAAAGGATGGAGTTCAGATGACATTGTTTACGTTTCTAATCCGCCTCAAGGGCTGGGTCCTAGACAAACGCTTTAGCGTTGCGATGACCTCAGCCTCAGCTATCACCGCAATGGTGCTTGAGCTTGTAGATATCTTCCCTGAGGGCAACGCCAAGGTTGCGATCCTTGCGGCAGTTATGGTTGTCAACGGGTTCATTGTCCAGGCCCGCGTCTGGTCCAACAACGCGGTGAATGAGCTCAAGGCTCTGTAGATATGAACTGAAGTGTCGGACGCATCCCGAAGGTTGTACCTTCGGGATTCGTCGGCACCGCCTGGGCTCCTAGAATCATCGTGACCTTGTACTTCTCAAGAAGCAACGTGAGTTCCTCTTCAAGGGTGGATGGGTCCTTCTTGACAGTCATGTTCTCTCCTCGTGTATGGTCCCAGTATGGCTTATCTCCTGGACCACCCGAACGTCAACGCACCACATCGGGGCGACGGACAATACTGGGGTCACCCCACTAGGCGTGGCACAGAGGTGAGCTGTGGTGTGATCCATACCGCAGAGAACCTTCCTGACATCACCCCCCCTGATACTGGGGCAGAGTCGGTCGCTAAATACCAGTCGTACACGAAACGCCCATCGTCCTACCACGACATCGTGGACTCGGACTCTTGGATCGAGTGTCTACCCGGCGATCACACTGCCTTCGGGACCCGCGGGCAGTTCGATGATGGCGGGTCCCTGAACGATGGGACGCACCATCTTTCGATGGCTACGCAGGCTCACAAATGGAGCGAAGTTCCAGCCGAATGGGCGGCTTTGATCTTGAAGCAGGCTGCGATCCGTATTGCTGAGATTTCTACCGAGCACAATTTGCCGTTCAGGTTGCTGACTGGGCCTGAGGTCAGACTGCGTATCAGGGGGTGGACTACCCATGCCCGCCTTGATCCTGGTCGTCGAAGCGACCCAGGTATTTCGGCAGAGAAGCTGCGTGCACTGTTGAACGAAGCGAAAGAGATCTCTATTCGAGGGGGAAAAGCTATGAGCATTGTGGGTTCGGTTGTTGATCCGTTAGCTGTGACCACAGTCGTGGGTCGTGTCCCGTTCTGGACGATCCACTCTAATGGAGAGGTGTCGTCGCACAACGGGGCACGGGTCCCAACGTTTGATGTGTCTACCCTAAACTTGAACGCACCTATTACTGGGGGGTTTCTTCTTGAGCATCAGTTGGTGTTGGTGGCGGCAGGGGACTCGGGTACGTTTGCTCTGAATCTTCAGTAACTGGTGCAATGAATGATTGCATAAGTTTGGCGCCCACCCCTTTCGGAAATTCGGGGGGGATGGTGCGGACAGGGGGGGTGGTGGAACGTTCCCCTCCTCTGAGGATCTTCCGCATCTCTCCGAACTTCTGTTGAGCTACCTCTAGCTCTTTCTCTGTGCGTTCCACAGGGGCCTCAGGTACGAACATCTTCGGATGCTTGTTGCGTTGCTCTGAGGGCTGATGAGCGGCTTCCTCTAAGAGTTTGAGGTGGTACCCCAGAGCGTTGATCGTGAACGCTCGCATCTTAGGGAGCGCTGTGCGTATCGCAGCAATGGGGTGACCTTCTTTCATGGCGTAGAAAACCACTGCCTCTACCTGTGTGGCATTCCAGGGGATGGGTTTCGGTGTTGTGTTCAAGTAGAACTCTTCAACGACTTGCCGTGCCATTTTGAGGGTTGGTTTGTCAGCCATCTCGCCTAGACCTTTGCTGCCAAGACCCAGCCATCGGCTGCGCAATCGTTGGGGACAAGGACAGAATGGTGTCGTCTGGGTTCACGTATTCTGGTTTCAGTTCATCTGAAAAGACAGAGATCCATCCTCCTCCTTCGCTATCTAGTGCTGGGATTGACATTCTCCAGGCAACCACCGACCAACCGATGTAACCCTTCAGGTCGATATCTACGGGGAACATGAACAACAGTTGTTGCTTGTCAGTGTTTATCCCCATCACGAAATTTGTTTCGACTGGCGCTGTCCAGATTGTTTCTCCTTCTTCTCGGGTGAGCTGTACCTGCGCTGACAAGACGGTGCTGTCTGTTTGTTCAGGTATCAATTTCTATCTTTCCCTCAAGTTCTGTGACTCGTTTATAGAGCTCTAACCAATTGCTAATCGGCATCACTGCGTAGCCGTCTTCAACTGGTTTCCCTCGGCGCTTCTGGAACATCACCATGTACTGCTGCTTGGTGTTCTCCCAAGACACGAGGGCTTTGTCCATTGACGAGCCGATCGCTGATGTGGCTGTGTCCTTGCACTCGACGCACAGGTTGGGTATCCCTGACAGGTCACCCATGTCTTGTGCCCAGCCTGCTTTGCGGCGTGCTACGTCAGGGAACCATTCTTTGATGAGGTGAACGAGCGAGAGTTCCCATCGGTCGCCTTTCTGTTTGTTGGCGTTAGGCACTAGGGCTCCATGAACTCGGTGTAGGCAGCTTCGACTGCTTGGTCGATTGTCCTAGCCAGTGTCTCGTTGTGTACTTGGGCTAGGTACCGGATTGTGTCGCTGGATTTCTGACTCAGAATGATTCGAGGTTTGGCCTTAGGCACTGGTTCTTGTTTCCCAGTAAGCCCGCCAACGTCGCCACGGATTCTGTATCAACAGCAACCCATCAACCTTCGCTCTCCCCGGATCTCTCCAATGGATCGCTTCATGGCAATGCCGACACGCCATGACCAAGTTCGCTGAACGATGGGAGCCGCCTTCCCCGAATGGGAAACGGTGATGGTATTCCGGCTTCGAGATCCCGTGTTCGCAGCCAGGCCAACGGACCTGACAGGTCCCTGCTGCCCGACGCATCGCACGTCGCTTGGACTTGACGGGGATATGTCGAGACCTCTTCATGCTTCCTCCCCCAACTCAAGTAGATCCTCAGACCCAATTCCATTCATCTCGTTCATCGACATCAACTCCACAATCGTTGACTTGGTACGCAACACAGGCACATTGAAATGCTTTGTCTTGCCATCCTTCACCGCAGTCCGAGCTTCCAACACCAGACGGGCAGGTGTCAAGGTTGCAGAATGAATCATCTGCACCAACTGCACCATCCCCGGGAGCTCAACAGCAGCAAAGAACGAACCTGTCGCCAACATCCAGGCGCCACCCAAGTCAACATCAGGCAGTAGAACTTTCAGACGTGACGTGGGCTTGCAAACTCGTTTGCTGTTCGCCTCGCAAAGGCAGGGCTGCTCATCCCAGTCAGGGCCATCAGGTCCCTGAACACGCACATCGCATGTCACACCGTCACAGTCGTAGAGCTTCCCGCCTTTCTGCCAGAACTCCCACGTCGGACCCGACAACGGATCAGGTGGAAGGATGACGTTCAAGTCTTTGGACTGCGTGATGACTTCGAACTCGGGGTCCTTGCCATTAGCCCACGGCTTTGGGGTACCTCCGTACACGCCAGCGATCTGATCGATCGCTTGCTTATCTGAGGACGTGAACCGAAACGTTTTGATGGACTCGGGCCAACCCTTCGGGCCTTTGATCCCGGTGCGTATCCGCCCGTGGAGAGGAAGCCTGAACTCGATGTTCGCTATCTGTTTACCTGGGCTCATAGTCCCTCTTCCAAACACTTGTCTCGGTACTGGCAGTAGTCACAGAACTTCCCGTTCCACAACTGACCGGTCTGCGTCATCAGCCCTGTCTTGTGATCCCACAGCTCCCACTTCGATTTCATTGGGTCAACAATGCGTGCCCCCGCAGGCATGTCAGGTGTCGAACGAGGAGCATGATTGGCTCCAGCGTTGACGATCCCAACGATCGCAGAAGCACGAGCGAGCTCATGTTCTGCGAACTTCATGTACTCCTCCTTCGGATACCACCACTCAGCCGTCATCCGCATAGGTGAGAACTTGTTGCCCTTGTGAGGCTGAGGCAACATCCCAGGTGACACCGACTCCAACGACAGATGCAACACAACAAGATGGTCAGCGTCCACAGCCATAGCATTTAGTGCGCCTTGGCGGATAGCTGAACTTGCTGGCCCTTCAGGATCGGAGCCCTTGTTCCCAATGTCCATCTTGTAACCGAATCCGTTGCGGGACTTCAGCTCAATCGCTATCTTCCCGAACTGTTCGGAGTGGATGAGACAGTCACCGTGTCCAGCAGAGAAGAGATCATCGGCACCCTCTTGCAAGTTCAGTTTCGTGATGTGTTCGATCTCAGCATCAGGGAATACATGCTGGATTGCTGCCTGCCAATAGTCGTGGACGATCGTGCCCATCTCCATGCGCCAACGATCAGCCATCGCTATCGCTTCAGTTTCAAACTCCTCCCCCCGATACTCACGCAACGCATACTCGATCTTGCGGGCGCACCAGCCTGCCCACGAGTGACGAAACGATGCGCCTTTGATGGACATTTCGCGGTGATCGTGACCGCCTTCGATGTATTTGTCTTCCCAGAACTGGAGAAGCGCAGGGCCGATTACCGGATGAGGGTTCGGTTCATTGTTCACATTTGTCTCCTGTATGGTGGTGGCCGCACCGTCCAGGGTGCAGCCATGAGGGGGCGGGAGTCATGCCCCGTCCCCTCAATTGATTTAGAAGGGGTCGCCTGCTTTGTTGTCGGCGATCGACGGGTACTCCTCCGGGATGGCAATAGAGACAACATCATCTAGCAGAGTCGTGAGTGTCTTCTCGATTGTGTCCAGCTCCGCCTTCTCGATTTCGTTCAGCTCCTCGGACATAGGTGCAGCCTTGACCTTGGCCTTAGCCTTCGGCTTCTCCAACCCCTTGACCCAGCCCTTGTACTGAGCTTGGGTCATCAAACGCTTCTGCCCAATCTGGACAGACGGAATCATCTTGTCCCGCATCCAGTTCTTCACTGAATCCTCACTACACCCAATCATCTGGGACAGCTCGGTCGGCCCGATCAAACGGTCTTCGTTAGCAATGACTTCACGCATTACAACTCCTCATCTTCTTCGTCTTCATCCCACTGATGGTCAGCAGGATCGAATTTGTCTGCTTCAAACGCCGCAGTCGCAGCAGCCTTCGCTGCGTGGTACTCGGCGTCTGCCTTAGAAGTCTTCGCGAGTGTCTCGTCGTCGAAGAACGCAGCCCCAACAGTCGAAGCCACAGCAGTCACTACTGAATGACGCGAATGGGAATGCAACACCTGGTCATACTGTGAGACTGAAAGCTCAGCGTTGAACTCGTTCAAAGTCCCTATGTAATTTGAAGGGTGAGGGATCTGGTACGGGGTGCCCCGGTAGACATTGAGGACCTCGCCCTCGTTGTAGACAGTGAAGCAGTCCACCTTGATTCCTGGAGTATGGTGACCGTCGCCGCCCACTGTCTTGAGCAGACGATCTCCGCGTTCCTGATACTTCGGGTTGTCGCCTCCTGCGTACATGATGAGCGCAGTGCGATGATTATTCTGGATAGTCACGATGTCTTCTCCTCTTCAGGGATGAATGACTCACCCTTGAAATTCAATTGACCCTTGATCGGGCCTCCCTTTACCTCAACACCAGATGAATACTTGGGCACCGGTGGGAGTGGCGCGCACTCTATGCCCAGCAGGTATGACCGATAATATCCCAGATACCATTCCTGTTTCTCTCCTTCTACTGCCCTTTCGCAATGGTTCTTACGAATCCAGGCGATCAAAGTATCGACAGCGGGGAGAGGCTGCTCCATGCGATGCAGGATCTGCAACTCCAGCAACCCAACGAACGTTCCAGTCCGCCCATGCGCTGCCATACACCCTGTCTCAATCATCTTCCCTGCCTGCATCATGTCGACAGTGGCATTAACCATGTCCCAGACCACAGAGTCAGGATGCTGCGGCAGTCCGTGGTCAACCCAGTCGACATACCAGGCGATCCCCACCGAATACTGAGCTGACGCCAACATGATGTGCAAGTCAGGAACTTTTTTAGGGTGCCTCTGCTTCTGGCTTCCCGACGACAAGTAAATCTTCGAGCCATCAGAGAACTCGAACTCGTCTTGGCTGTGTGCACACGAAGGCTTGGGCACAAACGTGTTGGCTGCCTTGAATTTCCCAGGGGCACCCCAACTCGGGCTCTTGGGGGGAGAGGAGTAGGCGTCACCGAAATCTTTGTCGTAGCTCCCGATCATCCCAAGGTATTCGTCTTCGTTAATTACATGCGCCTTGCCAGGTGGAGGAGAGGGAGCTTCGATCAGCCTCTTCAACCCGGGAGACCAGATCTCTTGCCCCATGTAGAAGGCGTTAGAGCAAAGAAGATCGCACTCGTCGTCATGGTCCCCGACGTTCCACTGCGTCGCTGTCTGCTTCTCCAGAGGGCAGGTACAAAGCAGCCCTGCCCCGTTGTCTTGGAAGTCTTTCTCTTCGTGGCCGAAGCCATGTCCGTCTTGCGTATCACCCATCGTCTTCTCCTTCATCAGGTTTGCTTGGCGCAAGGAACTTGTTGAACAGAACCTTGCCTGTCAGTAGAACTTGTATCGGATTCGGTTGGACGCTGACCCCGCCATCAGGCTGCGGGTAGAGAGTCACTAGCCCTAGTGGTGTCTCCACCTCGGTTACGTCGGTTACGCCTATTACGTCTTGAGGGGGGAGAGGCTCGGCTTCCGGTTCCTCCACCGGGTTGTCACGATCAACAGGGACAACCTCATAGATCCCGCCCCAAAGCTCAGTCATCTTGACAACAGGCGTAGGTGGCACAGGTGTAGGGATAGGAGCCGGAGCCGCAGTCGGAGCCAGTGTCGGAGACGAAGGACTCCAGTTGTCCGCCTTGATTTGCCACATCGTTTCGATCGACACATGCTGCGGATTGATCGTGAGAGCAGTCCAATCCTCATCAAAGCCGTAGTTGCCATCTGCCCCAAGATCCATATGGTCCAACACCCCAGGTAGCAGATCCTTAGCGATCCCGCCATTCAAGTACTGGTTCTTCTGTGCCTTCGGCAAACTGCCCCACTCAACCAAAGTATGAGTGATCCCAGCCGACGTGTTCCCCGACTTCCACCAGCGATCAGTCATCAACGCCACGTTGCACAGCATTGCGACATCTACCCTCGACATCTTCTGCCATGAAACATCAGGGATAGACCACTTCGCGTCCTTGTTGGAAGACCAGTTCTTCAAAGGGGAACACTTCATTAGGAACGTGTTCGGGACAGTGGATTTGTTCACATGAAACAGACTTGGCTTCGCGACCTCGCTCCCATAAGTGAGATCCTTGAAGTCGAAATGGATTCGTCGATTCGCAACAGAAGGCATGGCGAACACACCCAAGTCGTAAGCCGGAGTACCAATGTTTTGCAGCAGGAAGAGGGAGCTGGTGGACAGCAGATATCCAGATGTCTGATCCACATAAGTGACACCATGCTTTGGCTTTGTCGTCGGGATACAAGACAACTCCGCAGCAGGGTTGGACAGCAGCAACGGTTCAGTAACTTTCCAAGACGCTCGCGAAGACAGCAACACAATCTGAGGGATCGAGAGAAGCCCCCAAGGATTCACATAGTTATCGTAAAGATTCTTCTTCAGGTTCAATGAATCCTTCTGCTTGTACGTCAACTTCGGGACCTTGAACCCGTGCGCAGGCAACCCCAAAATCTTTTTCATCTCGGCTATCGAATCACGGGCACCACTATCTCGGACCACAGCCTCCAACGGGATCACCCGCTCCTCAAACTGCCACTCCGGGGAACGCAACACGTAAGAGGGAGGCATAGGTAACGCCGCCTGATGGCGAGGCGCACCATGCTCAAGCTCCATCACCACCAACGCACGGTTAAACGCAGACGTATAAGCAGCCAGCATCCAATAGATGTCATCAGTGAGCAACGCCACCAACACCCACAGGCCATCGTTATGGGCCTCACCAACTATCTTCGTATGCCCCCAGGTCCAACTCAGATTGTTCAAGTTCAACCACGACGAATCCAACTTGTTTAAGAAGTTGCCGCCGTTGTGTTCCAAGTTCATGCACCGATCGATGAACCCCTGACTAGTCAGACGCCCCTCCTCATACCAGCGCATAGTCGCAGCGATGTTCGCCCACGGAGGCCCGCAATACGATCCGTTCGCAGTCAAATCCACAAAGTGCAACTCAGCATCAAGCAAAGCATCACTCCCAAGCTGCTCGCGGATCGGTTTCCAATCAGCCCAGCAAACCCTGCGACCCTTACTCTTAACCAAATCCGTAGCCGAGTCACAGTGACGCAGCTCACCACCCACGATCATGTCCCCATAGTTGAAGAGTGTCGTCGCAGCCGTCTCCTCAAGGTCAGCCATCTTCGCTTCAAGCTCAAGACGTGACTGAGTAAGCCCCACCTGACGAGCGATCTTGTCGGGGACATTGACACCAACCAAGCCATACAGGGCACCAGCTAGAGCAGCCTCGATCAGATAGAACTCTGCACCCACCAGCACCGGATCTATCAGCTTGTCTTTAGTGAGTTGCCACTCCTCATCCCATGCCTTGACAGGACGATCAACCAGGGTCATACCCCGTCGACTCCAACTCGGCGTTAAGAGATCTTGACGCCCGTAGTTCTCACAGATCTCCGTGACCCACGAATGTTCGCTTCCCCACCGATCAATCGCATCGTTCTTACCGAACCATATTGCTTTTGCCATGATGATTTACTCCCCTCGTATTTCGCTGAGCTCCAGCCCGCTACGAATTATCGACCGGCTTTCCTCTTAGCCCGACGTGCACGCCTCGCCACATTACGACGCTCAGCCTCACGCAGCTCATCCTCAGTCGGATAGTCCACACGTTGACCGAAGAGTTCACGTTCCTCCTGCCGCATAGCAGCAGCAGCACCATTCCTCTGATTCACATACACAATGTCCACTCCTCACAGAACCATCAACCCTCCCCCCCCAACTCTCACTACAGCGTTGGGGGGAGAGGGAGAGAAGGAATACCCTAGAAGGGACCTTCTTCAACAAGCACAGCAGGGGAATCGAAACCCTGCGCGCCTGAAGAACCATTCGCTGTCTTCTTCTCCGCCTTCGTGATAGCCACAGTGGCCCAACGAAGAGAGACAGACACATCATCAGCAAGAACAGCGACCTTCGAACGGTTATCGCCCGAGGTCTTGTCCTGCCAACGATCCTGAGTCAGCCGACCAGTGACCGTAACCCGATCACCTTTCGTCAACGACGCCGCGACATGCTCAGCCACATCATCGAACGCAGTCACGTCGAAGAAGTGGGCAACAGAATCCCAGCCCCCATCAGCAGTACGTTTCGACTGGTTCCATGCAACAGAGAAAGACGCGAACGCCACCCCATTCTGAGAGAACCGCAGCTCTGGGTCCCTTGTCAGGTTCCCGGTGATTACCAAGTTGTTATCGTTTGCAGCCATGTCATGCTCCTTGTTTAGTCAGGTGTTTTCGGCTACCTGTAGCACAGGATTGTGCGTAGTGGATGGCGGAGGACTCGAACCTCTCTTACACGGGGTAGGTAGGTACCCCGGGCACCTTGCAGCCACCCGACAACCTAATACTGCTTGGTTGTTGGACTCGCTTCGTTTCTGATCGCTACCCGGTTCGCTGTAGCAGACCTGAGCCGGGCCTTGAGAGCCTGCTTCTTCAACGCTGGCGCTTCAGTTTCAACCGCCTTGATGAGCGCATCTTGAAGCTCATCGATCTCCTCACTCCAACGATCGTACGCAATCGTCAAGTGATGGTCAGGGTCATCCAAAATTGCTTTAGTCATCTCGCTACCTTCCAACCAGAATCTTCGGACTTCTCTTCGATCAGCCACAACACAGGTTGACAACTCGACTTCTTCCCCAACCTTTGAGCAACCAACCTCTGGAACTGCATCGA
>TARA_R110000824_G_scaffold11938_1_pt1 | contig 23672 bp, 31 predicted proteins | sample TARA_R110000824 | Tara Oceans TARA_R110000824 (sample SAMEA4397747) | marine metagenome | biome: Polar Biome; feature: [MES] marine water layer (ENVO:01000295) within the mesopelagic zone...; material: water (ENVO:00002006), including particulate matter (ENVO:01000060) such as......
CCTACTTGATATATGTAATTTGCATTAGTACCAAATTCTAAACGATTAGTGCTTACCATTAATATAGCATCTTGAGCAGCTGAATATGGAAACGGATTTCCATCTCCATCTTCTATTACTTTTTGAGTAGTAGCATGAAGTGTTTCGCCTCCTGCTGTAGTACCTGTTATCTTTAATAAAGATTTATAAGTATTAGCTATTGTTTGACCAGTTAATGTTCCTGTTGCCATTTTTTACTCCATTAAGTCTCTTGTTCCCATACGTTGCCAGATGCTTCCCAGTAACCAAGTTCATTTTGCCAAAACTGCTTTACAGCTGCTACTATAGTTACAGCTAAAGACGCTAACGATGCTCCTAATCCTATACGTGGCATTAGCTACCAAAATATATTAAGATTTTATCGCCACCACTATTTAAAGTACAAGTATTCCATCTTCCAAAGATAGTTATTCCAGCAGGAAAAGTATCGCTACTTGTTAATGCATCAGCTCCAGTTCCTGGTTGTGATGCATCAGCTACAGTAGTCCCAAAATTAACATCCGTATCTGCAGGAGTTAATTCTGAAAACTCTGTATCTGTTAACATTGTAATCATTATAATCTTTAATCCAGAAGGTGGTGTGTATTGTCCTGTAGTATCAACAAATGCTGAACCTGTTTGTCCAAGTTGAATATTTTGTGCTTCTACTACACTGTATTTTTGTAAAGCCATCTTGTTTCTCCTAATACCTTACCGAGCTTGGCAACTCTCATGGGCATTTAGTTTATTGTTAAAATTCTTTTTATCCTCTATATATAATAGCAGTATCATTGGCACCTATAGTCACAGCAGACCATCTACCATATATAGTACATCCAATAGGAACTTCTAGGCTAGATAAACTATCCCCTAAAGAAGCATCTACTGATGTAGCTGTAACAGTACCACTTGCAGTATTATCCGCAATTACTTCTGTACCAACTAGTATTGTAATTGCAACATAAGTATGAGCATTAATAGTAGCGTTTGTTACTATATCCCAGCCACCTTGACCAAGTTTTATGCTTATACCTTCTGCTCCTGTGTATTGTCCTATTCCTCCTGCCATGTCTTATTCTCCAATTTCATTTATCGCATTAAATTGAAGCCCTGTACCATTCGAGCTCCTTTTTGTTTTGCGGTTTGATATTTTTCTGTGAGCCTTCTAAACTCTCTCATAAAAAATTCTCTCATATCTAGTTCACCTGCATCTTCAGCATATTTAGCTTTTACAAAGTACACTACAGCACCTGCTAAATACCTTGGAATATCCAGATTATCAGTCTCAGAATCTAATACATTTACATTATAATATAATGATGGAGTTTCTTCAAATGATTGCTGAACAGTAGAACTATCACTGCATTTAGTATAAAGAATAATATACCCTACACCAGCTTCTTTAACTTTATGCAACCCATTCCACTTACCAGCACTTCTTAATACTATATAACTTCCATCACTTAAACTTTCAGGAGAAGCAGAGTAATTATTATCCCCTTGATCTATAAGCTTAAGTAATCCATCAGTTGATACATATGTATCTATTTGAGTATCTACTTTGTCAGTTTCATCTATAAAATAATTTGGACTATATGAATATTGTATTTCTAAACCATCAGCAACGCTTACAGTAGGGCTTTTCCAAAGCAAAGCACCTAATACACTAATATCATTTAATTCAGGTTGTGTAAGAGTTTGACCACCTGCAAAGGACCAATCCTTTTCTACAATAGCAATCTTATTACCTTTTATATAATATGCATATTCTTTACTAGTTGGCATCTGCGTCCTTTCTTACAGGTTCACCTATCATTCTAGGTATAGACCTATATTCATTATCAGCATTTAACTGGTTTTTACATCTTATATCTAATATTTTAATCATATCATTAGGAAAATCATAAAATCTTTGATCTTTAGTTATATCAAATCTTTCTGTATTGAAATGGTTATCTGATAACATATTCATTTCTTCTAAAGCGTCTTTAATATAAGCTACGGCTCTCCCCGTATCAGTAACGCCAACTCTTTCCATTATTTCTTGTACTGTCATTTAAGTAAGCGACAAAAACTTAGCACCAAGAGTATTTCCTCCAGCTGAAGTTCCATTTGCAGCTGTTGAAGATATATAAAATGCATTTGAATTTGTCCCCCCTCTCATAGGTAAAACTACTGCTTCATTAGCAGCTAAAATAGCCACTATAGTTCCATTATCTCCCACTTCAACTGTCAAATAATCTGTTGTATTTACAGTTGTTCCCTTTGTAGTGCTAGAAGATGATTGCCGAAAACCTGTATTTTCTATATATAATATATCACATGATGCTACAGCTGGCATTTGCAATCCCCCTGTAGCTGCTGGAGCACTTAAATAATAAGGAGCTCCACTTGTAGTGCCATGTGTTGAATTTGTCATAGTTGCAAAATTAGTTGCAAGAGCTATATTTCCACTACTAGCTCCCAATGTTTCTTGAACTTCAGTTGCAATAACCTCAACAGTTCTTGTTGCATTGTCTGTTAATATATCTACATCCTCACTGGCATATCCATAATGTTCTGTAACCTCCTCTATTGGGGTTAGACTTATTGAATACCTTACTTTATCTGCCATATTTTATCTCCTATATTGTTGTTGCTGATTTTGAGCTTGAGCAGCGAATTGTGTATTAATCATTTTTGAGTTATTCTGAACATATTTCGATATTTCAGCTTCCCCCCAAGCATAATATTTTTCTGCTTCTTTAGCATATGCTTGTTGTTTTTGAATTTTATTTTGATACTCACCAAGTTCAGCTTGAACCTTTGATTGATAATTTTGTATTTCAGACTGATACTTTGTAATTAAATTATTATTATCTTGTACAATTGCCTGCATATCGTTTATACCATTTTGTAAAACTCTTTGTTGACTTCTATTTTCATTATCAATATTCAATTGTAATTCACCCTGAGCTGCTGCAATATTAAGTTGATTAGCTACTTGTAATTCTTGCATTGATTCTTGAATATTAGCTTGAAAATTATTGTTTTGCTGATTGTATTCATTTAACTCATTTTGAATATTATGTTGATATTTACTTAAAATAATTTGATTATCTTGAATAATCGCTTGCATATCATTTATTGCATTCTGTAACAATCTTTGTAAATCTCTATCTTTATTAGTAGTAGCTGCCTGCAGATCAGATTGAGCTTGTGCAAGATTAACCTGATTGGCTATTTGAACTTCTTGCATAGATTCCTGAATTGCAGACTGATATGCTATATTTTCTTTATTGAATTCATTTAGTTCATTTTGTATATCACTTGCATATTTCTGTAAATCAGTCTGTCTTTCCGCTTCCCAAACTCTTAAATCTCCTTCAAGATTTTGTTGATATTGCTGTACTTCCTTAGCAACATTAGCTTGATATTCTTGAACCTCAGCACTATATTTTTGTAAAGAAGCTTCATACTCCTGATTTTCTTTTTGAAGCTTTAAACTTGCTTCTTGTTGCGCGTCTGTTGCATCCAATTGTGCTTGTTGTTGTGCCTTTTGAGCATTTATCTGAACTTGCTGAATTCCTTCTTGAAGTTTTGCTTGATACTCTGCATTAGCATCATTAAAAGTATTTAAAGCATCTTGAACTCTAATTTGATATTCTGATACTTTTGTTTGAGTAGCTGATAATCTAGCCTGAATTTCTTTTGCAAACCCCTCTGCTGTCTGGAGATGTCCTTGAGCTTGAGCAGACATAGCACCTACTTTTGCTTGATATTCCTGAACCTCTGTACCATACTTCTGTAATTTAGATCCATACTCCTGTTGCTCCTTTTGTAATAATAAACTTGCAGTTTGTTGTACATCTGTCGCAGCTAATTGAGCATCAGTTTGAGCTTTTTGGGCATTTATTTGAGCCTGTTGAACAGCCTCTTGTAATTTCGCCTGATATTCTGCATTTGCATCATTAAAAATATTTAATTGATTTTGCATAGCTCCTGAATAAGCTTGTATATAAGAATTAATTTTTTGTATTTGAGCAGCAGCTAACTCAACATCTTCCTCACCTTCTATTAAATGTGCTGCTGTTGCAAACCATTGATCCCATTCAGGTTGGTCTGCATGAGTATCTATTGTATTATCAGCGTCTAAATCATCTAAACTCGATAATTCAGTTGCATCTCCACCAACTACAGGAGCTGTATATACAGGAGGAGTTCCTACATTAGCAACTGTAGTAGAAGAAACTGTTGTTGTGGCAATTGAAGGATCTGTAAAGTTTGGTGCAGCAGGTACGGCAGGTGAAACTGGGACTCCAACAATAAAAACGCTATTAGCATGATTTACACTTGTCACAATTGCTGCAAGTGGAGTAGTAAGATCAACTTCTGAAGCAGGATATTCATTTGCCCAAGTCTCACCACTTATTGTTGTAGTAGGTGATGTATATATAGGCGGAACTCCAAGATTAGAAAGTGTTGTAGATGCAACTGTAATAGCTCCTATAGAAGGAGTTGTAAAACTTGGAGATATTGGAGGTATAGGTGCTACAGAAGAAATAGATAAATCTGATATTGTAGGCGTTGTTCCTAATACCGATACTGGTTTAGTATAGGCAGGTGCTGATCCTGTATAAGTACTTGCAGCAGATACTGTTGAAGTAGAAACTACAGGATTAACTATATCTAAAGAAGTATTTACATTTGAATAACTAACAGTCGTTATAGAGGGTGCAGTAACTTTATTATACAACGGAGCACTACTAGAGCCAAAAACACTTCCAGCTGATGCTGTAGCTGTAGTATATGTTGGAAGACTTGCATCTATATCAGAGTCTTGACTTGAAAATGTAACTGTAGTTAATGAAGGTGAAACAGGTAAAACTGCAGATAATGATACAGTAGGTAACTCAGCAACTGAAAGTTTTGTAAGCTCTTTCGAAGCTGAATGATATATTACTGCATCTCTTAAATCACAATCATCATCTATTTGCGTATAATCTACATAATATACGTAACCATCATTACTTCCGCCACTAGAAGGGTCAGGTTTAATAAATATTTTTCCTTGAGCATTATAATACTTAGGATATAAATTTGTTGCTTTATATAAACTTACACTATCATCAATCCACTTGCTCATTGCAAATGATACTTCACTAGCTGGATACCCTTCTCTTTCAACTGCTAATACAGAGTCGGCTCCTTGTATGTCATATCCATTTGCATCTGTTATAGCACTTGATTGAGCAGAAGCAAACCAAAGTAGCTCTTTTGGTATATTTGAGACTACATGCTTTTGTGCAGATACTATAAAGTCATCTGAGGCACCATGAGCAGTAACTCCAGTAAGTGAAACTATTTCTGTTGATATATTTGTTGTAGCCATCTTTAATGAATATTGGGGGACAAAAGTCCCCCAGTATATTCTCTAGTTAATCTATTAATAACCAGTTGCTGTAAAACTAGTAGCTTGCAATCCGTCAAGAGCACTAGTTGCTACATTGACATATGATTTTCCACTAACCATCACAACATGTTCAGATACATACTCAAACAGAAGATCTGACCCAATTGCGCCACCAAAAGTGACATCATTTTCATCGAGTTCCAATGATTTTTCCTGAGCAGAACGCTCAGTTACAATTGAAGTCATCCTTACATTAGTTGCATGTTCTGCAACACCAGCACCATTACCACATCTTTCTTGAGTAATAACCCCAGCAAATACAGCTGAACCAGCATTTGGAAGTTGAATCTTAGCTGCTGCTGCCATTGTAGCACCAAATAAAATTCGGTACTTTAGTCCAATAGTAGATTCACTAGCTGTAGGCAGTTTAATTACTGCACCACTAGCTAAAGCAGCTGTAATAAAGATAGATCCAGCGTCCTTTTCTGATAATGTATGAGAAGCATCACCAGCAGTAACAACTGAAATTTCTTTAAAACCAACATTCCTTGCTGCGTTGTGTAGACTACTACCAGCTTCATTTTGACCATATAAAGGTATTGCCATAATCTACTCCTTATGTCCAGATAGCATGAGATTCAGCCATTGACCACTCCATGCCAGCTTCAGTTAAGATTTGATCTACTCTACGATCGACCCCAGAGTTCTCTAATGTTTGAACTCCTACGTAGACTGAAGTATCACGATTAATACCATTACCAACTAAAGGTCTGTATGCACAGTTCTTCATGTTGATGCCAAGCATTTTCACGTTAGTTCCGTCAAGATGAATATTACGAGCAACATTCATATCTCCATATACTGTTGATATTTGAGTTACATCAACTCCGAAGATTTTCTTTCTTCCCATTGCAGCCATCTCAGCATTGACACGACCAGAGCTATGAGAATCAGCTTGCCCTACACTTGTGCTTGCCGATCCACCAGAAAATGGTTGTATCGAACCAACATTATTGGCAAAGTATCCACTTAGTTTATGTAACCAATTATATACTTCAGTATTACAGAAGAACATAGTTGCTTGACTATTGTTGTATCTTGGATCTATATAACTAGATAGATCATCAAGAAAGTCATCTTGTGATTTAGTTGCTACAGCCAAGCTAAAAGCATTACCATAACTTGAAATGTAATCAACTGCACCTTGAGTATACTGAATACTATCACCATCTGTATACTGAGATCCAAATAGTAATGAGGTTTCAATATCCCACTTATGCTCAACCAACTTTTCTTTCCATACACGTGCCCACTCATTTGGTTCAAACTTCAAAACTGTGGCGCGAGCCGTATTGGTCATCGCCATTGAAGTCTTCCAAATTTGAGTAAGACCATGATTGGATGAATAAGGTTGATCTAACCAAGTTTCAGGAAATCCTGATCCTTCCATGTGAGCACTACCTACTACATAAGATCTTGCTCTTTCAAGCGTACTTGCAATAGATTGATCTGATACAGCTTCATCACCTGCTACTGTACCTGGACTAAAATTGTTATTAACATATCCAGCATAACCAACATAACTTGAATCTGATGCTTTTACAATTTTACACTCTACAACTGCAGGATATTTATTAGTATCCTTTGCTGAGCTTGCATAAGAAGAAGCATCAACTGCAGTTATTCTAGCTAACATGTAGCTTTTTCCCCATTGCGCACCAGCATCATTTGCTGAATCTGCGTGTGTAGGTATTTTGATAATTTGTCCAGGTAAAAAGAACTTTGGTGTAGTTCCACTAGCACCAACATCTATTTTATTAGATGTATTCCCATATACATTTTGTACATTACCTGCACTTTTGTAGTCACCAGCCATGTACAATTTTAACGAATCACCAACTGCAACATCTGTACCAGTTCCACTATCATTATAGGCTTTTATGGTATCATCGACAAATTGGTCGGCTCCATCATTTTGTACATAACCCATGACATACGCATATCGCTTATGAAACGAGGGTCTTTTCTCAGAAAATTTAAACTGAGGATCGTCCACAGGTTTCTTAGCGACCTTACTTGCTAATCTAAAGAATGGGTCTTGAGGGATTGCGAGTTCAGATACTCTACTTCCGAAGTTATACTTTCTTCGTATATCTCCTGTACTAAGATCAGTACTGGTACCTGGACCACGTCCATCAAAATCCGATACGGATAGATTAGTGTTCGGTGTTATAACGGATAAAAAATCCGACATACTCGAACTCCTTTTCTATTTAGTTCAGATAGATCTAAGTCAGAGACTTTATTTAAATTTTTCTATCCGAACAGGTTATCTAATTCACCATCCAGACCTATAAGTCCATCAAACAACGCATTGTCTGGTGTTACTTGCTCAGCCTGGCTATTGGCTCCACTAGCGGTTGCTGGTATGTTCCTAACGTTTTTCATCTGAGTTAACATGTCATTCTTGGCAGATTTTACAGCATTAGCGTTTGCTTGATCACGATTTAAAAGATAATCAATATCATCAAGAGTAAGCACATGTTCCTGTGCTCTTCCTTTAAAAATATCAAATTCTTCTTCTGTCATGCCTTTTTTCTTTCTGAAATCACTTTCCATTTCAGTTTGAATTTTAGCAGCATTTGCTTTTTGTTGCTGATGTCTTTCATGTTTTACCATTTGACCTACTCTAGATTGAACAACTTTATCTACTTGAGCATTCAAGACTTTTGCAGAATCTGATTCAGGTTCTGTCATTGCTTCATTAGCATCAAACAAAAAATCCTCCTCAAGTCCTAACTCTTCTTGAATGTTCTTTGGAGTATTACCTCCACCTACTAGATAATCACGAACATGCTCAACTAATCCGCTATCATTTTTCATTGCATCAAGAACTGGTACAAAAGGTTCTACTTCTTTATACCTTTCTCTCAGCTTAACAGCTTCACGACTACTATCTTTGTATCGTTTTTTATAAGGGTTGCTGTCATCATCCCATTCATCCACGTTATTGGAGCCAACAGTTTCTTTTAGGGTTGCCTGTTCGGTGCCTATTGTCTGTCGGGTTGCCTCAGTGCTATTTCCGTTATCGGCTATTATGCCATTAACGTCTTCTTCAAGGGCTTCAAAAAAGTTATCGGAGGAGCCAAAAACCCGAGTTTCTACATTACTGTCTTCAGTAAGTGGAGCCTCAGCGATTTCTGGGTTGCCTACAGTTTCTTCCATATTAATATCCCCATTTCTGTTTTGATTTTACTTATTTTTGTTATTACTTTGCAATTCTTTTTTTGCAAATTGCAATTCTCTCGATAAATCTTTTCTTGTAGAGTCTACTTCATTAGATATTACATTCTGTAAAACTTTCTGTTTTGCTTCTGTCGATCGATAAGAATCTTTTAAATCACCCTTTACTTCTTCTTTCTTTTTAGTGATCTCCATTTCTGCTTGCATTACCTTACCTTTTATACCAGCTTGCACTAATTGTCTTTCTAGAGTTTCAATAGTACCATCTTTATCTTCCAATGATTCTTGTAATTGACCTAACTGACCTTGAAGTTTAGCATATAAACTCTTACGTTTAGCTATTTGTTCCTTATTCCTAACATCAGTTTCTGCAAGAACAGCTATATCATCTATAACTCCAAATTGCAATAATTCTTTTAATTCAGCTAAATAAGCCCATCTATTTACTGGTAAAGTTGAACCAGCTACTATTCGTACATCGAACTTAGCAGAAGAATAATCCATTGATTTACCGATTGCTTGTCCCATATCATTGTAAATTGGAATATTTAACTCTTGTTCTCTCTCTTCTTGAATAGCTGAAGGTTGTATAATTCTAAATCTTTTATTAGCAGTATATACTGATTGAGATATCTGCATAATAACTTTACCTAATTGTCTTAAAGCAGGTTCTATGGAATGCTTCATCCATTGCTTAATTCTTCTAGTTCCATATTCATCTAAAGCAAGCATACCCCTAAAAGTTTCATGTTGCTGTTGTGTGTCTCCTTGCATTGAAGAATATATGCCTGCAAGATATTCCATATCAGCTTTACCTTGTTGAACAATACTAAAAAATGCATTAGATAATGGAGCTGGCATTATAGGAGTAGGTTTTTCATGTCCAGGTCTTACAGATAACAAAGCTCCTGGAGATGATGAATATTGTTCCCATTGATCTGGATCGATTGAACCTTCTTCATATAACCATCTAAGAGATGACCCTAAAGATGCATTATGGACCATTATCTGATGAGATTTATTTATTTCTCTTTGCTTACCTACTAAAGGAGCAACTGCAGATACTGGGAACGGAGTTCCTGTCCATTTATAATGAAATGGAATCAATGGATAATCAACTACATTTTCTGGATAAACAACTTCAGATAATAGTTTATCTCCTGCAGAAATTGTTTGTTGAATTCTAGTTCCATAAAACTGAACAACATCAACAATAGAATCTTGAAAAGATTTATCCTTTATTAAAATTTTATATTCCTTTTCGGTAATAACATTATTTTCAATTCTTGACGCTTCAGCTTGCAACTTGCTCATATATTCTTGTTCAGCTGCTTGAAGTTGATTTTGCATCATGTCCTGTGCTTTCTTCATCTCTAGTTCATATCTTTCAGGAATCATTTTACCTTCTTGTACAGCTTGTTGCATTTGTTTATTTTGTTCCATAAGCTGTACTTCCATCTCAGCAGCCATTTCTTTCATTCTTACTTGAACTTGTTGCTGAATAGCTTTTAATTGTTCTTTATCAGGAGGAATCCTATAAAAAACATTTACATAAGAAATTTTAATTTTTTCATATAATTCAAATAATTCTAATGTGGATTCGTGCTCTCCAGAAGAATCAACCCCCATATCCTCTGCAGTAGAATCATCTCTTAAAAAAAGTTTTTGCTCTTTATCTGATATTGATCTTTCTGAATAAGAATCATCTCCTTCTATTGATGAAGCAGCATTTATTTTTCTTTTATACTGAGGAAATAATTTTACTATATGACTTTTAGGAAGAACTTTTCTTATAAGTATATACGATGCATCTTTAAACATCATATCTCTACATTTAGGATCTACATATATATCAAATGGTTCAGGTTGTCGAAGAATTACTTCCCCCATGCCATTATCTTTATCTGTATCTACTGTAACTAATACATATCCAATTGATTTAGTAATAGCATCATTTATTGCATTAGAATACAAAGCAGATCCATCAGATAAATTCCATATATAATCAGAAAGATCTGAAAATACCGCTGCTACGTCTGAATCACTTCCGTCAACTCCAATAGCTTGCCATCTAGGACTATTTGCTGTTGCATAAAAATTTAACATTTCAACTACAGGTAATATTCTATTAATTGTAAACGTAGGCATACCTTGATTTTGTAAGGCAGATTTCTCTTCATGAGAGAGCTGTTCATCATGAGCAAATTCATATCCTTTTTGATTTATATATTGCCACTGACTACGTGTCCAATTATTTGATAAATTATATAATTCTCTTATTTGATCTACTTTTTTCTTTTTTGCCATTTATATTACCATCCATATTGCTAATCCAACTTCAACTATTAAATCAGATAATGTATTATTTAACCATTTTCTTTTTGAACCATATGGTTTCCAATTTTCTGCATACCATTCAGTCACTTCCCACAAAATACCTATTATAAACACGTTCATTACTGCTTCAATACTATTTGCACCACTCCATAAAGATACTTTACATATAAAAGCACCAGCTGCCATATGAATTGCTGTCCAATGATCTAGCCATCCATTTAATGCTAAATAACCAATTAAGTTATGATGAAAATTCAGCTTCATCTTTTTTTCTTTCTCTTTTTTCTTTTTGATGTACTATATTTTCTTTTCATATTACCTGTTTTTAATTTACTTGTATCTTTAACAGATAAATTTTTTGATGTTATTACTGATGTCATTACGCAACTACCCAATCTTTTGCTCTTGGTTTCTTTTTATACCAGTTACCTTTTTTATCTTTACCAGTAGACATAGGTGGACTAGCAAATTTACAAGCATAGGCTAATGCATCTATTGTATCGTCATGAGCCATCCTTGGTCCAAAAGTTGTTATTTCTCTATGTAAATCATACTGTGTTTTTTTAATATGTATTTGTCCAATAGAAAATCTTTGAGCAAGTATTTCCTGTATTCTATCTCTTTTACTCATTCTATTCCCAGGTTTTTCAGCTTTAAATCCAACAGAAAAATCATTTCTTCTTCTCATTTCTGAATTTAATGTTTGGAATATAGGTTTACTCATTGTTGTATCTTCTACTGTAAATAAATTTGGTTTATAAGACTTTGCATATTGAAACATGTAATCAACAATTCCCATTTTATCTTCTCCTGGAATACCTAATACTGGTATTGATTGTTTTCTAATATAGTCTAAAACGTATATATTATTATCTGGAGTAACTGCTACTGCAATAAGAACAGAAAAATCAGAATCTCTTCTTGCTGAATCTGTAGCAGGATCTACCCCCACATATACACTGCAAGGTTGATATCCTTTATTATTAGCATCAATAAAAGATAATCCAGTATCCTCATCTATATAAAAATTCCCATCCCAATATTTTATATGATCTCTAGTAAATATTGCATCTTCTGCACTTTGTACTTCCATCATATATTCTTGATAAAATTTTTGTGGAGTACCTGAATCTTGATAAAACTTCTTTTTTCTTTTCATTTCTTTTAGTCCAAACCAATCAGGCCAAAGAGGTGAGCCGTCTTCTTGTAATGCTTTATATGTAATTACATGCCAACTAAACGGTTCTCCTCTTTTTAATGATTGTTCGTAACCAATTAAAATCTTTTGTATAAATGAATCATAATGAACAGGAGTTCCGTTTATTCTTAATCTTCCTGTTTTTGGCTCGAGAGCAGGGAAGACAACTGCTGTAACCAAGTTTGAAATTTTTGCACGACTTTCAGGAGTAATAGTATTATTTTCATCTTCAAAATCATCCAATACAATAAGATCGTACCTTTTATGGAGTTTGGCTCCACCTCTTATGCCTGAAAGATTTGATTTAGAAATAAGTTTACAACCATTTGTAAGTTCAATATCATCTTCAGTCCATTTTTTACCTTTTAGATCTCCAAAATAATACCTTACTTTATCATTATATTCAATATGGTATTTAATATAATCAAGATTAGGAACAGATATTTTTGAACTTGCTGCAACCCAACCATAAAATAAAGGTTCTTGAGTAAAAACAAAATCGTGCATTATACTACATTTTGTAAGAACTGTTTTTCCATGTCCTCTAGGAAGAATAACTGCTAATTGTCTAATATCTCTATTGTCAACAGCATCTGCTACTTCATAATGAAAAAAAGGCGTTTCACTACGTTTAAAGTCATCAGGTAAAAATAACTTGCCAAATGCAATTAAGTCTCTATGTGCAAGTTTTAGCTCTTCTTCAGCTTTTGATACATTTTTTGTATTAAAATTAGCCATTTAACGTGCCTTATTATACAAAATTAAAGATCTATAAGTCAAAAACTATAAATTAAACACAAATTTTTATTAATAACTAACGCTTACATACGCCATTGGAGTAGAGTTAACAATAAGATCGGGATCAAAGTTTGCTCCTACTGCTATATACTGTCCGATAATTTTTTTCCCACCCTCTATTTGAAGAGCTTTTACTCCTGACCAAACAATACTATCATTCATAAGTATATATGCATGAAAAAAAGCATCGTACTGTCCTTCTTCCATTTTATATATATAATAAGTAAAAACAGGTCGCCAGCTATTTAATCCATCCTGCTCTGCATATGTATTAAAATATATAGGTATATTATTCTCTGCATCAATTATATTACGTTCTACAGTTAAATACTTATCTTCACATGCTATATAACCTACAGCAAGTGTACAAAACAATATTATACATAGTATAAATTCAAGTATCTCAACTTTTTTCAATATGAGGAATCTTTTTTAGATTTAGCTTGTTTAATAGAATCTTGTTTAGACGAATCTTGTTTAGCAAAGTACTCTTGCATTTGTTGCATTTCAGATTTCATGACATACTCTTCGCCATACATCTCTTTTGCTTTCTCTAGACGTCTTTCTTCAGTCCAAAAATGTGTTTTATAAAAATCATTTACAGCAGCAATTGTTTCACGATCATACATTCCAAGTTGCTTACCCTTGCCTACGTCTGGATAATAATACTGTAATTGTTTTTGTAAATTTCTTACATTCTTATTAGTCATCCCTTCTGGAGCTTGAGTTTTTTCATATAGTTCGTGTAATTTATTATCATAAACTGCTTTTTCTTTTTTTTCTATTGGCATGTTAATCCTCTTCTAATTTTAATTCATTTCTAGTAATTCTTCTTAATTCATTGAATGCTTTTAAAGTTTTTTTATAATATTTATTATCTTTAGGTATACCAAGCCTATCCATTTTTGCAAGGTTAGAATATACTTGCACCATATATGGAAATGATTCAGTCCTTGTAAAATGAGGTTTTTTATGGTATCCATATATAGCATCTATTAATCCATGTCCAAAAGCTTCATGATGCACAACATTTCTAGGGGTTCTTTTAAATCGTATTTCCTCGCTAACTAAGTATGGATTATCTTCAATTGAGGATAAATTTTCTCCTTTTTCAAAATAGGTAGTATACGCTGGATTACTCATTTTATAAAAAGATCTATCTGATTCTAAATCAATATGTTTTTTTGTTACTTTATCTCCAACAGTTGTACGGTCATATTGTCCAGCATAACCTGTTTCTTTTTTTAAACCATGCACTTCTTTAACTGGAATACCAGCTACCTGTTTTGAATATAACTCAGGTACATCAGGTCTATTAAAAAAATCTATAAGATAATCTACAATAGCAGTACTATCATCAGGCGTTACATAATCTCTTACTTTTTTTCCGTCAGGCATTTACTATTTATGTACTTTCTTTAAAAATTCTTTAGGAATTCCATCTTCAAATAGAATATCCCAATCTAACCATCCCTCTTTACCATATTTAGATTTATAAGATTTTGGTACTTCAAATTCTAATATAACTTCATTTGCAATACCACCTGGTTTATTGAAATCTATTTCTGCTATATCTTTCTTTGTAGTAGTAAATATACCTTCCTTTTTTCTAGTTCCTCCAGGAATATACTCTTTAGATTCTTTATACCATTTGCCCCCTCCAACAAACTTACCTTCATTAACCATCTTACCTGGATGCCATTTATCTACTCCTCTGTATAAAGTCACCATCTCCTCACCAGCTTCTTTCGCAGCTTTTAAAGCTTTTTTACCTGAAACCATTTGACCTATTACTGGAATAGCTGCAGCAGCAGACCAAGCTGCATCCCCAAACTCTCCCTCTAAAGCATATAAAGTAGCATCTGTAATATCTGCTATATTACCGATACCAGGAGTCATTCCAGCCACCATTAATGCATTATGGATAGATTTTCTATCTTTTGGAACTTCAGCATAACTATTTATATCAACATTAGTTTTATCAGCAACCATCTCCATCGTATCAAATACTCTATTGTTTAAACCGTTAGCCATTTTCTATTTCTTTTGGTCTTTCTGCATCTGTTAACTGATCATCACTAAATCCTTGAAACTGTATACCTGTTAACTGAGTAACCTTAGCAGATGACTTATCTTCTAGGTCCAATATATCAGATAATTTAAATAAAGCCTTTAATCTAGTATCATCCTTCTCTGAAATATCAGCAACAGCCTTTATTCCTTCCAAGACGGACTCCTGCGTAATTCCTAATTTCTCTAAGACAGGTTTTAATTCTCTTTTCATAGCCTTCCTTATTCTACTACACTTGATTAATTCTGCACTTCTAAAGTTAGCATAGTGCGGATCATTCGTAGGAAATGCTTTTATATATGCTTCTACTGGCTTTATACCAGCAATAATATACTCAACAAAAAGCATCTCATATTTATTTAATTTTTTCCTAGTATTTGTTTTTGAATTTAAGCCGCTTATAGTGTAAATGTTCTCCCTTCTAGACGTATCCATGGAAGCACTTACTGGATAGGTACCTGTACACGTTCTGTAGTAAGCTACCTCTCTATTCTTGCCTTTACTTTTAGCAAGACTACCCTTTTTAAGGATTTGAATACAACAACCATCATCTGCCATAATCCAATCACCTTCTTCTGACTTTTTCCAATCAGAAACTAGTTTAATGTCCTTAGGCAACTCATTTACATCGTCATAAACAGTATGAGCTTTTCTATTTACATGATAGTGTCTCATAGTAAGCGTAAGCGGCTTGTGAAGTACATAAAAAACGTACCTCTTCCCTGAGAAGGTTTAACCAACTTTTTGGATTTCATGCCTTGCCTTTCATTAAAGCCAGTACCATTCGTAGCATGACTACAATCTGCCCATACCTTAAATTATAGCAAGGATAGTTTTGACAATATCGGAGAAAATTCGAGGATAGTATATGCTTGTTTATTCAAGTTAACCCCCTATAATCCGACTTCTGATCCCAAAAGCAGAACTGCTGCCAGGGTACTTACGGGATGATTCTATTATGTTTTTAAGCATATGATTGTCACTTAAAATATATTACTAACATTTTATTTAACCAAGGGAATTGAAATATATGGGGGAATAGCCATTCACTGTTAAGGAGGCAAGGCGAAGGATGCTATTCACATATGACCTATTAAGGTCGGTAGCGAGCTATCCCCCCACTTCGGGTATAGTAAATATACCGATAAGTTACATAAGAACTTTTAAAAATTGTAGCATTTTAGTGCGTGGTCTAATATATATAGGTACCCCCCATAACGGGGGATTTAACTATCGTTTTTAGGTTATTTTTGATTTGTTTTTTAGGATATTTTTAGTCATTTAATTTAATCGATTAGGAGGTTATAATATGGCTGATACAGTATTAAAAGGTAGAAATAGCTACCGTCAAACTGTACGTATGCAGGAAGATGAAGTAAGGTTCGATCCTAATGATCCTATTGATGCAGCATGCATGGGTAAGATCATACAGGATGTCAATGATGGCAACTTTGAAAACATTAGCAACATAGCTGTTGTTGGTGGCACGTTCAAAGCGAAGAACAACAATCGTGGTCCTGTACAGATTGGTGTTGAAACAGTTACAGTGCTTGGTGATCCAAAAGATCAGAGTGAGCATGAATTGACTGATTCAGGAATGGTTCAGTGTTACATTGATTCAGGTATGCGAATAGTTAAAACTTATACACGAAAGATTATGAGTGGGTAAGTAATTTATAGGTGGTGTCTACAACCAGTAGGGGAGAGTGAAGAGCTTTCCCCTATTTTATTAGTATTATTAGTAGTATTGATAGTATATAGGTTACTAAAAGGTAGCGTATAAACACCAAAGCGTGTGTATTCGAGTAGATACATAAGGATACCCTAACATGTGTGCGTGTGTAATGTATATTGTAGTAACTTATACTTAACAGTTAACAATAAGGAGGATAATATGTTTAAGAAACTATCTATTAGATTATCATATTCATATCGTCATCATGATTACTATAAATGGATAGGGCCTGAAGATGGATATAATACAGACGGTACAAGAAAAGGTATGCATCACTATGTTTATACACATCCTTGGTATAATGAATTTATTAATTGGGTAATGGTTGATGTATTAGATATGGGCTACTCATACAATCGTGATGGTTGGTGTGGATGGCACAAAGTATGGAGATTGAGTAGATTATTTAGAGATGATTAGGGGAAAGTGTAATAATATCTTTAATATTTCAGCACCTAATACTATGCCAGAACCAAAGGTAAAGAAGAAAGAAGGACAACTAATCAAAGCTATAATGGAGGAAAATCATCATGTTAAAACAATTATTTAGACGGTTATCATATGCAAATCGTCATCATGATTATTATAAATGGATTGGACCAGAGTTAGGTAAGGTACACTTTATATATACTGATACATGGTACAATGCTATTATAGATTGGATACTATTTGATGTATTTAATAATAAATATTCATACAATTATGATAGTCAATTTGGATGGCATAAAGTATATGAGGGAATTAAATGAGCTGGATTGACATATTAAATTATCAACCATTAGGTGGAATGAGAATAATGCACTATATAATGTTATTTATTGTATTACATCTAATATGGATGGAAGTAAAAGTTTATTTTAATAATCGTGAGTAATTAAGATTTAGGCTACTTACGGACTGTTGCAATATATCAGCTGTATAACGTGCAAGGGTCTGCTTAAATAAAATGAGCCACCTAAAGACACATGATCTGATGGGAAAACAATTGAAGTAGCCTAAAGTATTTATTAAGCGGTAGGTGAGAATTTGATCTCTTTACTGAGGAAGTATGCTGCAGCGTAGTCTTCTGTTGACGTCTATCGCTTAATAATGAATTAAAAGGAGTAATAATGAAGAAAAATAAAAGAAATAAGAATCATTGGACGCTAGAAACATTAAATATTAAAGAAGTGTGTGATAAATATAAGGATAAAGTGGTTAGAGTAGATATGGTGGGTAAATATCCTACAATTATTATGGATAGTTGTAGAATTAAATATACTGGACTGATGAATGACTATTATAATGAAGATACCATATAATGCTTATTTGTAGTGGTTGTGGTAAAACAATAGCTAATAGTGGTTATGAAAAGATTCACTATGGTATTTGTGCCTCGTGCCCAACACCAAGTGAAGAATCTAATTCTAATAAACCCGATATTAAGTGTTGCAGTGAATGCACATATTGGGATAATAGAATAAATATAGATAGTAATCTTTCTAAATGAAAGCTGTGTAAGTCGGTGGGAATGTATAATTCCAAAAATATATACTATCTATAGCTAGTAATGATCATACTAGTGTATACCAGGGGAAATACTAAAGGGGCGAGTACATAGGAATTATCTGGAATAGCCAGTAGCACCTTCCAGAATATTTCCCCTAAAATTTATGTAAACAGAAAGCAAAAATTATACTATTATCTCTGTGCTAGCACTATTTAAGTATAGGTAAATCTAGTGATATAGTATAATGAGAATGAGTGTTAGCTAGATACGCAAAAAGCCGTCAAGCGGACAACTCCGAAAGGGTAACTGGTCTCATTCTCAAAGCATCCCCAGTGTTGAGTATCCGTGAGGACCTCAAGGACTACAGGCGTCCTAGCCTGTATGCTTTCATGCACTGGGGTGAAATTCATCAGCATTTACTTTCCCCCTCACATTGTTATCTACATGTGGTCCGCCAAAAGTAGATGCTGATAAAATAATAAAAGAAAAGAGGAAACATGCCAGATATATATGATATGGATTTAGATGCTAGACCAGATGATAAACTGTGTAGCATATGTAGTGAAATAATTACTACTGATATCTTTGGTTGGGATGGCTGTCATAATGCTAGTCCAATTAATAATGGTGTCTGTTGTAGCTATTGTAATTCAAGAATTGTAGAACCAACCAGATTTATAATGACTGGTTTTCCAATACCAAATAATAATAAAAACTAAAGGAGTAAATATGTTAAAAAAATACCAGCAAGGAGATGTATTGTTTCATGAAGTTCCTAAAAATCTATGGGAATTTAAAGAAGAAGTTGTAGAATACAGTAAAAAAGAAGATATAGATAATGTCCGTACCAAAACTATTTCTAAAATGAAGCCTATCAAAGATGGTAAATATAATTATAGTAGTGCTGTAGATGAAAAAGATCGTCTAGAAAAAAGTGGCGATTCTTTAACAGTTGCTTTTGGTGAAGTAACAGGACATTCTCATACATTTAGAAATCAATTACCTGAAGTAAATATAATATCATATGGTAAAACATTTACTTCTGTAGGAGATACACCTCGATATATAAAAATAAAAGGTAATGATGCTATTATTACACATGAAGAGCATAATCCATTAACAATTACACCTGGACATTACAAGATAAGTATTGTTCGAGAATGGGATCACATAGGTGCTTTTTCTAGAAATGTAGTTGATTAAAATGAGTATATATATAGAAAAAGAAACAAAAACTGTTCAAAGGAATTTTAATAGTATAAAAAATCTTTTTGATGAAAAGAAAGGAAATTCTATAGTTCTTAGACCTAACCTTATTGGACATAAATACTTAACATTTCACGTCATAAAAGTAAGTCCTAAAACATTAAATGTTTATGCTTTTAATAAATACGGTTGGTGGGATAGAGTAGATCATCAAGAACCAGTAATGAAAATAACTAAAGATGATATAACTGTAATAAAAGGTGCATACAGTACTCATCAGCGTTGGGATACTGATAAAATAGGTACTCATGGTTCAGTAATAAGAGGTTTTATTAGTATGGGAATGATTCCTAATGTAGGAATACGATATCTAAGGAAAGGTACACTGATAAAATTCAATAACGTTGAAGTAACTACACATTTTCCAATGAAATTTGATTGGGAGGGCAATTTATTAAGCAGAGTTACTAAAAGAGTTAAAAAATATACTGAAAGTTGCTATCAAGAAGATAGAAATACTAAAAACGACCGCGCAAGAGCTAATTATGGTAATACTAGAGTAGTAAAATTAGTGAATAATGCTAAAAAAACTGGTGATTGGAGTAAAATAAAACCAATGGATGCATTCTTTGTAAGAAATGTAGCAGCAAGAACTGAACTTATAGAACATTTCACGATGGAAACAATATTAAAAGACATAAGTCATACTGTTGTAGATACCAATACAATTGATAATAGAAAATATAAATTGTTACGATTTGATTTTCCTGTTATAAGAGATGGTAAAGTACAAAAAGAAACACGTGAAGTTACTTATTTACAAATGATTAATCCATCTACAGGTGAAACTTGTGTTGAAGGTATTCCTAATAATTGTGAACATACTTGGAATAGAAGAGAGATTACTACACATACTGTAAAACAAGCACTAGCATGGCGTGATGGTGAAAATGTATACACTACACCCATAGCTTTAACATAAAAGATTGAGGGAGTAGGCTAATAAATAATTAGTTTGCTCCCTCGATAAAACGTAAATTAACACTCAATTATTTCTCAAAAAGGAGGACTTATGGAGAAAATATTAATGTTCGATACAGAACATGGATCCCACACATTAGGTGGAGAATCTGAGATAGAAAAAATGTTTAACTGTCCAGTTTTAAAGCCTGCTCAATTTAATGATTTTAGAGATGCTGTAACTTCATTATACACTGTAAAAAGAATAGAAGTTCCTAAGAAAATTTCAGAAGATCTTACAGTTAATGAAATGCAAGAACATACTGTTTTAAGGAATGGTGTAGTTATTGATGCTTTAATTGTTGATTCTTTTTCTGAATTAGCTAAAAAATATCAAAGATCATTAGTTGATAAAAGTGGTGTAATGAAATTAAATTCTTGGGGTAAGCTAAAAAATACTCTAGATACACTACTTGAATTTATTACAAAGATCCCAGGTGTTCTTATTATGACATGTCATAGTAAAACAGAAACACTTGAGGATGGTAGAACTAAAGTTGTTCCTTATATAGATGGCAGTACTAAAGCTGATGTAAGTAAATGGTTTGATTTTGTACTATATACTTATACTAAAAGAAATGGTGATAAACAAGATTATATGTGGAGAACAAAACATTCTGAGATATATGAGCACGCTAAGGACAGAACTGACCTTCTTCCTGCTGATATGGAACAAAACTTCCAACCTGTGATTGCAGCTGCATTAGAGAAAGGCTTTTCAAATGCCCGAATAATGGTAATTGGTAGTCCAGGTACTGGAAAAACAAAAAGCCTAACTACTTTAATTAATAAAGGAGAAAAAGATGGCAATAAAGACAGTAACAATCGGTAACAGTACCGTAGATTACGAAGCTGGCTGGAAACAGCTAACTATTAAAAATGCCAAATATGACACTTACAACAGTAAGAAATTTATGGATGTTTGGTTTGAGGATTATCCAGATAATCTAAATGCTCGTGTATATGAGACAATTAACAAAACTACTAAAGAGGAATTTAGAATTTCTAATTGGTTTAGATTTGCTAATGCTGGTATACAAGAAGTAATAGATAATGGTACGGGTAAACCTGTAATTACATATGATGATAACCCTAGCAATCTTGTTGGAACAAAAATTAATGTTTTGTTTCATAAAGAAACCACAGCTAATGGAGAGTTTGCCAGAGTATGGCGTGAACCAGCTCCTACTGTACTTGATACAGATAAATTATCATATACAGAAAAAGATGTTTCTTATTGGAAAACACGTTCTGAAAGAAGCTTAACATCTTATCAGTCTATGAATGGACAAAGTAAGACTTCAGTAGATGCTATATCATATAGCCTTCCTGAAGGATTACCTGCAGATACTACAAAAGCTCCATTCTAACTGATTAAATAATACCAATGGTTGGCGGATGCTATACGTGTTCGCCAACTATTACAACCAAAGGAGGAACAATGACTATGAATAAATCACCAACAGTTAAATCGCATATATCTGCTATGATAAGGTGGTATTGGAATAACAGAAAATTAGGCTTTCGCACTAGAGATATACAGGCTCTTTCTGATAGAGGTGTAAAATTATATGGTAAAAGACTAGGATCTCCAACTACATATGATAGAGTTTTTAGAGAAATGAAAGAAAAGAAAGATATTAATGTTGAAGAACAGAAAACAAAAACAGATTCGCTCTGGTTATTAAGGGGACATAAGTTATGATAGTAAAAGAATATGCATTTTCACTTACCAATCGTCATCATTTTTACCCACCTACAAAGATAAGTTCATTTTATAATATATCATCAGATACATTTATGTCTTTGTGGGATTATGATAGTGATGTAGTTGAATATGTAAAAACAAAGAGAACATTATCTGGATATAGAGGAAAATTATATATGCCTGATGAATTTATATTTGATGTTGATGGTGCTAATCTAGAACAAGCAAAGGAATTAACATTTGGTTTATTAAATCTTTTAGAAGATGCTCAAACATCTATACCTGTACAAGTTTATTTCTCAGGTGAAAAGGGATTTCATGTTCATATATCAGGAACCGCATTTAAATGGGAACCATGTAATGATCTAAATTTAAAAGTTAAACATGCTCTAAAGAATATTGGAGTATATGATTATGCTGATCCACTTGTTATAGATAGAACAAGATTAATACGAGTACCTAATACTTTAAAGGTGCATTCAGGTTACTGGAAAATTCCATTAAAAAGAGATGAAATAAAAGATGTAACTGAAGAATGGCTAGATATAAATGCTGCAAAACCTAGAGATAGTTTTCAATTTAAAGATTTAGAAACTAATGCACTATTTGATGTAACAAAATCTCTTCCAAAAGTAAAATTTAATTCTCAAGGAAGAATATCAACTTCAAATAACTATGTATGTATCCAGAAAATGATGGAAACTGTTCCATATGGATTTAGACATAAGGCTGCATTAACTCTTGGTTCACATTTAAGAGCTAGATTTCCAGAAGATGCTGTAAGAGTATTTATGGAACATTGGAGAACAAAAATATCTTCACCTGACAATCCATTTACTGAAAGTGAAATGGAACAAATAGTTAACTCTGTATATAATGCTAATAATGGAGAAGGCTATAACTTCGGATGTAATTCAGAGGTAAAAGATAGACTATGTTCTCCAGAATGTAAATTGTATAAATCTAAAAAGTCTATCAGTAGCTTTAATGTAAGTGATCTTGAGAAAGAATTACTTTCATTTTATGCATCAGATCAAACACCATTAGATATAGGAAAAATATATAACCAGCACTTTCCTGTACATCCAGGTGAAACAGTTCTAATTACAGCACCACCAGAATCTATGAAATCAATGTTAATATTAAATTGGGTCTTAGCATTTAAGAAACAAGCATATTTTATGGAATTTGAAATGTCTAGAAGACAAGTAATGGAAAGACTATGTATGATTCATAATGGTTGGAATCAAGAAACTCTTGTTAATCATTACAAAAGTGGTAAGAACGGTATGCCTGCAATGAACAATATTGAGTTTGAATTTGAACCATGTTTTCCATGGGAAATAAAGAAAAAGCTTGATGTTATTGATTTCAAACCAGAAGTCATATTTATAGATCATTGTGGATTAATGAAATCTAGATTTAGAGATGAGATATCAAAAGATAAAGATATTTCT
>TARA_R110000824_G_scaffold73866_6_pt1 | contig 23658 bp, 8 predicted proteins | sample TARA_R110000824 | Tara Oceans TARA_R110000824 (sample SAMEA4397747) | marine metagenome | biome: Polar Biome; feature: [MES] marine water layer (ENVO:01000295) within the mesopelagic zone...; material: water (ENVO:00002006), including particulate matter (ENVO:01000060) such as......
ACTGTATGGAGAAAGCGGCGGTGATGGTACCACGTCCCACTCCGCTTCAGCGTCTCGCGTGTCTACGGGTATCTATTCTGCCTCTATGGCAGTGACAGCTGCCTCGTCGCCTCTCACGGTTTTATATGATGTTTGGTCAAATGCCGACGATACAACCATAGAGTATTTCACAGGATCTATTTATCCCCAAAAGATGCCCACTTATATGGGCGCCCCCACCTTTAGCAGAGTGACCAATATTAAAAATATGCATAAATCATATTCGCCGTCGGAAACTGCTCGATTTAGGTTATTTATCCGTGATAAAAATTGGAGCCCCACCCTTTATACGCGCGCCACCAGCGTCAACCCAACAGATATTATTGAGTCCGGCGCTTACTCCGTCCGTCGTGTTACCGATGGATTGAACGTTATCCCATATGGGACGGGGAGTGACCTTCATACTATGATGTCCTATGATGTGAGTGGTAATTACTTTGACTTGAATATGTCGTTGTTAGACTCCGGATATATGTACGCCGTACATCTAGCTTACTATAATGACTCAATTTCTTCATGGATAGAACAACCCTATACCTTTAAATTTAGGGTTGATTGATAATTAATAAGATATGAGCTTTAAAACGTTGTTTGATAAAGCTGCGAACATTAGTGCGCTAGCTAATAAATCATCTAATGAGATTGGCGGGGAAATTGAATCTCGTCAGTATCATGCACAAGATATAATCCACGAAAAAAGGTTTATTCCAAGGGTGGACTACTCCAACCCGCGGAATTTCGCACGTTATGGGTCTGCTGAAGAATATTATTCCCGATCTATCGAACGTGTATTAAATACTTACCCCTATGATGGATCTTTAAAAGAAAGACTACAGTGGGAGAATGAGTCTGCTTATTTAGACCTTTACATTTTGGACAACCTTTATCCGCGAACCAACGGATATATTCTCTTGTCCGAAGCCGGCTGGGGAACCAGAAACGGTTCAGAATCCGGCGACGGGTATGGACTTCCTAATAATTTAGAATACATTTACCTAGAAGGCGGCCCCCACGGAAACCCAACAGGGCCGACTCCATACCCTCAGCAGTTTACTGGATCCAATTACTATGATCCGGGTACTAATCGCGAAAGCAACTTAAAGTTTGATTTAAAAAACCAAGGAGCTACTATTGAGTTTTGGCTCAAGAAAGATGCTTGGGCTTCTCTCACCACCAAAGAAGTTCTGTTTGATATGGAAGCCAGTGATACTGGGATTGAGAAAAACCGATTCCGATTGGCCCTGGACTCTTCTGGCGATGGCGCTTCACCATTTCTTGTTACCGCCTTGTCGGGGGGTACTGGATTTACCGACACATCCTTAGGTTCTTCAGTTACTATAGCAGACGGTCTGTGGCACCACTACGCAGTTACCCTAAAATCGGTTCCATCAGGCATTGAAACAAGGCTGTATATTGACGGTGGCTTAAATGTCTCATCAGTACTGGGATCCTCGGTTATCAATGAGGTCACTGGCGCCCTAATAGCCACTGTGGGCGCCCTCGTCGCGACAACTGCTGGCGGCGGCGCTCAGTATGCCGGCAAGCTCTCGGGTTCACTCGATGAATTACGCTATTGGAAGACAAGGCGCTCCGGTAAGCAAGTCGGTCGCTATTGGTTTGATCAGGTCGGCGGTGGAACAAACACCGACCCTGAACCATTTACCGATACACAGGAAGAAGTGAACACCACTCTGGGGGTGTACTATAAGTTTAATGAAGGAATCACGGGGGACACATCTATTGATAATGTAGTGTTGGACTACTCGGGCCGCGTTTCCAATGGCTCCTGGGCTGGGTATACTACAACCTCACGAAATACTGGCTCAGCTATAGTATTATCTAATGCGGCTATTAAAGAATTTAAAGATCCTATAATTTATGCTTCTAATCCTGAAGTCGTAATGGTACGCGCAAGCTTAGCTGTGACTGGCTCAGATCATGATGTTGAAAATGCGGCCATGGTATATAAGAGTATCCCAGGTTGGATAACAGAAGAAGACGAAGAAACCACCGGCGACCTTAAAAAACTAACCCAGATAATGGGGAGTTATTTTGACACATTACAACTACAAACAGATTCTCTTAACAAATTAAAAGATGTTCAGTATGTTTCTGGAAGCAATAAACCCCTTCCATTTGCGGACCGACTGTTAAACTCACATGGTCTGGTATCACCAGAAATTTTTCTTGATGCAGATATTTTAGAGAAGCTCGCCGATCGGAGCGAAGACAAACTTTATGAAAAAAGTTTAAATGATTTAAAGAACATTATTTATCAAAATATTTATAACAATTTAACTTATATTTATAAATCTAAAGGAACCGAAAAGTCTTTTCGTAATCTTATAAGATGTTTTGGTGTAGATGATGAGTTAATTAAATTAAAACTCTATGCTAAAAATACTGGCTACGAGTTTAGAGAAAATCGCCGGTCGATCATAGTTCCCAATAAATATGTTAACTTTAATACGTTCGACAGCACCCGTGCTACTGTCTTTTCTTATAAAGACCCATCAGGGAGTAATGCCAATTCTTACGGTTACTTGACTTCTAGTGTTTCAATAGCTGATGGTTGGCCATATACTTTGGAAACAGACGTCTTTTTCCCCACCAAGATGGGGATAACGAATGCTGCGTATGTTGATACTAATACACTGACCGCTTCTTTGTTCGGAATACATGGCACTATAGGGTCCGAGACGGACACATCTTGGCCCCAAGTCGCCGGCACAGTTGTCGACGATAAAGTTAATTTTCAGGTATTTGCTATTCGGGATGAAAAAGACTCTCCTAATGTTCGTTTTGTTTTAACAGGAACCGAGGGAGGGTATGTCCCACGCCTGGAAAGCGACTTGTATGAGAATGTATATTCTGATGTTGCGTGGAATCTGTCAGTTCGCGTAAAACCGGAACGATACCCCTTGACAGACTTTGCTTATCTGGCGGATACCACCAATTATATAATTGAACTACACGGTATAAAAGTACAATCAGGAGAATATTTAGAGTCTTTCACCCTGTCGGATACAATAACAGCACCCCCGGAGGGCTTCATTACCGGCAGTAAACGCGTCTTCGTGGGCGCCCACCGGACCAATTTTACTGGCGCGGTCCTGCAAACTAGTGATGTTAAAGTCGAAGCTTGCCGGTTCTGGTTAAATTACGTAGAAAACGAGGCCCTCCGCGCCCACGCCCTAGATTCAGAGAATCATGGAGCGCTCCAGCCGCATAAATATGCATATCCCTTTCTTAATAGTGGTTCCTATGGGGACGTTGTTAAGTTTGATACACTAGCATTTAACTGGGAGTTCAGTGAAAATACGGGCTCTAATGCGTTGGGACAATTTGTGGTAGCAGACGAATCGTCCGGCTCGGCTGATCAGCTCGCCTACTATAATGGCTTAGGAGAGCTGCTTAACAAACAATACACGGCACTCGGATATAATTTTGCCGCGTCTTCTACCGATCCGATAATTAAAGATTTTGCAGTTATTTCTCGTCTAAACGATATTGAAACCATTGCGCCGTCGGAACAAGTGAATGTTTTGAGCCAACAAGACCAACAAGTATTTAAAATTGATTCCCGCCCAATTAATTATTTCTTCTCTTTTGAAAAGAGTATGTATAACACGATCACCGAAGAAATGGTGAACTATTTTGGAACACTAAAGGACTTTAATACGCTCATCGGCGCGCCAGTTAATCGATACAGGACAGACTATAAGTCATTAGCCTTTCTAAAGCAAAAGTTTTTTGAAAAAGTTGGAAATTCAGAGATTGATTTTGATAAGTTCTATGAACTTTATAAGTGGTTTGATTCTAGCTTGTCCTTTTTGTTGGCCCAACTCGTCCCTGCGTCTGCTGATTTTGCTCAAAACATCCGTACCATGGTGGAAAGCCATGCCCTAGAGAGGAACAAGTATCGGAACATACTTCCCTTTTTAGATTCCGAAAAAACAGTTTTTGAAACAGCTCTCAGCAGCAATGTAGACTATGGCGACGCGATATCCTCTCCCGATGATGACGCACAGGGAACAGGGTTTTACCCAGTACACGCCCCGCGAAAACGTATTGACGGCCTTACTGCTCGCGGCACTGTTAAAAAATGGAAATATATGCACGCTCCGGCCGATGCGTCAGAGAAAGAAAAGTATCTTTGGTGGAAGAACGAAGCAGAAAGAGATACACCAGAAATCAGTGTTCCTGCCGATGTCTTGATCTCGCGCACACAAATTCTACAGAACATCAAAAGTGCTAATAATCGTCAAAACGGCACTCCTTATAGATTTAATGTTGCCGGCTCATATGCCCTCCGCGGCGTTGGGACAAACTATAATTTAAGGCCTAATCTATTATACCCCGCTATAGCACCTTTTGGAAAGAATGCTCCCGGCACCAACGCGCTAGAAAATATTGCTTTTATTAGTGGCAGCACCGTTGAAGAACTTTTAGATACCACGGATGAATTTTTTCCCAACTACCGTCAACGACTAGGTTTTGAAATTAATCTAAGCAAAAATAAGACCACTGGTCCAGAAATAGCATCTCAAGGCCTCCATGCGGCCCCCTTCAGTCTTTATAAATCAGATTTGCCGAATGTCCCTGCTGCATTCCGTGCTGATGGCCGGATAACCAACTTACATCATGACTTCGTTGCAGACAACGCAATCCCGCTTCAGGGGCCATTTACAGAACAACAGGTAGGAGGCCGCCAATTTAGGCACGTAGCCCTGAACCAAGGTGCAGATACCGCAGCCACTCGTCCTGAAGGATTTAAGTTAGAATTTTCTGAAGTATCTTCGTCCGCTGGGGGCAAATTCTCTGGCTCTCTTGTCATCGTGCCCCCAAATTATACAGGACAGTCCGGTGAGCCAGCCACAGGGTTATTAGTCGATGTGAATATGCCTACGGCACAACGCTTCCGAGATGAAACTGCAAAACGACCGGTCAACATTAAAAACATCTTTATGAGCACTGCGTCCGTTGGGACGAGACTCAATAATATCTCCACACATGGTAAAATTGGCAACTACGACAAGAACTATCAAGTCATTCAGACATCTGGCCGATCGCAGAACGATCCCTATTTCGTAGAACAATCATTTGCTTTTGCCTTAAATCCTGAGACGACTGCAACACGCGGCCGCTTCTTGGGAATTTTAAACGATGACAGTACAGCCAACACTGGTGGAACGTTAAATTATACCCTTCCTACCCGCACAGGCCTGAACTCTAATCAAACAATATTTGTTAATAGATTCAGTGCCCCCGGCGGCTATGAGGTGAACTCATTAGGGTATATGGACCCAGCTCATGAAGAACTTTCAGTCTATAACGCACTTCCTTATCGTAATCGCGGAGTGATTGATTATGGATTGTCGGGCTCTGCTTCAGCTGACCCTTCTATTGCTCAAGCGGAGCATGTTGTGGGCCAACTCCTCCACGCCCGCGGGTTAAATCAACGCGCGTCGCTGCACAGTGCCGAATTTGGCATCGATGCCGCGTACGGGTCTATAACTAATACTAGCACCCGCGTCGACGGCGGCTTGGGATACTCTGAGACTCCCTCGTGGCAGAAGACAAACAGGAATAGATTGCGACGAATGGAAGAAAACGAGACCGGATATTTTACGGGATCTGTTTATGATAATCTTTTTGTACAGCACCAAATTCCCCAATCTACGCAGCAGTATTCCTGGGTTACTGCGTCTATTGCTCCGAATCAAAGATTCTGGGGCCTCCAGGCACCCACATGTATAAGCGCGTCTAGTTTAAGTGAGCTAATGTCGGGCTCAATGAATATCGTTGCCGGCGCCGCCGCACGTGGGGAGAACGAAGCCGCCGTTTATATACCATTGCGAGAGATCATTGTTGATCCGGTCTCTGCCTCTTCCCATATTTTAGGATATCCTCTAGACGCCGAAATGCCAGGTAAAGGTGCACTCGCAACGCCCTACTTGAACACAAAGATGGACGCGACTCTCGGAGGGGGTACTGTTATAGACAATGATTTACCAAACACTCTAGTACTTAATCGTAATGGGCCCTATCAATACCCTGCTTGGAAACAGACTCGAACCGGTGAGCACCCCGTCGCGCGTAAGTTGAGGGAAACCAATAAGATTGGTACGGTTAGGGTGCCCCCGCTTATTCCTGATTTTGTCGGAGTCACTAAACAACGAAAAGGTTATGTCCGCGCCAAACAGCCCACAGCGTTTGTTGATTTTACAGAGCAGCCTCTGAGTAGCCGACATTACCCAACTTATATAGCAGTAGAGGATAACACGGCCACCTCGGATGTGAGAAACAATATTGCTTTAGAAGTAACCTATGGGAATAAGTTAGATTATTTCTCTAACGAAGGATTCAACAATCTTCTCAATATTCCTGCACCCAACCTTTATAATAATGCGTTTACTAATATCGTAGAGAACGTTCTTTCATCAGACTGGACCGCGATGATCAACTATTCTGAACGTATTTATCCAGCAGAGGTCAATGCTTATAAGAATATTGTAAGAAATAGAACTACATTTAGCATCGGTAATATTTGGAGTTCATCCCGCAAAGAGCGAAGCGATACGACCGTAGTTAATTCACAGGGCCACTCAATTCCCGATCAGAGTGTGTGGCCATTAGATGCGAATCTTGACTTTTCTACGGAAGCTCCTCTTCTTACAGACAGAAATGATGGCAGCGGCGAGTTACAAAATATGTATAATCGTTTTGGAACTGCCGGCGGAGACGACGTTACGGCCAGCGTGCTTTATGCCTCGCGCATTCCAGTTGGGTTTAATGGTACAACACCGGTCTACGGCGGAGTAGCTGACTGGAGCGCTGGCTCGCAGGCAAAGAAGGCGCCGTATGAGAGATACGAAGACTGGGTATATGAGATGCGCCTCTCCGGTAAAGATTATAGTATTGTGCCGGAGTTTAGAATTAGTGAGATTCTGTCAACGTACCTAGACACCCATAAGGGAGATTTTTTGGCAGATGTGAATGGTATCTTTACACTAACTGGATCTAGCTCAGAGATCAGTACGACTAGTGAAGAATTCTTTAGAACGTATACTAATGCTGATTTCATGAAGTACTTTAAAGTTGTCGATGATTTGGTTGACCAACAGCGCTCCGGGGGCCTTAAGATAACTCGCGACAAGGTATCCCTACGCTGCGCTGCATTTTTGAAGTTTCTTCCTTATAAAGGATTTTACCCAGCTGAGCGCATCGTAGAATTGGGCACCTTGTTTTCACAATCATATGGGGATTTTGTGGAGACACACTCAACGAAGGCGGACGCGTCTACGGGAACCAATCAAACCGCTTACAGAACAATTGTAGAGCCTCTGTTCGCCCCGGGAATCTGGAACAACACGGTTAAGTCGGGCGTCGCCGTCGGCAGCTGGGTGACCACGAGCGAAGACATAAGTTCTATTGATATTAGCCGGTCGGGCCAGGGTGTTGATAGTGGTGAAAATGTTTTTCCAGACACTAATGGAACTACTATCTGTTTTGGCTCCGGCAGTCTTCTTTCTGGCGCCATAGATAGAACTCAAAATCAATATAATTTTGATCGTATTCCGTTTGAGGCAGTGTACAGACCCGAAGAATTCTTTTATGATAAGACCATTACTGGATCATATTTTTATGATACCGGCGTCGCCACCGCAAGCTTGGCTTATATTAATGGTAATGTGGACACACTCAATAAGGTTCGCTGGTCCGGCGGCGGTAAAAAGCTTTATCGTTTGGCGGCGGACAACTTCTTATGTGAAACTAGCAACTTCTTCATGGATAAAAATGTTAGCTTTGTTTCAAGCCCCGAAAATCAGTTCGGAGAGAAAGTTAGTGAGGGAGAAAAGTTTGCTTTAACTTTGAATTTTAATCGTACTTTAACACGTCAGGGCACAAAAGCTGATCTAACAAAATTTGAAATGTATGACCGACCCTCTGCATATGGCCCTCCTTTTGTGTTGGATGATGGTACCGATATCGCATATGCCGGCGTCGCAGCCACTGGTTCAATCGTACTTACCTCCAGCCTCTTGACACCAGGCGTCAAAGCAGCAGGGTTTGTTGAGCTTACTGGAGCTTATATCGGCGGCGTAAAGGCAACCGGTTCCTTGAAGGTGGTCTCGTGGGCAGACAACGTCGCCGGCCAGATGTTCCGCTTTTATGACGGCCTGGGCGTTGCTTTATATACTTATACATTCACCGCCGGCTCCACGACGGCGACCACTGTTAACGTGGGATCTTCAGATTCTAGTCAAGCCGCTAACATCAGGACTGCTATAAATGAGTCGGATTTCGTTAAAGTTAGCGGCGCCGTCTGTAATATCCATGCGACGCTCAATTATGTGGTGGAGATAACCCAAAGTGTGACTGGTACTGCCGGTAACAATGCAATTGGTGAAAATGGAGGCGGCCTAGATGTCATTGATGATTCTATCGCCGGCGGAACAAACGGCACCACCTTTACCTTGACTGCCGGTGATCGCTATATTTTGAGCGACGGAGGAACTGGGGGGGATAACTTCTTGCAACCTGGCACTATCAACTCAGCCGTATTCTCGATGACTGCTTCTGGTGCCGGTTCTTGTGAAGGTGACGCCTGTTTTGAATTTGTGAATACGGGGGACCTCCAAGCCGATATGGGCGCCACACTTGACAGTTTTAAAGATACTGTTAATACGTACCAGGCTGCTAATCCTAGCTTTAAACTTACCGCCACAAGTTACGCGACTGAAGACGGCACCGGAAATGGAATCATATATTTCCAGAACGCAAATACCGGTTCATTTGGTAACGTAGCTATTACTTCGGTCACTGGAACCAATGGTTGGGGTTATCAAGTGAGCGGCGGAATGGGCTCGGCAGTTGCCGATATGGCCGGAGATACAGCTGGATCTGATCCGATTTATACATTGACCGATCAAGATAGATTTGCTATCAATGATGGCGGCTGCGATGGCTCCGGTAATCAAATCACCTTCTATTTGACCGGTGCTGTGAGCGGCTCCGCAGCATGGGACGCCGCGGCAACCACAACTCCATTTGCAGAATTGACCGCTTCTAACGCGAGTTCAAGCGCAATGCAGTTGATGGATGCGATAAACGCTGTCGCCCTGTATGGAACTTTTCCGATAACCGCAAGTCTAGATGAAACTGTCACTCCGAGCGCGACGAGCGCGCGAATTAACATAGTTAATGGATACGAGGGCACATGTGGTAATCAGGCGATTACGAAAACCATTAATGCTGTGGGGAATACTTATATCCATGTTTCGGGGTGCGCGGGGGGCGTTGACTCCTATACTGCATCTGAATACACCGCATCCCTGGCGCCAAACCTTCCCTCTTATTATTATGGTACAAGTTCGGTTACTATATTGACAACGGCATCTTATAGCGGCCAACAGACCATTGGGGAACTTTTTGCAGCCGCAGAATTTATTTATGATCGCTCCTATGAGAGCGGCAAATTTGATACGACTGCCCTTGGATATTGGTTCGCCCAGCAAGTTTCCGAAAGCATAAATCTTAATGAAGTGTTCCTAGACCCCGAGGCAGACCACGCTCGTTGGGCAATTCAAACTAAGTTTGAAACTCCTGTCTTTAATTTTGCGGGTGTCTCTCAACCAGATCCCGCCAGTGCCAATACACGCATGAAGCCCAATTGTGATCTCGAGGTGGCCAGTAAAGGGATGTGGCACCAATACGGCTCCTCCCCCGGCGATGATGAGGGAATTTTTGTAAGTATTACTACTCCTAATCTCGTAGTCTCGCCCACATATGGACGCGTCACCAACCCGAAGTCGCTAGCACAAATGGTGGGATTTCAAGAGGGAGTTAAAAAGAAAATAGGCAAGCTCAAAGAGTCACAGACTTTAGAAGAGGCTGTTGTAATCGTACCATTCTTGGTAAGACGTAATCGTCGTAAGTTTTTGAAGTTCCCCAAGCGCCGACCAGCTTCGTATCACAAGCTTGTGCACGCTATGCAGAAATATATATTCCCGCCCAAATTTGATTTCTTACAATTCCGAACAGTACTTCCGGCTATGATGTATGTGTTTGAATTTAAACTAGACCTTACAAGAGAGGATATAGGCGATATATGGCAAAACCTTCCTCCCGGTAAAGTACCCCCCAAATTTGAAATGGATGAGATTGTAATAGATGACAAAAACTTAATTAATAAAATTTTAGAAGATAACGAAGAACTGCAGTGGCTGGTCTTTAAGGTTAAAAAGCGCGCCACCCGCGACTTTGAAATTCAGCGACGGCTGCAGCTTACTCCCTCTGTACAGGATATTCAGCCATCAGCGGAACGTTATAGTTATAATTGGCCGTATGATTATTTCTCTCTCGTTGAACTGATTAAGATAGATGAAACGGTACAATATGTATCTTCGGACGCTATCTTGGCAGATCCCTGCCCTCCTGATGCTTCTGAAGCATCTAATTTGCCTCCCACAAGTTACGCCCCAACTTTGGGAATGCCGGTTCTCGGTCCTAACATGACTACCGGCATCGTCACCGCACCCATCCCCGAAGGGCTTCCCACTCGCGGCGCCCTCGGGGCCTCATACGAAGTCGCCGGCGCCCCCGCTCAGCAACCGACTATGCAAATTTCCGTCGCGCAGCCGTATATTCAAACCACTACTGTTGACCCCGACCAGGTGCTCAGCCAACAAAGAAACGCTGGAACTACACAAAAAGTAGCGAGCACCAAAAACCCGACGGTGGTAATAAAGAAAAACACAAACAAGAGATAATTAGAATATGGGATTTTTTAATAAAAAAGAAGACGTACTGGACCTGGAGCTTACGGCATATGGGAAATATTTGCTCTCGCAGGGCCGGCTAGATCCGGTCTACTACGCCTTTTTTGACGATGATGTTTTATATGATTTGAAGGCAGCCGGCTCGGAAGAATTTCAAAATGATACGGAGCGTAGAATTAAGTATAACACTCCGGCCCTAAAAACACAGCCCAATCGAACCGGCGCAGAGACCCGTACAAAGGAATTTCTCCTCAATGTCACCGGGGCCTGGCCCTCTACGATATCGGACAATTCTGTCGCATTTGTGGATAGTTTTAATAGCGCTCCCAACCCTTTTGAAGCCCAGTCGTCTGAACCTTATATCGGATCCCTCGGAACGAGCGATTTAAAAACTGAGTTCTCGCCATCGTGGCATCTTAATATGCTACATGGAGAAATTACGAGTAGCCTAGATTATAGGACAGCCAACTTAACAGCGAGTAATCCAGGCCTAGCACATGGTTATGTGCAGAATATCCCTCAACTCAACATAGAACTAGACTATAGATCGTTTTTTAGCACTCCGGAAGAAATAGAATTTTTGGGCGGCGGCGGAGAAGCCGTAGACGCTGCCACCGGAATCTCTGTAGACTACACTCAGCTTACTAATGCAATTAATTCAGACGGTATCTGTTTGTACGTATCCGAAGACTATTTGCTGATTGATGTGGAAGAAATAAATGGTATTTTTGGTAAAGAAAACTTTTATATGGAAGTCTTTGTGACCGGCGCAGCTTCTACGCCAGGAAACTCACTACAACCATTATCCTTTACCTCAGACGAGTCTCTTCTTGACGAGTTGGGCGAGGATACCGTGGATTATCACTTAAATATTTCCGTAGATAAAGAAATCCCTTCGCAAATTCAGGAAAATCATGCTATTAAACGATACATTGGCCACGCCGGCTCAGCTCGCCTGCGCCTAGGCCGCGATTTGTATGGGTCCACTCCAGACGAGGAGCCCTGCGAATGAGAAATAATATTTCCCCTGCTTCTTTTGAGAACGGATCTTTCCCGGCTGTTCTAATAAAATCAATTGATATTCGTCCATCCGAAGACTCGTGGTCCGCGCAACTCCTCGGCGACTTCAAATTCTCGGTTAATATAGTGCTCCAGGCTGATCAAAATGCACCGGTGCCTAACATGGGTCTTTTTGTTGCAGCCGTTACAAACGATAGCTATTTCGAAGTCTTAAAGTCAAATCAAAAATATATTAAGGGCCTCATCCGCGGAATCCCTCGCTCCGAGAAAGCACTTTCTTTAAACGGCTTCGCGTTTATAAAAGCTATTGGTGTAAGCGGCGCCCCGAACCAAGAGGGCGCCCTCATGTCTTATAACCCTTCTCGGAGTCCGCTGGTTTACAATAAAATAATTACGACTGATTTCTCCCTTCCTGGTGCAATCTCTAATCTCAACTTGATGGTGGTTCCTTATTATAATAATTCTACTGAAGAGAATAGTCAGGGCGGCATATACGGAATGTCCGACGGTCCGTTAGTTGTGGGGCGCCCCACGATTGAGACAGTGCTATTAAACAACAGGGCCCCCCTAACAAGTTCAATATTCCGCCTGCGCCAAAGTAGTGACCTGGGTAAGGCTGGCGAACTCTGGTGCGGCCCCGTTCATTCAACTCGCACCGGACTTATGGCCGGCAAGGACCACGTTGCTGGGTTTCATCCCAAAATAGAAACTACTCAAATTTCAAACCAGAAGATAAAAGATTTTCGCCTTCGGCTAGCTGTCGATACTCTTGGTGTATCTCGGTCGGTACTAAGACCGGCAGCTGCTACTCACTTCGGAGACGTACATTATAGCCGAGATTCAAATAATGAAGTAGGAGTTATGATCCCCTTTAATCTTCACTCTTATATTCAAGAAAATTTTGCTTTTTCTAATTTAATTAAAAATGATTCTAGTCTTCTATTCTGCGCCCTAATTGAAGATATAAAGATCTTCCGATCTCGCGTTCAGGAAAATGATTTAGGATCTAAGCTTACACCGGATAAAAATAGCGCCTGTAATGATTGTTATAAAATCCCGCCCACACTGATAGGAACCCTTAAAGAAGGAAAAGTTCAGTTATTAGATCTTCCGGGCCGCGCCAACATGGTTCAGCATATTTTTGTAAAAGACCGCTATATGCCGGCCTCGGGACAAAGTCATTTTGAATACACCGTTGAGATAGAAATGGTAGACAATACTCCCGGCGCCATAAACATGATTTTAAAAAAGCTTGGCACAGCAATCTATGATTATGAGTTTTACTTACTTGCTCTTGAAAATCACGAAAATCCCAAACATGATTATCAAACATTTATAAATGTTAATGCCCATCGCCTAGCTGCAAGGACCGATTGGAAGAAGATAATCATTGAGTTCATAAGCGCCATTAACTTTATATATGGTACAAAAAACACGGCCTATAGATCAGCGGTTGAGTGGGCCCACAAAATGTTGCCTTTGGCAAATCCATATTCAGCCACCCCAGAGTCCGCCAAGCAACTAAAAGAAATGATAGTCGCATATTACGGCCGACTCGCTGGTCTCTATCAGAAGTCGCCCTTGCAGGGCTCTGAGGCGCCTTTAGACGTTCATCAAAAAATTGACGAGACACCCAGTAGTCGCCGCCGCCTAAAGGTGGTTCATCATATAAAACAAACCTATTATAACAAAGTAGGAAAAGAGGTGGGGTTTGATTATCTAGGAGAATTCATCAGCTCGGCCGGAGACATGGGCTCGTTCTCACGTGTTACTCGTGAACAATATATTAAGAGAGCCACGGTAGAAATGAATAAGTACGGACTTTCCAATCCCTCGGCATTAGGGGTTAATAAATTTGGATATATGTCACCACGCTGGATAAGATTATCCCAGCAGACTATTACTACGGGCATGGAAATGAATCTTGCACAATCTTATGATCTCTACCAGGCTAACCTATCTCCATCCACAACAGAAAAGAATTTTCTGGGAAATCCCGGTACGTTTGCCAACGAAAGCATTTTGGCGAATAAAATATTGAACCATGAGGGCGTCTCCTATAACAAACTACAGAAATCTATAGCGACTTTAGCAGCCGTGCACACTTCTCCGCTGATGCCAACCCTAGACTCGGCACTCTACTTTACCGACACGAGCGCCTTCGTATTTGATAATACAAGTCAACGAACCGCCAAAGAAGGGAGTAGCATCCCTGCGTATGTATACAGCCAAAACCTTCAAAAGTGGGTAGATCTTATACAGAATACGATATTAGAAAACTCTATTAATGCCGCCGTTACCTCGTATACACCAGTTATTATGAAGGATATAGAAAAAATAAAAAGCTCTTTTGCCTACGAACAAATGATGTATGATGCCACCTCTTTGGCTCTAATGAATTTATTTGAAATAGAAATAAATTTTAATTCTGTAGTTAAAATAGAGTATTTATCCGGTTATGATGGGAGTGTTAGTAACCCGGTTTGGCGTACGCTCTCCCCAACAATGATGACTGATATGAAGGAGAATAGTGCGCCGGCCCAGTTCTGTCGCATCACAGAGGTGGGCTCCTTGTTCAATCAGCCCAATATTTTTAAGCTTCCTATTTTTAATGAGTATTTTATTTTAGGGCCACCGGTTCCTCTCACCACCATGGCTCTTCAATCATCTTACGAACAGTATTATGATCAGCAACGCTCATCCATGCAGGCTGCCATGAGTAAAGATATATTAGATACAAATTCCCTGAACGCAGCATGTTTTCCGCAGTATACAACCTCGCGCTCATCGATATACCACTCCTCACAGGACGCCCCTGCCGGCGCAGCTGAGGGCGCCCCAGCCGCCGCAGCTGGGGGTTCTAACACGTCCATGACAAAGGGATCGTACTAATGTCTTTAAATGTAAAAGCTTATGTTGATGTAACGAGTCTTGTTCTGGGCCCGCAGGAAAAAGACACGGGGGTTTATCAAATACATCCCTTAATCCGAGAAAGTTGGGCCGCAAAGGATTGGTTCAAAGATGCTCAAAGTGTCGGCCAGATGATGACGGCCTATGACTCTTATTATAATGCCGCGGCCGGCTCCTACGATGCTCTTCCTGGCACCGAACTTTATCACATTACCACTTATGGTTCTCTTGGATCGGCCTATGGGCCATATCCTGGCGAAGTACCGCATGTAATTGATCCCGTCGCCGGCTACGCTTACCGACTGGGGACCCCCGCAGATTGGGCCGGCCCTCGTGACACCGGCCTTTGGGCTCCCCTGCCCGCCGTCATCCAACCGAGCTGGCAGCCTTCTGTAGAAACTACATTTTCCATATATCCCAACAACGAAGCGTGGAACGCTGGTATGATGCCCGGTACTTCAGGATCTATGGAAAACTTCCTCTCACAAGAGGGACATGGAACTTGGTGGGCAGGCGATCCTTATTTCGTGAGTTATACTGATCGCGCTGGTGGCTTGGACCCAGCCGACGATCGTATGGCCGGTTCGACTTCTGCCAATCAGTCCATATTCACACATATGCGCAATGCCGGCTGGATCCACGATCATACGTTTAAAATGCTGGAGAGTAAAACAAGGGAAGTCCCGCCAGATTTAACAGACCCTCTTATTCTAACGGATGTAGGGGTGGCGGTTACTCCAGTTTATAATTACTTCCTGGATACAGATCCTGATTATGAATCTGTCATTAGCGAAATTCCCGAGTCTTTAATTCCCAACTATTACATGGTTGAGGAGTGTTTCCGAATTGGTGCCATAGCTGGCGCCACGCATGCAGATTTTCCATTTATGAGCGGAGTAGAAACCTCTACTTATACTTATCCGATGCGATTTGGTTTCAAACATAATGAGGGATCTGAGCATATTAATCAGATGACTGATTTGTTTTTAGGAGTTTCCAACACATTTGCGCCGGGCCCCGAGGCTCCATACGGGAACAGGCAGGGATTTTTCCAACTTTATTCGTCTATTATGAGCGATATAATCGCCGGCAACACCGATACCACCAAGGACACCGCCTTCGCCCGCGCCGAGAATAATTTTAGAGACGTGGCTGTTCTAACTGGTGATCGGGCCTTTATTGAGGGGGCGAATGCTGGTATCAATATAGTGTCGGACAACCGCGGCACTCCTACTAATCCGACCGATGATATGCTGGCCATTGATGGATATCCTTATTATAATTTGGTAACAATTAACGTATCCCCCGATACCGGTATATCTGCACATAAACCAAGCGGCTACTCGGTGACCAACCAAACATACGGTATTATCAAGAATCTTCATCTCAACGCCCCCGCGGCCGACTTTAAGTTTTTGGTTAATATGTTACAAATGCTCGTGTGCAAGAAACTGTCGAACACTGGCACCAAAATCAACGCGGCCGCCGAGGCCATAGCGGTAGACCTTCCCCATATTTTGACTGGCATCTTTAAATCAACTGGCAACACAGATGCCGTGTTTGCCCGCGGTAATGACACGGCAACAACAGCAGCAACAGTTGATGCCGGTGTTTTATCCAGCACAGATGCCAACTATTCTTTAACTACCATTCTGGAACTAGAAAGACTTATATATTTCCTGGACAATACTAATGACACGGGGTATTCGGGCCCCGGCGATTATTCTTATCAGCTTGCCGATGGCTCCAATGCTTGGTCCAACACCGGCATCCGTCAGAACGAACGATTGTCGCGCCAATTAATGGCTGCGTATACCTATAATAACAACGCTGCGCAGCACGTGCAGCATAAGAATTTTATGAATCTAAGAGATTTTGAAGATTGGCCGTATTCTGGCAATAGCTACTCCGACTTCATCGGCAAAGAAGGAATGGATGCCAAGATCTCCCCGACCACGATATTGATGCTTTTAGGGCAGATAACTTCTCGCACTCGCTCCCTTGGCCAAACACTCGCAGGCGAACCGGCTTATTCGGAAACCTTTATGTATATCGTCGAGAAAAGGGTTATCCCGCCAGGCCAAACGTCAGCCAGCCCCACCGAACCAGTGGTTCAAAAATTATATTTTGGCATGGATTATGATGCGCCCGATGTTCCCATCAACTATATTGACACCCAAATTAAATATGGCGTCCGGTACCAATATGATCTCAAGGAAATACGAGTGGTAGTAGGCAATCGTTATAAATATACAGGCGTGGACATTTTCTTAAATCAGGGCGACCCGGGTCAAGGGCGTGCTATAGCAAACGCATTAGGTTTTTACCAAGAAGAAGGCGCCCGTGCGAACGTCTTGGAGCCCCTGGAGCAAAAGCTTGAGCAGTACATGGGGAACCCCCCCGGATGGCCTTTCCCCCCTTATGCCGAAGAAGACCAAGACGTGCGCTCCGACGCGTCCCTGTGGCACCCGCGGCCCCCTGCAACCGGCATCAGCGCCGGCGCTTCGTACGGGTACTATCTTTATAAGCTGACGCCGGGTCATAACATTATGGATTTAGTGGGCGGGCCATATCATCCGCTGCACAACGACACAGCTGGCAACCCCCAGGATTATGTGTTTAATTTCGAAGAGATCGTCGGTAGTGCCGGTCCCGAATGGCACTTGTCTGTTGACTGGAATTTTTTGCGATACCAAATTAAGGGTGGCTTCGGCATGGGAGGCAATGAAACCGGCGGCGCGATTCCGTTCAGAGCTCTAGGATTTACGCCAGAGGAAGCAGGGTTGCCTCCAGTTGAGTACGACAAACCGGTTTTCGGGAAGTTTGATTGGGATAAGGATGATGACGGAGAGCAAGACGCCCAAGCGCCGACACCTAATGAATGGAAAAATAACCCCATGAATCCGGGCACGGCCCTTTTCCCCGATGGGAACTGGGGTCAGCAGCGCGGCCTTCCCGGCATCTTCGAGGATGAGGGGACTCTTATTGATGGCGAGGAAGTCGACTATCTGCCCGCAAAGTACGCCGGCAATGTCGGCCAAGGCGATGGTGGCCTTCACACCATCGGCGGCGACTGCCCCGACCCAGATCAAGAACCCCAGGATTATTGGCTTGCCTATCAGGGCCCCAACACCACCGAGCCCCCGGGGGCCTGTTATGATTATATACATGCCTATGACTCGACCTGCGGCGCCCTCGCCGAATCGTTTATCAGACTTCAAGCCTCCAGCAACCCGCCGGCGAGCATGCAGAACCTCAACGGCAACATCGTCATGGCCACCGGCGGCACACCAGGCCAAACCGGCGGCCTATACTGGAGCACTTATCTCAACGGCAACGCCTCCTGCCACACGTTTATTCAATGGCATTTCTGTAACACGGGGACGGGCGGATCCCTCACCCCAGAATGTGGCTACGGCACAAACCAGCAGTGCTTCATTGCGGGAACCCAGATTACAAGACTAAGTGAAACTGGCCAGCTATATTACACGAATATTGAAGACCTCCGCGTCGGAGATTATGTGGCATCTTATAACTTTGAAACAGGAGAGATAGAGCCACAACGTATATTGGAGGCAATAGTTGCCAGCAGCGACCAGATTGTAGAGTTTGAATATTCAGATGGTACACTGAGTCAGCATACACCAGGTCACCCGTATTATATACCGAACAAGGGGTGGTGTTCATACTCCCCCAGAGATACAACAGAGGATTATAGTCATCCCGAACTTAGAGACATTCAGGTATTAGCGCCCGGCGACAGACTACAGTCCGATATGGATACTGAAATGAAACTAATTAGTATGACACAAGTTATAACCGATGAGGTTAGCACTTATAATATCAAGGTTGAGAACAGTCGCAACTACTATGCTGATAGAGCTTTGGTACACAACAAGGGTGGGGCGTAAATAACTATGGCTACAGTTAATTGGTGGTTGGATATAACCGAGGAACTAACAGATTCTTCCGGGAATGCTGTTGAAAATATTTTTTATGTCGGCCCATTTCAGTACGCAGAAGACTCTACTATTACTATCCAGCAATTTATGAATGATATAAATGCTAAACTAGGTAGTCACGTGACCGGAGATATTACTGAGGTATCCTGGGGCGCGCCCACCTCGGGTTTCGGGAAAACTATGACAGTATATTCGATCAACGCGACGGTCGTCGTTGGGGATACGGTCCAAGGGCTACATGAGCACACCGCGGTCGGACCAGCCTTTGCAGCAGCGCTCACCGGACCCGCCGGCCAAAATGGGGAGTTTATAATACAATATAGACTGAGCCACTCCCCAACAGCTCTGGCCGCTTGGCTTGCCGAAGGCTATACCTTAAACAACACAATCATACGTGCTTGGGATGGCATACACGGGGCACATACCCCTGCTGATGCTGCTTTAGGCGTGCCTCCCGGCTCTTTGTCAACAGCCATTGAAGACCCTCCCTACGCAGATGTGACTTATACAAATGCAAGTAATACGATTTTGGTGGATGTTCCGAGTTCTACTACCCAAGCAATAATGCTTGACTCCCCTCCGCTGCCTCCTAATTTTAGAATTTTTCCTTACCTAGGAGTTAACAATCGTCTTATGTTGATGCTTAACTCCAATACTGGAGAATATGAAGCTCGTCCGCAAATCCTGAGACCGAGTGATGCTAACGCGATCGCTGATTTATACCTGTTTCAGAAAAATGTGGCTGTGTCTCCGAATCAGATTGAGGAGATGCTTGATGACCCAACGAACCCCCTTAAACTTTTGTATAAAAATGATGATCCAATAAGGAAGTATGAAATATTCAGACTCGCGTCTCGTCCAAGTAAATATTCGGATTTTGGAACAGGGGGAAATCCGATTGCGTCAGTACATAGCCGAGTGTTCGTTAATAAAGATTCGACCGCGGCTAGTTTTATTGATAATATTGTACCTAATACACGTTATTATTATTGTGCCCGCGCCGTTGACGTTCATGGCAACTTTTCTAATCCTACTCATGTTTTTGAAGTAGAGTTGGTAGACAACGACGGACAGACCTATTTAATATTAAACACGATTTATCTTAATATAGAATCAAGAAAAGAGTATAGTAAGAAAGGCAGGAGATATTTATATGTTGAACCGGCCCTCCGTAATCTAGCCGTTGATGAGGGCCAGCTTAATACACAATATCCTAATGCGACGGTACACACAGTGCCCGGCCAGGACCTTTTGGGCGACCCAACTGTGGGCCTCCCCGGCGTCGCTAGCGGAGCAGATGTGTGGAACAAAACATTTAAGATTAGATTAACGAGCATACAAACAAGTAAGAAAATTGATTTAAATATCACGTTTAAGAATACGGGAGTTGATTATCCGTAGGAATAATAGTTATTTATTTACTACTTATATAGAGAGGAAAAGTATATGGGATTTTTAGACAACTCAGGCGACATTATTTTGGACGCTGTTCTGACCGATACCGGAAGGATGCGCCTCGCAAAGGCAGACGGGAGTTTTAAGATTTCTAAATTCGCCTTGGGCGATGACGAGATTGATTATGGACTCTACGACAAAAACAATGCAAGCGGCTCCGCTTATTACGACATCACAGTGCTACAGACACCGGTTTTAGAGGCATTCACAAACAATACCAGCACCCTTAAATCTAAGTTAGTGACACTAAACCGAAATGATGTTTTGTTTCTACCTGTAATTGATTTGTTTACTACGGCCGGAAAGGGCTCCGCGAAACATTCGTCGGGAACCTTCGTAGTGCCGGTAGATAAGACTACCGTTGATACTCTTAAGGGTGGCAATGATGCCAAGGGATCCCTAGGCGCCGGTCTACTTAACGGATATTTACCCAATACTGATATTTCGCATATTGCGTGCCACCAGGGCCTCAACACGGATGAAATTAGTCAGAACGAGGTACTGGCCCGCGACTTAGTAGAGACACAGTATATTGTAGAAATGGATAATCGCCTAGGCCGAATTTTCCCTCCACCCACGGCGCCGCAGGCTACAAACACAAACTTAACCACCGATACACAGATTGCTTCTGCCACTCCATCGTTTGTGGACGATGATAATATAGCCACGTACGTATTTACTTTTTCGCGAAATAGTGGCTATGTGACAAACCTGGGAGGAGAGACAGAGTCCTCTATTCTCGGGCCCCGCGGCACGCGTCTTTTATTTAGAGTGGGCGCCAGTTTAGATAGCAGAACCAGTTCCTATTTGTTTACTGAAATTGGCAACTTGTCTACCACCACGCTGGCAAACTCCGCAGGTACCGCACTCGCGGCTAGCGAATGGAGATACATTGATTCTACTATTCGAGTCACTGGAGTAAACACAGGTTACAGACTAGACGTCCCCGTTAGGTTTGTTAAATCATTATAAGGATTTTGATACATGGCTACTACATATAAAATATTAACTCCCAAAGACGTTGCGTCAACGAGAAACCTTCTCCATGAAGCCATCCCGCTTACTGGAACACTGGTTTCCGGAACGTATAGCGAGCCCCCGGCCGGTGGTGGTCTAGACGGGAGCAACATTAAAAATTATCCTCATGGAATGTTCCAGTCGGTTTATGACTACCCGGCCCTAAGTTCCTCGGCTAACCATATTTTTGACATTACCGCCGGGTATAGTAACTCGTCGGACCTGTCGTCATCTAGCAACACCCAGAACGCCAAAAAAATCAATATTTATAATGAGATGGCTCAAGTATTGGTGGGCTTTGATGAAAACAACGATGTAAGGCAATTTGACGCCGATGGCGACTTTATTAGCACGGCGACGAAGATTGATGATGCATATTTTATTAACTTTACGCGTCTCTTGTCAAAGGATGAGGTGAAGAAGGGTAGCTTTACACTCACATTAGGTGTGACCCCCGCACACAATAATGCTAATACAGGAAGTATCTATCTTAAAGATTCCAATGGCAACACCTCTTATAAAGTGAACTCTCCCGCTGGTGAATACGGTATTCTTTATGCTACGAGCAACAATGACCGCGGCCAGCTGAAGAAGCAGAACACCGGAGAAACAACTGCCGCCGGCCTCATTTATTATCAGGCCGGAATCGCAGTCATCACATCTTCTGTTTTTTCCTCTGGTGCCGGCGGCTTCCTGAGTGCATCGATCACGATGGGACCGGACGGTAAGACGATGGATCAATCCCTCACGGACTTGGCCATTTCTGGAAATTGTGACAACTTACGCAATCGTATTAAAGATATTTCTTTCAACAATACGACCGAGCTTAACTCCACTGTTTATTTCTGCCGGGCCAACCACAATGAGTTTAATTACTCCTCTAATCCGACATATCTGAGTGCGAGCAAGCTCGTCGTTAAGAACAACTCCTCAGATATCCCGGTTTCTTATGCCACAACTGTCGGCCTTTATTCGCCCGATAATGAGCTACTAGCAGTAGCAAAGGTGTCAGAACCACTTAAAAAGGACCCAACTAACGAATTTACTATCAGAGTACGATTAGATTATTAAAATGGCGGACGCATGTCTTATTATAGGTTTACACGAAACGACAAGTTCGTCAATACTCTAAAACTATTTCCTGAATTAAAATTTACGATTTATAATGGTTCCGCGTATTACAACGACACTCCCAATTTTTCTGGATCTTTCACCGGATCTATCGTAACTCCTGAACAAGGATCACTAAGTCTTTATGAATTGAACGTGGATCGTGCTGGCACGGTTGGCCTTCAGCTCCCTGGCGCGGGCACTATTGGCACCTCTGCCGTTAAAAATACCGGACTCATTTATCCATGGATCGTTAAAGACGGCAGTCGGCTTAATTTTAGGACCTCTACCTCGGCTGCATTTACTGCTTCCGCTCCGGGAGCTAAGTTATATGGAAATTATCCGCTTTCGGCATCTATCTCTAAAGAGTATTATACCACTACCACTGCTCGTTCCGCGAGCGCTCAAATAGACCCGCTCGGCCCCGTTATCGATAACGTCGGCTATGTTACACATATCTTGGCTCTTAAAAATACAATAAATTATTACCAGTATTTGTCCCCCCAATTTCAGTATTCTTCAGATGCTGACATGATTACCGCAGGGGTTCATAATAGAGATTTTAATACTAATGAACTTGGACTAGTCTCTATCCCCAGCATGTTTTACGGTAGTCAAATCAAGAAAGGTACTGTTAAATTAGATATTTATTATACTGGCTCTCTGGTTGCAACGGCAGAAGATCGTCTGAGAAATGGCGAATTAATTGAAACCTATAATCCGCATTCCGGTTTTACTGGGTCGGTTATCGGTCTTGTTCTATACAACGAAGGGTTCCTTATCCTTACGGGCGCGGCCGACTTAAATAATAGTACCGACGAATACGTCGCCGGCGCTGCAGTTGATCAACCTAAATGGGTGTACTTCGCTCAATCTATCTCGGGGTCTGTCACGGCACCTAACACCACCTTCATCATGACTATGAGTGGCACAACCAACACCCAGGTAATGACGATGTTTGCTACTGCTCCCAAGGGGCAGCTTAACCATTCTAATAATCCTTCGTATCTGAAAAGCTTCCAGAAGAGGGACGTTTCAACGGGATCCTATGGATATATTGAGGGAGAAGAAATACGTATTAAAAATATTGTTAGTTCATCGTATAATACCCCAACAGGATCTTTTGAGAAGCTTACTTATGTTTCAAAGGTGGGACTCTATGACAAGGATTACAATCTTATTGCGGTTGCCAAACCAGCCACCCCAATTAAGAAATCAATTAATAAAGATTTTACATTCAAGTTGAAGTTAGATATTTAAGTGATTTTAGGCCTAGACATCTCCACTAGCATAACTGGCTATACAATATTGGATCACGGAGGCAATATTCTCACGTGCGATCACATTGACTTACGAAAAGA
>TARA_R110000824_G_scaffold109553_1_pt1 | contig 23649 bp, 22 predicted proteins | sample TARA_R110000824 | Tara Oceans TARA_R110000824 (sample SAMEA4397747) | marine metagenome | biome: Polar Biome; feature: [MES] marine water layer (ENVO:01000295) within the mesopelagic zone...; material: water (ENVO:00002006), including particulate matter (ENVO:01000060) such...
TTAACTACAATCTGGCGGACCCAGATTCAATCGCACAATTCGCGAAAGATACCCAATTATACGCCGAAAACCAAATCAAGAAAGTTAATCTGGCGGACGCCGAAAAACAAATGAAAAATGATCTTGAAGAAGCAAGATCGGAAATAGAAGCAGAATACGAAGAAAAATCCCAAGAAGAATTATTAGCAATTATCGTAGAATTAAAATTATTACCAAGACGAAAATTATTACAAGAGAAATATTTATCACCTAAACCCAAGACAAATGAAAAACCCGAAAAAAGTAAGTCCGATCGGACGAAAAAAGAACCTGTCCGCAAGGTTAAAAAATCGTCTGGCGAACCCAAGATAAATGAGAAATATAGCAAGGAAAAATGTCTTGAAGAATATGATAATTCGGTTTGTGGGGTTAGGAAATCTGGGGCGTGGTGGGAACAATGTGGCGGAGAATTAAATGGTGAATTTGTCTGTAAAAAATGCGAAAAAACATATAATAAACTCGGTCACTGGTGGCGGACGGGTCATATGGAAGTCTGGGGCGAAGGGTCTTTGTCTTGTGACCCACAATTCTGGGGGCACAAGCACGGCAAATGGTCTAAAAGCAAATCTCAAGAATGGTTAGTATCTGGTGATTTACAAGATACAAGGGACGAAGATTTTATAGAAGAATATCCTATAGAAGTAGCGGTGGTAGAAGTATCTGACGAGGAAGACCCCCAAGAAGAATAAATAAATATCTGGTAATTATCTTGTAAATCTTTTCTCTTTTTTTTTTTTACTGCTTCGGCAGTTTTTTTTTGGTATCTGCGAAGCGGTGTCTAATTAAAAATAATTTAATTAATTCTTTTGTCTCCTTCGGGAGTTTTTTTTTGGCGTCAGTCCTTTTTTTTAAAAGAAAGAGGACAGATTGGTCAAACACCTCATAATTCGTTAACGAATAGCGAGTGTGTCGTGTGAGGGGTATTTCGTAAGATATTGTCTATTGGATAATATCTTATGATAGTAAGAGTAAATTAAGGGTATTAATACGGATTAATTAATTAATTAGTGGGAGACCGAAGCAGACCCGTCAAGGTTGATGTAATAAATAGCGTCCAGTAAGACAAAGAAGTCGGCACGGACATTACCAGTCGTGAGTGCCTTCGTACAGATGAAATTAATCGGTAGGGAGCGGTCGGCGGTGTTAATACCTGCCTCTAAAGCGACTCTGGCGAATGCCTCAAAGTCATAACCAATAGTGAAAGCAGAAAGCATAGCGTCTTTCACAGAGGCACCAGTCCGAGCAGACTCAAGGTTCTCGCAGTGCTTATGCTGGAATGCCTGCTGGTGTTGATAGTCGCCCAACTTACCCCACGCTTTCATCAACTCAACAAGAAACTCACGAGTATTACATTTAACATTAGTCTGGGGATAACGGACAGAACCAATCTCAAATCTGAAATCAGTAAGACCACCAGTCTGAAAGACCGAAGTATCGTAGTTGAGAATATTACCCATTTGAGTAGCAGTTAAGAAAGTCCCGAAGATAGACTTAACAGACTTGACACGAGCAGGTAAGGTAATCGTATATTCCGAAGCAGGACCGGGAAGGTCGCCTACATAGTGGCGATATGTTTGTCCTGCGAGTTGTAATACGGACCCCGAAGTCTGCTCCATAACCATACGAAGTCTATCATAGAAAGACCTATCTAAATCAATTAGGTGAGCAACATACTTGACCGCATCAATAGTCCAAGCAGAAGCGACACCAGTTCCTTGGTCAGCATCGTGGACTTCAGCAAGAGTCATACCAATACGATTAGCGTCGCATAAAGTGAGTTCAATAGTGAAACCAGCATTCATCATAACGAGTGGGATGTATCTATCCATATTTAACCAACCAGATACAAGCGGGATACACATAGTAAATGACGCCCCACCAGCGATACGATTCTCCGAAGTCTGGAAAGTAGCACCAGTCGTCGTCATACGATTCGCCGCCCCGTCAGCAGGGTGTCCTGTGATAGTCGTAGAACTCTGACCTTTAACCTGACCCTGACCCGAAATAGGGTAGTGAAGTTCATTTACGTCCTGCGAACTAATTGACCCATTAGCGATGGCGGCACCAGTCGTAGAAGACGCTACAACCGCTCCAGTAGATTGTAGGTTAGGGGATTTCTCTGGACGATACATACCCATATTCGCATAGTTGTTTTTGATATAACCTTCGGGGCACTGATTTAAAGACAACATAGAGTATAGACGAGAATATTCATTAATGTCCTCAAGAACAACGCCTGCGGACTCAATACGAAGACGCTGAATCCAAGAGGGACTAAATGGATTAAGGGCAAGAGCAGTTTTAGCAGTAGCATTATCATTTCTGATATTACACTCCAGATACGAGTGCGAGGCGTCAAGCATAGAATCCGCATTAACATCAATACGAATAATAGTAGCACCATTACTATTAGAGAAGGACTGACCATTCACAGGCAAGAACTCACGTCTATTAGAACGAGACTCAATAGCAAGGGGCAGAATATTATCATAGTTAAGTTGAGGGGGCGTGACACGTGAATCCATTATTTTATACTGATACTTATATATTAATTAATATGATATTCACATTTTAGTTTTACATACATCCACAAGATTTTTCTTCAGGGACTACTTCTATTGAGAACTTAACAAGGGTATTAAGATTAGCATTATCCGTTAATTTGACTCCAGTATCAATAGAGAATATCTCAAATATAGCATTAGTCCCAACAGGATTAGAACAGACACGTGCTTCATTTAACCCACCTGCTCCTGCGAGTGCTTTAGCGTCAGGATTAGTGACAGCAGTATTACCAGCATTAAGAACATTCACTTGTGCGAATGTATTAGGTATTGTGAATATATTAGTCCCTACTAATTGAGGACCTCCTGCGAGTGCCGTAGAGAAATCCTGATTTCTCAAACCGATACCTTGTATTTTTAAATAGAATCCTGATATATCTTCTCCTCCTGCGGCGGCAGGTTCTCCAGTTTGAGTTTTACGTTGTTCGTCAGTTTGACCTATAACATAGAAATCGGTTAACGTGAAAATACACCTTTGCGACCCCTGATGTTCAGGATATGGAAATGGTGGTATGATAAAAGTGAACCTACCGATTTCATCCTCATCGCCTTGACCTTCGGCGGACTCTACTGAATAATAATAAGTGTTTCGTAATCTATCGTATTCTTGCTGACCTCCTTTCATATTTATATTATATGAAATATAAAAAAATAAACTTAAGAACTTAATTACTTTAAAACTTACTTGCCGAATTGCTCTTTCGTGATTTTACTTGCCCTCTGTAGATTACCCTTGACATCACGCCCTAAATCCCCTGAACGTCTTAAAACTTGCTGTGCCTGTTGTATGTCTCCTGACCTAACGACTTCTCGCCCCTGCCTTACGATATCTCCTGCTTCTGTAAGCATACGACTTCCTCTACCTGCGACATCGGCGGCGTTTTTGACCATCGCTAAACCCGAACGTGCGACACCTGTCGCTGGTGCGAGAACTTGACCTAATATTGGGATACGCTCAACACCACTTACTATTTTAGAACCTACATCGGCGATTTTATTACCTATTCTTGCCCCCTGACCTAATACTTTCGCCCCGACACGTGCTCCTTTTATTAGTGAATCAGCGACTTTGTTTCCTATTCTGCTAAAGAATCCCATTTTTATATTATAATGTATAATTTAAATCTATATCCTCTCAACGATTAATTTTAACTACCTTTAGGACGCCCCACTCTTCTTGGGCGTCCCGGACCTCTTCTATTAGATTGCCTTGCTTCTTCTTCTTGTTCTTGCTGAAATCTTTGTTGTCCTTGTAATAATCTTTGAGCAGATTCTTCGCCTGCGGATAAATTAACCGAATAACTTAAACCTCTATTTTCTGAATTAGCACCTTCGGGTGCGACAATTGGTTTCTTCGCATAAACAAAATCTATTTGGATTGCTAACTGAAAGTGTAATCCATTTAAATCTAATATACGATTTCTTTCATCAGTTAATCTAATTGTGACTATATTGATTGTTCTTAAATCTATAATTGATTTAAAAGTCCCACCTGTGCTATCGTGAAATAGGATACCTCCACTTTGGACGTTTAAAGGTAGTCTTTCTAATATATTACTAAAATTACCTGTTTGTGAATCTAATGTTGATTTAGATACGAGATTTGTTCTTATATATACGCCGTGTATAGACCCATTTAAATCTGCGACATTTGAGGATGTGATTGTCCCTAAATAATTACTACCTACTTGAGAAGCGGATGCTTGTGATAACTCATTTCTAAATCCTAATTCTAAATTAGCGAATGGTTGAGTAGTGTCTGCGAAATCAAATGAATATACATATGACGTTGTAGAAGAGAATATGAACTTAAACTTATTTGTATCAGGGTCAAAATCAATCTCAAGAGTTATAGTTTCTGGAACCGATGCTGGTATTAGAGTTTCTAATACTTGGGCGAGTGTAATAGAGTTATAATTACCACGAGGTATATCAATATCGGTAGATGAACCTCCTCCACCGACGTGGTCTATCTTAACCCTGATAATATCATTAACTCCGTCTCTTACATTATAAAATGAATAAGGTATTGTTGCTGAATGTAATGATATGAGCATTCTTTGATTAGCAGGACAAACTAAATCTTCTTTTAAAATATACTGAAAATATGAGTTTAAAGGTTGTCCGTTTATTGTTGTAGCGAGATAAGTAGAGGCGTCTCTACTATCTATATATATGATTCTTGAGGGTTCTGCGTGTGTTTCTAAAGAATATCCCATTATATACTCTTCATATATTTTATATCTGGAGTCTAAAAAGATAATCTTTATTTTCGTGCTCCGCCTGTCCTGCGTTAAAAATACGCCATAAAAAATAAAAGACCCATTTTTTATGTATGTAAGTGTATAACAAATGCCCCTGCCCTATGTCCATACTATCACCTCTTCTACACAAATCTTATGTCGCACGAAACTCAAAGGAACTTGGTTATACGAAATACCTTCTGAAATATTAGATATGATTATAAGAATCAATCTTCACAACCAGATACTTTATTATAAGTATGATACTTTTAAAGGATTAAGAAGTCATTTATATTTCTCTGTGGAGAAGTCATTTGACTATAAATACTTAAATCCAATAGATAAAGGTCGCCATACCTTATGTGGTGAAGAAAGGCGTGGTGAAATAATCAAGTTTGGTGCTATGGATACAATAGGGACTTTTATAGGTTCTTCGTGGATAGACACTAAACTTTATTTATACCCACAAGGAATTATTGACTTAATGAAAGAGTATCCTTGGACTACAGAGGAGAACTTTACTAATTTCGCACTACGATTAAACAACTTTAAATTGGTAGAATTAATAGCGGTAATAGTCCTAAATATAAATCAAGACATATGGGAATATGAATTAGACGCATATGATAATGGTGAAAATCCTGATGATTATGACTTGGAAGATTTATACAAAACAATAATATTAATGCTTAATATGAATCAAATGACAGGGACACCACCCACAGATGAAGAAATGAGTATAGGGCAAAGTATAATCAGCGACGCTTTTAAGAAACTAAATGATTTAGAAACAAGTGGATTTATAGGTTTCTTATGTGCCTTTGATAATCAGAATCCTGATACTTATGAAGTAATATGGCGAAAAAGCACAAGAGTGTCTACACCAGAACCAGCAGACTTATATATAGAACAACAAGACGATTATCGTTTAAATATAAAAGGTAGTCGTTTTAAAGTAAGAGTCCAAAAATCAATAGCAAATTATATGTGGTCAAAAGAAATAGACAAAATAGTAGCAGAAACAAAACAAGCAAAAAGGACATTCAAAAAATTATTAAGAGTTATGAGGGCAAGAAGAATAAACAGAGAAATGAACTTATATCGTTATTCACATACAGACATAAAACAAGGTTATCATAGAGATATATTTAACTGGTCTGAAATACATAATCATATAAAGAAAAACGTAATATATAGACCTCACTGGGAACCTGAAGGTGACCACCACCAAAATAGTCCAGCAAACAAAGAGTATTTCTTTTTACCTGATAGGGCAAGAATCTTTCAGTATGAAAGATTTATAAAACTTATACGAGATACAGAAGCAAAACACGAAAAATACTTTTATCTATTAAAAATGGGAATGCTCTGTTATAAATATAAGTGGTGTGATTATGAGAAACTCCAGCAATCAATATACTGCCGACAAGGTAAAGACACTGGATATGTATCAGGTAAAGTATTTTTAACAGACTCAAAATACTTTCAGGAATATAGTTTTCTGGGGTCTTTATATGAGTGGGAGCGGTATAATAATTATCATTTACCGAGTTATCCAAAATATCAAAAAAATAAGTTAGTCATTTATGATTTGAGGCATAATATGTGGAAACTATCAGGTGATATTACCAGTATCTTTGACTGGGAGTATAAAGAGATATCATATTATTATAAGAGGGGTAATGGTAATGAGAAAAGAATGATAAAAGAAATAGACGAAGAAATCAAATGGTATGAGGAGCAATCAAATATCCTACAAGACCTTATACACTTATTCTAAACGATAATTACTTCTTACCTTTACCTTTATTTTTTATATCCTTTTTATTAACTTGAGTTTTAGATTTAGTCTGTATTAGTTTAATGAATCTTTCTCTATTTTTTCTTTGTATTTCCGCATTCGCTTGTGAATAAAATACATTACTACCGACCTTACCAGTCTTAATATTTTTCACATAGAACTTCTTCCCTTTCTTTACGACAACGAAAGTATCAGTCATTTATATACTTAACATATTTTTTAAATTGATTCTTATAATTAAATTATACTCTATACTATAAATGCCGAAGAAGAGTAGAAAGAAATCAGCACCCCCTAAAGTAGTCTCTAATACTGGGACTCAACAAATTGTGAGGGATACACGTAGAGGTGGTTATGGTCGTAGTAAAAATCCTGAAGACCAGCGTTTAGCACGTAATAGATATGGTAAAGGAGGTATCGCAGGTAGAACCGAAAATACAGCATTACAACAAATCGCAAGAGACCAAGCGTTATTGTCGGCAAAAAGTGGTGAACAGAATCTCGCAGGTAGAGGTAGATATAATATCCAGAATCGTCAAAAGGGGACTAATTTAGTAGGTGGAGGTATGGGTCAAGACCCTAATGAAGTATCAGCATACTTTAAATTACAAATACTATTAGAAGAAGAAAGAGGTAAGACAGCAAAATTAGAAGAAGCAGCATTAATCCCTGTAGAGAAAGAAGTAGTAGGCAGAAAGAAGAAGGTAAGCACAATCACAGAAGACTCTGAAGAAGAGTCTTCGGAAGATGAGGGCAGAATAAATATAAGTGAGTTAGCGGATAGTGATTTAAGTCTATTTACTAAAAAAGATTTTAAAGGTCTTAAGGTAAAAAAGAAAGTTATAGTTGATGGAAAGTTGATTAAGTATAATGAAGAAGATGAATTAAAAAGAAGGTTAGAAAAAGAAAATAAACAACTCGTAGATAAAATAAAATCATATGGGTATGATTCTGATGATACAGAATTATTATTAGGACATAGTCATTTACGTCCTTTTGTTGATGAGTTAGTAGAACCCAGAAAGTCTGCGGCACAATATGAATATGAACGTAATAATCCAGAACCAGATATGCCTTTAGTCCTAAACGAACGTTTAACTAATTTAGGATTTAATCTAACTGCTCGTGAAGTATTCTCAAGTCCCGGAAGTATTACAGGTGGTCGCCAAGAACAATTAGAGTTATTAACCCCTGAAGAACAAGGCGAACTATGGCAGAAAGCAGACCTGATTATGACAGAATATGGTCGTCCCACAAAAAAGGTTCAGGAGTATTATCAAGGTAAGACACAAACATTAGGAGGTAATACAGCAATAAAATCTAAAATAAACGCACAATTAGAAGCACTAAAAGAAGCAAATAGGATAACCATAAGGACTAATCCTGAATTACATAATAAACAACAGGCAGAAAGGGATATACAGAAAGGTCCAGAAGCAATAATAGAAAGAAGAGCAACTAATAAATTAGGTTTAGAAGGTAATTTAAAAGAAATTAATCCAGCATTATATAGAGCACATATCATAGAGAAAGGAGCAAGACATAAACATTATAATCAATTTACAGAACAAGAAAAGAAAGATTATGGTGAAGCACAAAAAAGGTCAGCAGAAGGTTATGAGTCTCCTCAATCAAAGTTTTTAAGGCGACGTAAAGAAGTTGTAAGACAACCTAACTTTCAGGATACAAGAGTCAAAAAACCAGCAAATGAACGGAGACTCCGAAATGTAAATAAAGATTTAGAAACATACAGAAAACTTGAGGATAAAGGTATTCGTCTCCCTAACGCACCACCAGTAAGAAGTAATTTATTCGGTGAAGTTATAACGGCAACCGATGTCCGTGAAGCAGAAGCGGTAAAACAACAAGTTAAAGATAGATATAAAGCAGATACTTTAAAGTCATTAAGAGGTGAAATAAACAAAGTAGTAGAAGAAACAAGATTACCTCTTGAGTTTCTTAATAAAGAAAAAAGTGATAAAAAACTTCGTCTTCGTCTTAAACTTAATGAAGATATTGATAGAAATATCAAAGCAGAAAAGGCAGTATCAGATGAATACACTTTATCGCTTAAATCAATAGATAAAAAAGAAAAGGATAAACTCGCAAAAATCAAGGCAATTGAGAATGAGTTAAAACAGGACTTACAAAACATAGATATAAAAGAACGTAAGAAACTATCACAACTCCGTCTCCTAAAAGAAGGATATCAAGGCGATTTAAAAAGAACAGATGAAAAAGTAGAAAAAGCATTATTAGGTTTAAGAGGACCTCCTCCAAGACCAAGACCTCCTCCTGATGATATAGTAGAAGAAAGAATACCTGCTCCACCAGTAAGAAACAAACGCTCGCCTACTGCTGACCCACAAGAAAAGAAAAGTATATTTAGTCTCACAGAAATACCTGATGACATAAATCCTTATGTCCCTCAAAAAACACAGAAAAGACCAGTATTAAAATTAAAGCAACCGAAACGAAGCGAGGGTGCTATCCCTCTCGCAGAACAGCATACCGCATTCACTAACGAGGACACGTCAACTTGGGCAGAACAACTACGCGATATGCGTCAGGTCAAAGCACCAGCACCAGAACCCGAACCTGAACCAGAACTCGCTGAACCTGTCTTTGTGACACCACCTCAAAATCAACCAGTTAAACCTCGTGTTAAACCAAAGACATTTAAGTCCTCATATAAACAAGAACAAGATAATCTGCGTCAAAGACAAACAGGGTCATCAATATTCACATCAGAAGACGGCGTGACTATGAAAATGGAAGATTATCTCGCATATCAAGCACGGGGTATAAATCCAGACCAATTTAGAACAGCACCACCTCAAAGTGCTCCAGAAGAACCAGACTCCGATGAAGAAATTATAGAACGAAAAAGAAGAATAGAAGGTGTTGTAAATAGAGAAAAACGTATAAATGAAGAAAGAAGACAAAAGTTAATATCTGGTGAGAACCTCGTTACGAGTCGCACCGCTCGTGTTGAGGCAGATGGAGTATTCGGTCGTAGTGGTGGAGCACAAAGAAGAAGAAGATAAAATAAATAAAGTAATTTAAGATATAAAAATATATATGTAATCATTATAAAAATATGCCGAGTGAAATGACAAAGAAAGCGTTAAAGGACGGATTACTTACTCAAAAACAATATGATAAATTACCTGAAGCGTTGTTAGAAGGTATCGTTAAGTCAAAGAGAAAGAATGGTGTAAAGGGCAAGGCGAAACCAGAAGTTAAAGCGAATCCTAAAGTTAAACCTTCAGGCGAAGTGCGTAAAGGCAAACGTCGTAAGAAGAAGAAAGGTGCTAAATGAATATGCTGTGTTTCGCCTGTGCCGAAGACAGATGAAGAAAAGGATATATCGTGGGGTCAAGAAATACAAATCAAATATTTAGTTAAGTCAAAAATGAAACCATTAAAGCGGAAAAATTAAACTGAAATTATTATATATTTAAGTATATAAATGATACAATCAATATTACTTGGGACTGCTTCTGTTATCACTGGATATGTAGGTATCTATCATATAGGTAAATGTTGGACTCGGTATGAAATGAATAAAATAATAGATGACCCTAATCAACCTGAAGAAATAAAGTTTAAAGCACGAGAAGTCATACATAATTATAATTTAAGACCTCGTGAGATAAATGAAAAATCCGACTAAAACAATCTTCTTTAAAATTATTTTCTATATCTATTATAAATGAGTGATTTGTTATTAGTCAAAAACCCCTTTATGATGAATAGTAAAACTGGTAAGGTTAGATTCGGCACTCCTGAACCTAATCATAAAAAGGTATTACAGACAATACCTTTGGAGAATCATACTATATTTGAGTGTGATAATCCTAAACTAAATTATATATTCGGTGAACAAGAGATAAAAGAAATTATATCTACAAGTCCTTGTGATTATGAAATACCTTGTGAAGTATTAAATAAAAACTCAAAAGTAGAACATACTCAAGGATTACCAGTTTCTTTCTTACAAATTAAAACAGAAGAAGAAGGTTTAGAATGGTATAGAACACATTATCCTAAATTACCTGAAGAACTTCTACCTGTTATAGCACGATATCACTGGGGCGAACCTATGACTAAAAAGGCACTCAAAAATGAAAAGAAGAAAATTATGAAGAAGAAACAATATGAGGGTGTCAAGATAGTTAAAAAAGATATCAGCATTACCTTTGATTAATTTATATATATCTATTATAAATGAGTGAAGACGAAACAACTCAAGAGAAGTATAAACGTATCTTAAAATCTGAAGGTAAGGAGGCGGCGAGGGAAGCGTTAGGTGTCGGTTCTAAAAAATCACTATCTAAAAAAGGTAAGAAAGGAGCACCACCACCAGTCCCTAAACCCAGTTTTAAAGGAAAAGGAGGTGTAAATTGTTGGGTGAGATATAATAATTCAGGAGCAAGATATATAACCTGTGGGACATATTCTGGGTCAGGGACAGCACCTCCTCCTATTAAAAAGACACCCTTAATATCTCCAGCAACTTTTATAGGTATGATGGGTAAATCAGGTTATAATGATTTATCATCAGGACAACAAAGAGAATATCATAGATTAGTTATGGCGAATAGAAGGGCAGAAGAAAGGGAGAACTCTGAAATGAATGCTCCAGAATATAAAAAGTTTTTAGAAGGTAGGCGTGAAGACGCTATTGAGTTTAAGAAAGAGGTCGCACTTGATAAGGCAAAAACTCGTGAAGAAGACAAAATATCAAGGTCATTATTAAAGAAAGGAGCAACAGCGAGAACAGATAAAGATATAGATGAGTTCTATGAAATACACGAATCACGTGAATTAAAAGAAAGCGGTTTCGTAAAAACAAATCAAAAAGAATTACAAAAAGCAAAAGACGAAATAGAAAAAAGATATGAAAGCAAAATTAATGATGACGATATAGAAACAGAAGCAATCAAAACACGCTTAAGTGCTATGGGTGAATCAGGTCGGTATAAACCTGTTTTCGGTGAGGCAGTTAGGAAAATACAAGCAGGTGAAACAAAGCGAGACCTTGAGGCGTTTTATGTTGAGAGTCCGTGGGGTGTTGAGTATAATTTAGAAGAACTCACAAGTGAGAGCGGGACAAATCTTAATTTAATTCTACAATTAGGTTTATCTGGTCAAACGAAAAACATTAAGAAGAATGTCGGGGCGATTCTACAAGAAGCATATGACGAGGTTTATAAATCTATGGACCCCGAAGATAGGAAAAACTTTAAACCTTCTGATGATGAGTTCCAAGAGGAGTTTGAGGACGCTATGGATAAAGCGTGGAAAACTTCTCAATATGGTCTTAAACCTACAAATAGGGAAGATGTAATAGAAACAGAAAAAATACTACAGAAGGCAATAGTCAATGAATATAAACAAGAACAAGAGGGTAATCTACAAAACGAATTAAGTGGTATTGAGTCAGCACAAGAAAAGAAAAAGAGTCAAAAACAAAAACAAATAGAAGAAAAATATAAAAATAGAGTCGCAAAGGCAAGAAATAAACTCAAAGACGCAATCAGATTAGCAGAAGAAAAGAATATACCTGCTGGATGGGTTCAGAAAAATGTTCGTATTGTATTTGATGGCGAAACTGGAGACCCATTAGAAGGGGATTATCTTAAGAAAATGGTTGAGAAAGTAGGCAACTCCTACGCAAAGGTAGAGGCATTAGACGGCACATTAGAAGAATTAAAAGAAGCAGTCAAAGAGACAAAATTAGGTATTAGAAAAGGAACTATATTCTCTAAAGGTTTCTATGAAGATATAGACAACAATATCAAAAAAGCAGACAAGCGTATCAGAGAATTAGAAAAAGAAGAGAAAATCCTTAAAAAGTTTTTAAAGAAACAAGCATTCGCTTCAGGCAAGCAGTTTGAACCTCCTAAATCCGAATCAGAAAATATGGCGGCAATATTAGATAAACTAAAGAAAGACCGCATAGATTTTATGAAGAATAAAAATAAAAAGAAGTAATATAAATATGAGTAAGAGAATACCCCTTCACCGCACTGAATTAAATCGTAATCACACTTTAAGATACGTAGGTGCTCGTCTTCACGCCCCTATGAATGGAAACACAAAACCAGTAATCCCTGTATATCGTAGATTACACGAAACGGATGAATCAGTAGAAGGAGCGTCAAGAGCAAGACACGAAGGACAACCTGATGAGAGAAAACTACAAGTCCGCAGTAAAGATAACTCTAATTTAATCCAAGATAGACCATTAGGATAAATATATACGGGATAAATATAAACTATGAAAGGCGAATTCAGTGCTACGATAAAAAAATCTACGAAAAAGGATAAAAAGTTTATGGCGATATTTACAGATGATAAAGGTAAGAAAATAACAACTCATTTCGGTGCGGCAGGAATGTCAGATTTCACTAAAAATAAAGACCCTAAAAGAAAGAAACTATATCTTGACCGCCATAGAAAACGTGAGAACTGGGATAATTATTTATCAGCAGGGTCATTAAGTCGCTGGATATTGTGGAATAAACCCACATTAAACGCATCAATCGCAGATTACAAGAAGCGGTTTAAATTAAAATAGTCTTCATTAGTTAGAGTCCTACTTCATTGACAGAAGAGAACTCAAGTTGATTGAAGCATTTATGAAACATTTTCTCATATGATTTATTAATATCAATATATAGAAAATTATTTCTTTTATCAAAACAATATTTAAGTATCTCATAAAAATCCTTTTGAGGGATAATTATAAGTTCATCAAATATCGTATCTAATTCTTTTTTATTTTTCGTATGATATATTATTATATGTGATGCGGTCTTTCTTATAGGTGCTGGAATCTTGTTATATACTTGAGTAGTTATTATCCACGATGTAGAACCATCTGCCCCTGCTAAATGTCTTCTATTCATTAAACATTTACTAACTAAATTAGATAATCCTGCTGACCGCTTTATATCATTTACAACATCGTCAAGTATGAATAAAACCTTCTCTCCTGTGTTAGATATTGACGAGATTGCTTCTGTTAGATTCTCTTCAGTTAATTCTACATTAACTTGCTCTGGAGGTAAATCACCGAAAGGGTCTTCTTTCATAGTCATTAATGAAGGACTGAAGACAAATATCTTATCAAACTTTTTATTAAACATTTTACCTCTTTTACATATTAGGTTGAGAATTAATGTTGTTTTCCCAGAACCGGGACGTCCACAGATTAACATAAAGAAATTAAGCATCTGGGGTAAGGGTTTAGGTATGGACTCATCTACATCGTCACAACTGAAATTAAACTTTGATAATACTATTTTATTTTCTGCTTCGGTTTCACGAATATTCATTATATAATAGAGTATAATTTATTTATGAGAACTTAAATACATCACTATATTTTAGCGGTTGCTGAACCTCATATTGATACTCGTATGCTTCATCTTCACTATCACTATCTTCTACTTTAAGATTGACTTTCTTTTTATAACCTCTTTTTGGTTTCTGGATTTGTTTCTCTATAATCTCATCCTCTTCTTCTTCAGAGTCCTCTTCAGATGATGAAGGTTCTACATAAACTATCTTCTGTTTCTTCTTCTTCTTTTTCTTTTTAATGATTACAACCTCCTCCTCTGATGAAGGGTCTTCTTCATAGACTACTTTAGGTTTCTTGATTAACTTTTTATGAGGGGGTTTTTGAGGTTTTGATTGTTCTTTCTTTTTTGCTATATTTGCCTTACGAGTTGCCTGTGCTTTGATTAGTGCTTGCTTCTGTTTCTCTGTGCGAGGTTTTTTAGGTTTCTGTAGTTCTTTAGATAACTCTACAATATCTTCATTAACAGAAGGGACTTCTACAACTTCTTTCTGTATTGAAGGACTTGATAGTTCATCTTCTTTTTCTACAATTAATAACTCTTGCTCGGGTTCTGGTGAGTAATCTGAATATCCATTGAGAGAAGGGTTGTCAGAGTATTCTACATATTCTTGAGTTTCTTGAGTGTTTGAATCCATTTATACTTTAATGAAACATTTTATTTCTAATGAAGAACTTTAATTTTAGATTTATTTTTTTATATATATACTCTATAAATATAATGAATGGATATGGTAATAACTCAAGGACTCTATCTGGAACAAATGAACTAAACATAACTCAACTGAATATAGATAATAATGTAGGTGCTCTAACTATCAGGGGTGATAAAGGATTACCTAATCAAGTATTAGCGAAAAACGGCACAACTAATCGGTTAGAATGGGACTTTGCTGAATCAACTACAATCCCAGTTAATTCTATAACTAATGATAAATTAAAAGATAAAACTATTGAGAACAATAAGATTAAGGACGGAACTATAATCGCTTCTTTACTTGCTTCTGATATTACAATAAATACAACTGGTAATATATCTGCGAATGACGGAAAGTTTGATGAAATAGAATTACCTAACACAAGTGTCGGTGCGAACATTAATGTAGAACTTAATTCTACGGGGATATATACTCTTAATAATAAGATAATCAAAAGTGGTGGTGTCCTTGAGGGTAAAACCTTATTAATTAATAATGGAGATAGTAATTCGCTACCTATGGTCGTGATGGGAAATGGTAGTGTTATAGGAACTCTAAAATCTACTACATTTCAGTTGCCTACAACTGGTCAAGCGGATGACTGGGTCGTTAGACTTAATTCTACTGGTATAAATACAACTAAAGATATAACTGCTCTTGGGATAATAACTGGCGAAGACGGAAAGTTTGATGAAATAGAGTGTCCTAAAACGGGGTCTCCTGACGTTATAATAACTGATAGTGGTATTACTACTTCTTCTGGAACTGCGATTGCTTGTGGCGGTGCTTTATCAGGTCAAGGTTTATCTATTACTAACGGACAAGGAACGGCGGTTGCGGTAGTCGGTGGTGACGTTGATGTCACAAGACAATTAAAATCTACGAGAGTGGGTAATAATACGCCTCCAGTTCCGGGAGCGGCATATTCGGAGTTCGCTCTTAATTTAAGTAATGCGAAAGGCGACGCTTATATCGGTAGAAATCTAATATGTGGTGGGGATATCTATGGTAATGTAATAGGCACTATCACAGAAGAAGTTGTGGATTGTCAAAGATTAAATGTCCGTGTTGACCCTACTGGGGCGACTGGTGGTGCGACTGGCGTCACTATTACTGGGAATGATGCTATTCTTTCGTTTGTGGGTCATAACGGACATACTGGTATTGATTTATCACAGCGTAATATCGTAGGAGGTCCTTCAGGACAGACACTCATACAGATATCAGGGACTAATGGTAATCTTACCGCTACAGGAAGTATCAATCTGGGCGGTGGTGGGACAAGGACTATACAAATAGGTGCGACATCAGGGACTCAAACTTATACTAATTCGTGCGATACTATTGTAATCGGTTCTACTGCTTCTTTAAGTGCGAATACAACTATCGCTTTAAATGGGACTACGACACTCCTCGTAAATGATAAAATTATAAGAGGTAATGGTAATAAACTTAACGGAATATATAGAAATGCTTTATCTCTATTTGATATGAGAGGTGATAAAATAACTCATAGTTTAAATGGGACTCATCAAAAGACGATGTGTAATAGGAGTTCTTCTCAAAGAGAACAAACAATACCTAATGGTCGGGCGGCGACGATAGGTGATACAGGATATTTAAATCCTACTGGTTTCGGTGGTATAGGTATAGTTGCGACTTCTGCTCAAGTGCGTATTCATATGGATGCTTATTTTTTAGTATCTTCAGGTAATCCTGATTTATATTGTCGTATTGATTCAACGATTACGAAAACTAACGCTCCTTACCCTTCACAATCACACCCTCATCTTTTGACGAATACTGCTGGGACTGCTGGGTTTAATCAAAGGAAACACGCTACAATCCTTATTACAGGATTAACAATAGGAGATACTTATAAGTTCTATCCACGATTCGCTACAACTTCTTCTGCGACTTGTAAATGGGTTTATGGCGGTGTATATGGAGACGCTCTACTATCTCATATCTTTTTAGAAGACCTTGATGTATCAGACCCACTTGCTCCAGCGTCCGATGATGATTATTAATCTGCGTGAAAATTAAACATTCTATATTAAAATCTTAAGTATAATATAAATGGGAAACAAAAAAGGGTTAATCTGGTATTTGACTTTATATGATAGTGAAGAAAAAAGTAATCCTATAAAGGTTCTACCTTGTAATACAATAAAAGAAATATCTTATCTACTGGGTATGGATAGTCAAGTCATAAGTAATTGTTATCACGGACAAATAAAACCGAGAGGCGTTCTAAAGTATTGTTCTATCACGCAGAATCTTAATCTTTAAATTGCTTAAGTTTCTCAAAGTTATTTAAATAACAATTAGACATATTTATCAATAGTTCCATAGCACCGACCATCTTCTCTACATTTTCTTTTGGGACTTTAGGGTCTTGAGTAATCTGTTTAAATATCCACTCAATCTCAATCATATTCTCCATTTTGATACCGCCCTCATCTAACATAGATTTAACTAATTGTTCTACTGGACAATCAGCACTTCTTTTTGGACCTCCTTGACTACCATTATCCGAAACTTTAAGTTCTTCACTTATACTTTCACATTTCTTAAGTTGTCCTGAAGGCATTTTATACTTTAGATTAGATAATATTTTTTGATATTATCTATTTTAGTTTTTATCTGGGGATACCTCTTTTAGTCGTAGAGTTCGTGGAGTATCTGCTCACACCTGTCTTGTGTTAAAAGATAGCGTTAAAATTAAATGGGTGTATTTTTTATGTATGTAAGTGTATAACAATGAGCGGTATGGGTAATAAGGGCAAAGGGCAATCTGGTGATAATCTTAAGAAAGCAATTGAGGCGTTTCAGCAACCTACAAATCGGAGGTTATTAGCAAAGAACTTAAAATCTTCTGTGAAACAAAACAAACATAAGAATATCGTAGCATATAATCCAAAGACGAATCAGTTTTTACAAGGTAATCCTAATTCAGTTTCTAAAGAGTTAGGTATATCGTCAGCAGTTCTAAAAGGACGATTAACTGGTAAGAAAACAAAGTTTAAGGATATCAAAGGTTATTCTATATTATCATTTAAAGATATTGATGGTGTCGTAGGGTTTAAAAACTCTATTGTTAAAGATACACCAAAACAACCCAAAATGGTTATGGACTGGTCGCCTTCTGGTGTGTTAGAATTAGAAGCAATTATCCCTAATTATAAACTTAAAAAGTTCGCAACAAGCGATAATCAGTTCTGGGGCACATCTCAAATTGATTACAAAATATCTATTAAAGATAAATCACTATCCGAACAAGAGTTAGAAAATATATTTTCAGATAGTTTCTCCCAAGTTAAATCACAACAGAAACTTAAAAAGGGTGATAAAGTGCGTGTAATCATAGACGACCCAGAATTACAAAACTATATATCTACTAACTTAATGAATATAGAAGATTTTACACCACAAGCAGTTTTATCATTAGTAGAAGATACAATAGAGAGTAATCAAGAGTTTCAGATAGGTCCAGATACTAATATTTCTTTTGTATCTATAAATCTACCTTCAGGAACTAATAGTAATAATGCTACGTGGAAAGGTGGGTCGTCAAAAGGTATTGTTGATACAAAAGATAAAGATAATAAAAAAGCAATTATGCTCGCTAATAAAAAAGTTATGAAAGCGTCTATTATACAAATAAAGAATCCTAAAGACGATTTGTGTTGTGCTCGTGCTATCGCTACAGCAATTTATAGAGATAAATACGGAACAGCGTCCAAAGAATATAAAGATATTTGTAGGGGAACAGGCACTCAATTAGGGCAAGCAAAAAAACTTCATAGGATTTGTAAAGTCAAAGAGGGTATGTGTGGTATCCCAGAAATAAAGAAGTTTGAGGAAAAGTTAGGTTATCAAATCACAGTGATAGACGGAGATTTCTTAAATGAAGTTATATATCCTAATATACAAGGTGAAGAATATAAACCTCCTGACGAAGATAGTAAATGTATTTATCTGTTTAAGAATGGAGAACACTTTGATTTAATCGCCAGTAATAAAGTAGCAGGATTCTTCAATAAGGACAACTTTTGTCATAAGTGTAAAAAGACTTTTAAAATGAAAGATAAACATAAATGTATCTTTAAATGTAATTGTTGTATGCGAAGTGATTGTCCTGTAAATGATATCCCTTTTAGAAAAAGAAAATATACAGACCAGTGTCAAGATTGTAATAGGTTCTTTTGTCATCCAGTTTGTTTTGATAACCATACTCAATGCGACGCAAAAACTGGTAGGTCTGTTTGTGATAAAATATGGAAGTGTCATACTTGTAAAAAGGTAATGTTAAAAGAAATATTTAATCCTGAAGAGCACGAGTGCGGTGATTATCTTTGTAATAATTGTAAGCGTGTAGTCCATAAAGACCATAAATGTTATATGATGCCTAAACCTATCAAAGACCCAAATGAAAAATATATCTTCTTTGATTTTGAGGCGGATATAAGTGATAAAGAGCATAAAGTAATGTATTCGGTTAGTATGTATTTTGATGACCCTACTCCTATTATACACGAAACAATAGAAGAGTTCTGTGAGTGGGCATTCACTAAAGAGCATAAGGGTTATACCTTTCTCGCACATAATGGTCGGGGGTATGATTATAAGTTTATTATCAGGTGGGTCTTTGATAATACAGAGTGGAGACCTTTTACAATATTCGCAGGTCAAAAAATTATGTGTTTATCGGTCAAAGAATTACAAATACGTTTTATTGATAGTTTGTGTTTTATCACTAAACCTTTAAAAGCATTTCCTAAAATATTCGGTATCCCAGAACTCAAAAAAGGTTTCTTTCCTCACTGGTTTAATACAAAAGAAAACTGGGATTATCAGGGTGAAATACCTGATAAGGCATACTTCAAATATGATACATTTAAAGAAAAAGACAGGCAAGAGTTTCTTGTATGGTATGGCGATAAAGTAGAATCTAAATATGTATGGAATCAAAAGCGTGAAATGAAAGAGTATTGTATTTCAGACGTGGATATTCTTCGTAGGTGTTGTATGAAGTTTAGAGATTTGTATTTAGAAATAGCAAATATAGACCCCTTTCAGTATCTTACTATCGCCTCTGTTTGTATGAGTATTTATAAATATTACTATGTTGATTGTTCCTTTCCGCAACGCTATGAGGAGTTGTGTGGTAAATGGGGAGAATATATGAAAGGCGGTAATCCTAAAGACGTTGACCCTCAATATAAAATTGATAAAGAAGCATTTGAGGCACAAACAATAGAAAATGTCTTTAATGAAAAGAAAATCGCTGTGTTTAAGTTTCTTGATGTTGAGTGGTATAGAAGGGCATTCTTCGGTGGTAGAACCAACGCTACAAAACTCATTTATAACTTTAAAGAAGGAGAAGAAGGTAAATACTCCGATATAACAAGTTTATATCCCACTGTGAACTTCTATGATTTTTACCCAAAGGGGCATCCTATACAAGTATTAGAAGCAGATATCAAGCAACAACAAGATATCAGAAAAGTAGAAAAAGGTGAGTATTTCGGGTTTATAGATTGTTTAGTAGAACCACCACCTTCTCTTTATCACCCAGTATTACCTGAAAAAGGCGAGAAATTAATGTTTGATTTAAATCCTAAACGTGGTCTATGGTGTTCTAATGAAATCATAGTAGCAGTCAAAAAAGGTTATAAGGTGAAACATATATATGAAATACGATATTTTAACCAACAAACAAAATGTCTTTTTAAGGATTATGTTAAGAAGTTTCTTAAAATTAAACAAGAGGCATCAGGGTATCCAGACTGGTGTCAAAATGAAAATGATAATGATAAATATATATCAGAGTATTTAGAAAGGCAAGGTATTCAGTTAGATAAAGAAAAAATTGTTAAGAATCCGGGTATGAGAGAAATCGCTAAACTTTGTCTTAATAGTTTATGGGGCAAGTTCGGGCAAAGGACAAATATGAAACAAACTAAAATTATATCTTCACAATCAGAGTTTTATGAAATAGTCACAAATGAAAAATATGATAATATCAACTGGTTAGAACTTAATAATAATAAAATGGAAATATCGTGGTCTATAAAGGATGAGTTTGTAGAAAATGATTTTAATACAAATATCGCAATCGCTTGTTTCACAACCTCCTCTGCTCGTATGAGATTGTATAAAGCATTAGATTATCTGGGAGAACAAATCCTATATTTTGATACTGATAGTTGTGTATATAAGTATAATCCAAATGACCCTACTTGTAAGCGGAAACTCAATAATGGTGATTTACTCGGTGAATGGACTGACGAATTAGAAGGTAAGAAAATGTTAGGCACATTCGTATCAGGAGGTCCTAAAAATTATAGTTATGAATGTCATAAGGGTAAAGGAAACGATATGAAGAAAACATTTCATACAAAGGTAAAAGGGTTTAATCTCAATTATGAAGTTTCACAAGATATTAACCATTACAGCATTATTGATTTAGTCAATAGTAAATTAGAAGACTCTACAGACATTTCAGCAATGTCTAAAAAGGCACAAAAGGAATATAACGATAAACATCGTATAGAAGTATCATACAATATGATTAAGCGAACAAAGGAGCATACATTATCTAATTTTGTTCAGAAGAAAAAATATGGGTTAGTCTATACTAAAAGACAAATCCTACCTAAAGACGAGTTCGGCAATTATGATACAATACCATTCGGTTATGCCTTTCCTCAAACTGCGGAACAAAAAGAACTCCAAGACCCAGCGTGATAAACAATTAACTTACTATCTTCACAATTAAAATGAGGTTCTTTACCATTCTGCCTATAAGTAGTAGCGTCAAATGAATGAATCTTATCTATACCTATTTTCTTAATGTATCTCGTAAAGTGATATGGTCCCGTCGTTTGTAAATAAAAACGACCCACCCACCCTAACTCTAAATACCTTTCTTTTTTCTGATTATATGACTGCTCCATACTCTCATATAATTTGCTACCTATAATTTCTTCACCTTTTTCACAGGCGAAAAAATCTATATTAAAGTGTTCGCCTTTCTTATCTGTGCCGTTATCGTGCCGAAATAAGGGGGTTTTTATCCACTTAAAATCTTCGCAGTTTGGGAGGATATCCATATCAATATAAACCCCTCCATAATGATGAATACAAAGTAATTTTAAGAAGTCGTGCTCTTGAGGATGATTTAATTTACTTACAAACTCTTTATGCTGTGGATACTCTTCTAATAATTTTGTTTTTAATTCATCGGTGTGAAACTTGTATTCATATCCGTTTTTCTCGGCGAACGCCTTCCACGCTATAAGCGATTGCGAAAATATTGGTGTATCTGTGTAAGGTTTGCCCCAGTCAAAGTATATCTGATGAATTATCATTTATAGTTTTAATTAGATATTTATTTTGTCTACGTTTCAATTTTAGTTATCCGAAGAAATCAGCATCAATCTCAACCTCGTCTTCATTAGGGCAATGGTCGCTGTTAGCGTCACAACGTCTTATATCTTCTGTCCCCGTATTATAATATAAAATGACGTTCTCAATTTCGCGAAGTCCGTCTCTATCTTCTCTATAGAGAGTATAATCATAATCATCAAACTTTAAGACGTAATTCCACCATTCGGCACATCCGCCACACATATTAAGACGACCGATTTTCTCAATTTGAGAACCGAAGCATTTATCACACTCACTCATCCTTTTATATATATTCTTAAGATAATAATTTTATTAGATTATTTTTCGCGAAAATTAAACGCCTGAAATTAATATCTGTGCTTATATTAAAGAATGTCACAAACACAGAAACAAAAAGATTTACTTCTCGGGAACTATTTTGAGCGTATGCTTGTTGGATACTTAAACTCTTTAGAAGTTTATAAGAGAGACCCTTTTAAATTATCACCTTTTCAGTATAATATATTTGACTTAAAGAATAAGAAAATCACCGCAGAACTAAAAACAAGACGAGTTTCTAAAGAGAGATATCCTGATACTATGATAGGTCATAATAAGATATGTCGTGCTTTATGTGATACAACTGATATGGAGTATCAGTTTTTCTTTATCTTCACAGATGGTCTTTATGTCTGGGATTTTCACCCAGATGAATATTCGGTTCGTAAGGGAGGACGAACTGATAGAGGTAAAGATGAGATTAAGGATTATGCTTTTATCCCTACGGAGTTTTTAAGACTCTTGACCACAGAGATTAAGTCTGTCTCGCAGGTAAGTCACCACGCTCATTCTACCAGCGAAATTAGCATTAGTTAAATCGTCTATTGGTAATCTATCACTTAATACATCCATATCCGTATTTGTATGAAACTCGTGAGCGTCAAAATATAAAGTGTCTCCATCCCTTAAATCAAAGCATATTTTATATTCGGGTAATCCTAAATAGAACCCTTCGTAATTACAATCAACCTCCTCAAATATCGTAAGCGTTGATAAACCTCCGATTAGGTCTCCTTTGTCTTTATGACACGCTGTTCTGAAGTCGTAATTTAATGTCATTGTTGAGTATATACTATCTTTAAATAAGTATGGTTTTGACTCCTCTGCTCTTTTTCTATGAAACTCATAAGATTCGCTACAATGTATCTTATGATTCTCACCTATCTCGCGTGCTAACCCTTCCAGAATGGTATGTTTTTCTGTATTATTTACAGACCAACCAACCAATCTACAAGGTAATCCTGCGATTTTATCAAAGTTGCCTGCTACTCCGCAACGTGTTTGATTACTCTGACAACGATTTACGAAATGACCTGTTTCATCTTTGTAGAATACGCTGTATCTATCTTTACCATCTGTATATTCTTTGCCGTTCTTGTCACATAGAACTTCTGCTCTTTTTGGAAACTTACTTAAATTGACGGGTCCCGCTGCCGAACCTCTATTTTTAGTTTTCGTCTTTGATAATGGTTTGATTACC
>TARA_R110000824_G_scaffold196246_1_pt1 | contig 23620 bp, 24 predicted proteins | sample TARA_R110000824 | Tara Oceans TARA_R110000824 (sample SAMEA4397747) | marine metagenome | biome: Polar Biome; feature: [MES] marine water layer (ENVO:01000295) within the mesopelagic zone...; material: water (ENVO:00002006), including particulate matter (ENVO:01000060) such...
GTGAAAAGGTGCGAGCGTGTCGTAGGTGGGGAGAAAGCCTATTGTGGATTTATGCGGGTGGTTCGCGAATGACGAATAAGCGTAGGTGCAATTCCTGTGGGAAGGAAGGTAGTATTCGCGTAAGAGCCTGTGTTAGTTTCATAAATGGAAAGAGAATCTATTGTGGATTTATGAGGATGGTTCGGGATGGCGAATGAACGGGGGGAAGCCGTGAAATGGCGAGCGCATTTCAACCAATTGATTTCGCGACCCATTCCGCGAACCGCATTCCCCGCCTTAGTGGAGAGGATGAAAGAGGATGGTCTTTTCTGCGATTTGCATGGAGATGGTTACACTTGGTATTCGGGGCGATACCCCGTCACACCAAAGGCGGTTCGCGATATGTGGTCGCTATCCCCGTCTCAATGGTCTCGCTTCATGCGATACATATATGAAGAAGACCCCTTCTCGGAGAGTGAGATAGATGGCGAAGAGAGCGTATAGATACCCCACCGTGAGAAAGGCTGTTTCCCTTTGGGATATATCGGAATGGTTCACGGCGAGAGAGTTATACTATCCGACGCTTGACCTTCTACCTATGAAACACTGTTCAATCACGGTGTTGGGTGTGTCGCATATGCTCATACGTTTGCAGGCTCGCGGCCTTCTTGAGGCTCGCTTGAATAGTAAAGGAGACAAAGAATATCGTAGGGTTGGGAAAGAATGGGTGTGATTATTCTAACTGATAACGCGGACAAGTATCGCGTGGGGCAATACGTTGCCTCTAGTGGATTTGAAGTATCGCCCACCGCGCCCGAAACAACATTCATCATATACAATTCTCCCTTTTCAAAGGGGGATGCAGAGCGTTGGCTTCCCCTAATCCCGTATAGGCTTGTAGTTCAATGTTCGCGAAAGCCCTCTTGGTCGCTTGAGGGAGTCATCATGGATTTCAAGGAGAAGAAACGGATTGATTATCGGCGTATGAGCGAAGCCCTGCTTCGTTGGGATGATAGAGATAGGGCATTCGCCATACTTCGCGAAACCCCCATTCCCCTCATCCTTTCTGTTCTGCGAGAAAACGTGAAGGATGGAGACTTTTGGCGGCTAATCGCGAAAGCCACCTTTGAAGTCAGTAATGAGATGCAGGTTGCGGCGATAGTGTTTGGTGTTAAACCATCAAAAAAGAAAGTCAGGTATCCCGAAAAAAGAGAGGACTGCGAGCCTGTGGTTATAGACGGTCTTCGCGAATCCGACGAATACACGGACCTGTGGATTTCTAACGACATAGATTTCGCGAATGCTGTTCGTGCAGAGTCCCCTGAGAGTCTCCCAAAAGGTGTTCGTAAGACGAAAGAGAAGGGGGTCGGGTGGTTATGAGTGATGAATATGCCTGCCTCGGCTTGATGCTCATTACCCATTTCCTCTTTTGGGTTTGGCCTCATCTATTCAAATTACCAATTCAAGTTCTACGCTTTCAAATATATGGCGTCTCCCACCAATCCGCCGAGGGAAGTGATGATTTGACGGCTGGTATGGCTATGGGGCTTGAAATGGACTGAAACATTCATAACTGTTTCGGTTGAGCCACTAATATGTCCGCTAATAACCGCCGCGTAAGACGGCGGGTGGTTGAAATCCTATGGGCGCATGGGGCTATGACGCGAAATGAGTTATCCTCGCGCTTACAGAAAGAGGTTGGTCTGCGGGAAATCCCGAGTAATACGAGCCTTTCATCTATTCTCGCCAAGAATGTTCAAGTCGTCTCTCTCGGTTTTGAAGACGTTGAATTACATTCGGGGTCAAAGGCAAAACACATGGTCTTTGCATTGGATAGTAATTTGATTCGTGAATATGAAGATATTCTCTATTCAAGACCCTTTTCCTCAATGACTACATGGGAAAAGAACGACTCAATGCGTTGCGCTCAATGTGGGCGAAGACGGGTATTCCCACCGGATAGCGAGGTCTGCATCCACTGTATGCGTAAGGCGTAGGGTTGATAAAGAGACTGCGTTTGCGTTGTATTATGAAGAGTCCGACTATTATTGGGATAGCGGGGCGTATGAAGTCAGGAAAGACGGCTCTCGCCCAAAGTCTCTCGGAAGAATACGGATGGTCTATTTTTTCTTTCGCGGGGTCTGTCCGCGACGAAATATCAAAGGGTTGGTTTTCCTACCTACCCAAAGCCGAAGCGAGGGTCATGTGGGACTTGGTTGAGTCCGAAGACAAATCCCTTTGTCGCCCTCTTTTGCAGGCGTGGGGACATGGTCGCCGTCAAATCACGACCCCCGATTATTGGGTTCATAAAATACTCAAACAGATTCGCGATATTGAAAGCGTAATAATCATTGACGATGTGCGCTACCCGAATGAAATGCAAATGATATTGGATAATGATGGTTACATCATCTACATTACCACCACAGATAACACCTTGATTGGGCGAGGGGTCAATCCCCCGGAATTAAAACACGAAAGCGAATGCGCGCTTCCCCTAAATCATCACGTTTTCAAACACCGCCCCTTTCGCGTTCATATGATTGAGGGAGATGGGGTTTCAGTATATGGTCTCTACAAGAGAGCGAAGCAAAAAATAGAGGGAGAGTGGGAAATTGATAAGGTGTAAGACTTGTAATATCACATTGACGGCTAAAGAACGGGACATAGCCGTTTTCGCGTGGAGAGAGCGGGCTAAAGAACGGGACATAGGCTCTATATGCACTGATTGTGCATCATTTGAGGCGGCTATGACGGCAAAGGAGAAGGCAGATAATGAACATCAACACCGTTTGGAATGAGAAGCACCGCCCCCGCACACTCGCTGACTTCATAGGACAGGAGACATTGATTGCTGAAATGCAGTCAATCATTGAAACGGGGAATATGCAACATTACCTGTTTCACAGCAGGGGTGCGGGGACAGGTAAAACGAGCATGGCGTATATCCTTGCCGAAGCACTTGGGTTTGAAATGCACATTTTCAACGCGTCATCTAAGAGGCAGAGGGGGGTTGCCTTCATTGAAGAAGATATAATACCTCTTTCGCGAATCGGACAAAGACGGACTCTCATTCTGTTGGATGAGGCAGACCGCATCACCCCGCAGGCACAAGACGCTCTCAAGGGTGTGATTGAAGACTCGCAGGCTTACTTCATTTTGACCTGCAACGACCTCTCTAAGGTATCTAATTGGCTCAAAAGTAGAGCGCAGGTTCGCGTGTTCCGCCCTGTTGAAGCAGGGGATATGAAAGAACGTCTCGGTGTGATAGCCGCCCGCGAGTGCGCGTATGTGAGTGAAAGTCACATTGACGCGATAGTGAAGAAACATGATGGGGATTTGAGAAACGCGATTGGGGCTTTACAGGCTCTCGCCAATATGCCCGATGAGCAGAAAGACGCTTTCATTCTCGCGATTGGGGACTCGGGCATACCCGTTTCGCGTTTCCTTGCGCTCGCCGTCAAGGAGAAAGCGACCGGAGAGGCCGTGAAGTTATTGACCGGCTCTTTGAAGTCCGCGATTAAACAGGTCTTCTCATTCGCGGTTGCTTCTAATGCAAGCACTGAATCAAAAATGAGGGTTATTGAAGCCTCTATTATCTCCGAGCGCGATTTGAATAATGGTGTGGATGAAGAAATTGTCTGTTGGGATTTTTGTAGGATGCTGGCTCGGTAAGGTTTATACGGGGAACCCGATTAGGCCAATTTACAGCGGAAGTGAAAGAATATGGTAGATGAGAATATGGTAGAAAAGGTAGCGAAGAATGTAGGATGCTCGGCGAAAGACTTGATGGATAGACAAGCCTCTGTTCTCCGACAGCAGGGCGAGACCCTGCGTAATGCAGGGAAGACGGAAGAAGAAGTGGGTCTAATGTGCCTGCGTGTAGCCGCACAGCAAATCCGAAGTGCAGAAACCCGTTTGAAGAGAAGTGGATGCACCCTCTTTGAGGGTGTTTTCGTCAGTGTTCCTCGCTATAAGAATTGGGCTAAGTTTGCATATGATAAGGCAAAGAATACCCTAAACAGCCTCTCCCCCGAGAACCGAATGTCGCTTGTTTCAAGCGGCCAAGTAATTCTCTTTGAGAAGGATGGGGCAGGTTGGATGAGACATTCAAATCCTTCCCTTGACGCGCAGAGCGATTTCGTAGCGGGTAGCATATCATCCCCAACGAGTAAATTACCCGAAGAGGGTATGGCTCTTTCGGATGGCTCTATGTTTGTCTGCGTTTGGAATAATTCAATGCCCGTTTTCGCGAATGGGAACGTCAATTTCCGCTATGGGAAGGCGCGACCACAAGAAGAATTGGATAGGACTTCGCTTTTCTTTGGTAGAAAAGCCAAGACGGAAGACGATTTCGCGTTCTACAATTTCAAGGCACAGGGAGACATGGCTAAATTGAATAATCCAACATTCACCCCATGCTCTATCCCCGCCGTTCTCGGAAAGGATGAGAAGACTCTCTACGCGAAGAAGGGTGTATCTACGGTGACGGAAGACCCGAGCGTTATTGAAAGAATGGCTGATGACCCCCTCGCCATAGTGGCGAGTGCGGGAGACCGTATCGCTATGCTTGAGGGCCTCTCCGACATTGTCGGCTTTATGGCTACGAAGGATGAGAAGACCAAATGGGATGCGGTGGGTGCGATTGTTCTTGAGGTTATCCACATTGACCCTCGCGAAAGAGGGGGTTATGTCGTCACCGTAGGTGACTTAGATTTGACTTCGCCCGAACCACCAATTGACCTCTATGTCCCAAAGGGACATGAACATAGAGTCACCTTTGGTGTAGGTTCGCGTTTACTTGTTGTCGGCAACACTTGGGTTGGCCGCGAACAGGGAGACGGGAGACTAAGTCCGACAGGTTGGTTCTGCGTTGAAGAATTGGGAAGCGCGGAAGGATTAGAGACTTTGGACTTGGATGAAGACACGGAGAGTGATTGGGAATGAGTAGTGGTTGGGCTAAACAGACAGGGAAACCTACCAACGCCAAAAAAACCCCCTCTTTTGACTTGAAGTATTATCAAAACCTCTATTCAAAACCGAGAGATAATGTCGCGAAAGCGAGGTTGGCCTTTGTAGGTAAAGAGAATACCTTGAAAACAGGTCTCGCCGTAGCCCGTTGTCGGGCTAACATAGGTGCTGATAAGACCATAGTAGTCATTGATATTGATAATAGCGCAGGGGCGACTATCGCCCATAACTATGCTGATGATAAGAACATTCAAATTATCCCCATCTACGATGAATTGGATGAATCCCTGTTTCTTGAAAACGGCTCTACCAATTGGACTGCCCTTGTTGATAAGGTCGGTTGGTTCGCGAAGTGCATAGCGACCGATGAAAATGTGGGCGCAGTTATCCTTGACGGATGTTCAACATTACTCAAGTGGTGTGAGTTCGCGATGAATGATGTTTTGATGAATCGCAGTAGAAATCCCGTTAATGTAGATGATGGAGACCGTTTCAATCAAGCAGAGTGGAGAACGCGAAATAAATTATTCAAGCAGACCTTGACTCGCTACCACCTTCTACCCTTTGATATTGTATGTTTCACCTTTCACTTGAAAGACGTAAAAGAGTTTATGGATATTGGAGACGGGAAGAAGGGTCTTATGAAAATAGGCGAATTGCCGGAATGGGAAAACGGAAGTAAAAGACTTTTCAACCAGCAGATATTCCTCGCGAGGTATTCAAAGGCGGGAGACCCCGCCGCAGGGGTCAAGAAGGACTCAAGCCTTGATGAAGGCGAGTGGGTCATTCGCGCCGAAATACAGGAGATGAAGGGAAAGCATCAAGAATACTTGGGCTCAACCCATGATGTTCTCAAAATCAAGGGCGGGAAAGTGAAATGGCTTGACCTACCCTTCTTGGTTTGGGCTGAGGAAGATGGGTCTTCGTAAGGGTATAATTCGCGAAAGGATTGTGGGGGTTCTCAGGGATGCGGATAAACCAATCTCTGCCCGCCAAATCTATGAGCGCATGGCTAACAAAACGTATTGTCGGGGAACGAGACAGGTCGCGAATATGTGTGCTTCGGATTACAGAGTGATGAAGGTATATGGTCGTAATTTGAGTGATATTCTATGGATAGTGAGGGAACACGATGAAAGTTAAGGGACATGATTTGATTAGATTACTAAATGCTACGAAGCGCGAATCGTGCGTGAACGGCAGACAGCAGGCACAAGTTATGGCTTGTGTCTTACGAAAAGACGAGAAGGGCATAAGCACGACAGCGATAGTGCGCGATGGCTTGACGAGTGTTGGGCATTTTCGCGTGGAGACCGCCGGAGACGGCGGCTATACATCTATTCCCCTTCCCGACATCGAGAGAGTCATAGGGGTTCTCAAAGCCCATGACCTCAATTCCCTTATCACAATTACAGTAAAGGGTGATGACGGAAAAATCCTATTCAAGTCTCCCAATAAACAGACTACTCTCAAGGCCAATTTTGAAGGTCTCGCGTTTCCTCATTCTAAGAAGACGATTCGCGAATGGGAAGAAGAGTCTCTTTCAAGGGCAGGTCAAATAGGGACTAGGGGATATTTGATGAAGGATGGTATTTTGCGCCCTTGGTTCGTGACTTTCACTGTTGGGAGACGGGATTTGTTAGAAGCCCTATCGTGTGATAACATCAACGGACAGAGACTAAACCGATACGCATTCGTTTGGGATGACGACGATGAAAGTCTAATCGTAAAGGTCGGCGATTCCCTCAAGGGGATGACCGAAACATGGCTTGAGCATACGAGTGAATGGGATATGGATAGTAATGTAGAAGACTTTGAGGCTACCTTTGAGGGTGGTCTTGAGTATGTCCTCAAGAATATGGATGCAGAGCATATTGATTTATGCTTTGCCGATTTCCGAGAGGAAGGTCAAGGTATTCGCCTTTGTTTGAGAGACGATGATGGTTCATGGGTCTTTCAAGCGGGTGTATTATGAGAGGTATAAATATGAAGAAAATGATTTGGGAATGTAGAAAGTGCGAAGAAGAAAATGCTTTAGAGACGACCGCGAAGCAGGTTATCATTGGCTGTAATGGGTGCGGGTCAAACCACACTATACAGGCAAGCGTCAGTCTATTGACGGATAAACCAAGGTATCGCGAAAAGGTTTGGCTTGAAAGACAATACGCGAAGGAAGGGAGAACGATGCAAAGTATTGCTGATGACTTCGGGGTTTCGCCAATGACTATCTACGGATGGTTGAAGCAACACGACATACGGACTCGCGGGCGCGGCACACGGTTATAGACACCTTGATAAAGAGAGGCCGCCTAAGCCCCAATATGAGGCATAAATACGGCGACTTCGGTTATGAAGTGTTGATTGGCGACTGCTTGGAGACCCTCAAAAGTCTCCCTGCCGATAGCGTGGATTGTTGCATTACCTCTCCACCATATTTCAATCTCCGCGATTATCAAACGGGAACGTGGGATGGGGGAAATGACCCCGATTGCGACCACAAAATACCGTCTTCGGAATTGGATGGGAAGAGAACCGGAGAGGATTTGGGGTCTTCACATACTATACGTTTCAATCGCGAATCGTGCTACAAGTGTGGGGCGAAGCGAAAGGATAAACAAATTGGCCTTGAAGACACTTTCGCGGACTACATAGAAAGTATGGTTGGGGTCATGCAAGAAGTCCGCAGAGTCCTCAAGCCGACCGGCACACTATGGTTGAACATAGGTGATTCTTACAATGGCTCAGGTGGCGCAGGTGGGGATTACGCGAAAGGTGGATTGAAAGAGGGACAGCCGAAGTATGGGGGTCATAATGATAAAAACCTCAAGAAGAAAGACTTGATGATGATACCTGCGCGTTTGGCTATCGCTCTACAAGAGGATGGGTGGTATCTACGAAGCGATATTATTTGGAATAAGCCCAATCCAATGCCCGAATCAGTCAAAGACCGACCGACTCAAACCCACGAACATATTTTCCTTATGAGTAAATGTCCCCATTATTACTATGATGGAGACGCTATCAAAGAGCCTGCGGCTCAAAATCGGTGGGGCAAAAAGACACCCATGAACCTTGATAACGTAAAGGGGCAGGTTCGCGGTTTGTCTCGCGAAAGGGATATGATGCCGGAAACGCGAAACAAACGGAATGTATGGACAGTAAATACCAAGCCGTTCAAGGGGGCGCATTTCGCGGTATTCCCGCCGGAACTGATAGAGCCATGTGTCCTCGCAGGTTCACCCCCTAGTGGGGTCGTGCTTGACCCCTTCGGGGGAAGTGGGACAACCGCAGGCGTAGCCATCAAGCATGGTCGGAACGCGATTCTCTGCGAATTGAATGAGGATTATGCGGCCTTGATTCCTAAGAGGGTTGAAACCATTGTTGGTTTCGCGGAGACAGGTGATGTTTCATGGATTTGATGAGTGTTAGAGTCTTAGAGACGCATGAGGCTTTAGAAGAGTGTTGGACTACAAGCGGTCGCCTATTCAAAGCGAGCGAGAAGGGTTATCCCCCTCTCTTTGATGATATGCAGTATTGGGTCTTGTTTCTTGGAGAATACCCCGTAGCATATACCGGCTCAAAAAATATGGGTCAATGGATATTCGTTGGTAATACCTATGTGAGAAAGAAATATCGCGGAAATGGTCTTCATTCGCGTTTGATTCAATCACGGAACAAGAGACTACCCAATCTACCCAAAATAACAATACTGAATCCCATTAGGGGTTCTTTAACACCCCTAGTCTCTGTCGTTTCTAGTTTAGGATATACGCGAATCGCGAAATACGAAGACTTGGCGGCTGGACTGAAAAAAAGTCCCCTTCCGCAGGAGATTTACGACATCCTCTGCGCGAACCCCAACCAACAGATATGGAGACTTGATTAAATGATAGTGGAGAGAGGTAGAAATAGAGGGGTCATTGTCCGATATAGGGATGAGTTAGATGATAGGCAAGAATACCACATCAAGGACTGCTACCCCTACTGTTTCGTCAAGGATGAGGATTCTCTAACGATACCTAACGCTATCCGCAGAGAGGGCGGCTATACAGGACTCTACGGGGAGAACCTAACTAAATTGACCTTCGGAGACCCCGCCGAAGTGGGTAAATTGAAGAATGATTACCCCAATGTGCAGACATGGGAAGCGAATATCCCCTTCGTCAATAGGGTTTTGGCTGATATTGATTGGAAGCCCGCGAATTACAGACACCGGATTTGGTTTTTGGATTGTGAGTGGAAGGTAGAATCGGGAGAAATAACCATCATTACTATTCGCGATTCATACAGCAATAAATTGTATGTTCTCTTTCATCATACTGATTATGAAAAGGGATTTTACGACACTATACCCTGCAAAAACCACCCCGAAGGGAAGACCGAAATATCATTCGCGCCAAGGGCGAGGGCTTTTGATGGAGAGGCCGATATGTTGCGCTTCTTCGCGAATATGATGGCTCGCCAAGACCCTGATGTGATAACGGGTTGGAATGTAGTCAATGCCGACTGCCGGATGATTTTTGATAGGATGAAGAAGTGCAACCTTGACCCCCGTTCCCTATCCCCCTTCAAGAGAGTTAGGTATGAGTTTGGGGATTGGGCGCAACCTATCGTGGGAAGGAATGTGATTGACCTAATGCTTACTTTCACCCGCTTATGGGTTATCAAAAACGGACAATTACCGAATAATACTCTCGGCGACGTATCGCAACATTGTCTCAAGGATACGAAAGTCAAATTGAAAGACGGTCACGATACCTACTACACCGACATAGGAACATACCTTGATTATGCCGCGAAAGACACTTTACTTTTACCGAGACTGAATGCTCTCAATAATGCTATTGAGCATCACCTTGCTTTACAGCATATCGTTGGGTGCGATATACGCTCTACCCCCTTCATCACGCGAATGTTCACTTCATTGGCGTTGAGTGACCCTAATTTCACTAAGAGAATACCGACCAAACCTCAATTTGAGAAGGTCAAATATGATGGCGCAGATATTGGAGACCCTGACGCGGGGGTCTATGAGGACATAGCCATTCTTGATGTGCGGGCCATGTATCACGCGAATGTAGAGAGAAGTGGTATATGTTGGACTACACTTGACCCCGAAGGGGATGATTGCGGCAACGGTATATGCTTCCGGCGGGGGGAGAAGGGTTTGTTGTGTCGCCAAATGGATAACATGACCGGCCTTCGCGACAAATACAAGGCATTGATGAAGAACGCGAAGACGGAATCGGAGAGGCGTAAATACGACTCTCTTCAATATGCTACCAAATCCCTCGTAGCGTCAATGTATGGGGTAGCGGGTGACGCTAAATATGCCCTCTATCATCCCGATATAGCCGCGAGTATTACCTATACAAGCAGACAGACACTTTCGCGTCTTGGGAAGGCTTGTGAAGGAAGAGGTCATAAGGTAATTTACTACCATACCGATTCTGCTTTTGTAGAAATAGGTAGCCCCGAAGAAGCACAAACCCTCATTCGCGAAATCAATGATGAAATGAAACCGATAGTGGTTGAGTTTGAGAAGTTTTGTGAGTCATTTTTGATTACCGCATCCAATAGATATGCGGCTAAGGTCTGTTGGTCGGAAGGGGAACGGCATGAGCCATACATATACTACAAGGGAATAGAAATCAAACAGGCTCGCCTACCCAAAGCCATGAAGGAGACTGTTGGGAATGTTATTGATTCTATCCTGTGCGGAACAGAAGAACGCGAAGTCACGCGAATGTTAGAGGACTACGTCAATAGTCTCGTAAAGGGGGAATTGCCCGTTGAAGACCTGCTCATAAGGGGTAAATTGAATGAAGACCTATCCAAATACAAGAGCCTCGGAGAGGCTAGGGCGGGGGCGGCTTGGGCTAACGATATGCTCGGGAAGGGCTACCGTAAAGGAGACTATTTCTTCTGCACTCTCAATGAAAGGGGAGAATATATCGCGTTTGATGACCCGAGCGAAATAGATGGTATCGCGAAAATAGGATACCGCCACCTCGCCGACAGGTTCATTGTTAGAAAAGTAGAGAAGTATTATCACATTCTTGGATGGGACATGATACCCATTTCAAATGCGCTTGAAGGGAAGACAGGCATCGGGTGGTTATAACCGAGTGGTTGATAAGTAGAAGTGTATTCGGTAGTAGTATGTCTAAAGGAATGAGGTCAAGTAAGAAGCCGACCATTCGCCAATTAGGGGAACAGGTCAAATACATGGATGAAGAAATTAACCGTTTAAGTCAATTTCTTAATGACGAATTGAAGGCGTGTAAAGAAGTGTTACACCGCTTTTTCTTAGAGTTAGATAAGAGCAACATAGTGGTTCTCGCTATGTTGGAGAATGATGGGAAATTAGAGAGGGTAGAATGTGGCTCATGTGAACTGATAAACAATATCCCTTTACTTGACGGACTTGAACAGGATAAGACCTGCGGCCATTGTGGTGAAGATATGAACCCCGAACAGAAATCACTTGAGGATTTTGAAGAAGAGTGATAGCATGAAAAAGTGCTTTTTTTGTAATAGTGATGATACCCAACGGGGAGAGTTATGGCGAGGTCAGCCAATAAAGGTGATTCATTGTAATGCCTGCGGTAGATGGATAGAAGAAGACCCGGAGTGGTGAATTATGAAGGTTATTGGGGTATTGGATATGTCGCCTGCCGAGTTAGACGAAGTATCCTCGTATGACCCAACGGATGAAAAACCCCTTCTCCGTTTATCTAAATCGTCTTTGATGAATTACCGTTTATGTCCGCGTCAGTATTGGTGGGCGCGAATCCAATTGAAGGATATGCGTCTGCCCGCCACACCCGCTATGATAAGAGGGTCTAAAGTCCATGATGGTTTAGAGAACCTCTATGAGAATTGGGATGGGCAACATCACCTTCTCACTCTTCTCCCCGATGATGACCGAGCGTTTGCCCCATTGGCCGACCTTGAGCAACAGAGGCTAGAGAATTGGGGGATTGAGCATTTCGCGCCCGACTCGTTTGAAGAGAAAATGGTTGTCTATGACCCCGATAATGAAGTAGTCCTTGTCGGAAAAATAGACGGCGTTCTTGTTCATCCCGAGGGTGGACTTTGTCTTCTTGAATTGAAAACGGGTAAAATGAACGATAGTAAATTGAGAAGAACGCGATTTGAATTGTTCTTTTACGAGTATTTACTCAAGTTAAATGGCGAAACGCGACCTATTACTCATTTCGCGTATCTGTCGCCAGACTGCGAGGATGCGGCCTTCGTCACAAAGGTTATGAATCAGCGTGGGAAAGAGGTATTGCTTGGCGAAGAGACAGGTGTCCTCATCATAGAAAAGGTAAATAATCGTAGCAGAACGGCGTTTGAAAAAGGGTTTTTGGAGACAATAGACGGAATCAAAAACCACGAATGGCCGATGAAATGGAATGATTATTTTTGTCCTCAATGGTGTGATTTTCACCTCTCATGTGAAGCGGAAATAACCGGAATAGAAGAATGGTGATTATATGATGATTGAAAATAACTTAATGGAATGTGTAGTATGTGATAGTGACGACTTTGGAGAGCATGAGATTCTCTTTTTGGTGACGGGACAGGTAGGCGGACCACGTCAAGAAATAGAAGTGGCTCGCTGTGCCGTGTGCGGTCATAGACAAAAGGTGGTTTGAGTGACTACCCTCTCCTTTCCCCGCCAAATAGGGCTGAAACGCTCTCTCTGCGAGGGAAGGTGGGTATGGGATGATTACCTCACAAACCTCAATGGTAAAACCTCTCTCTATACAAGCCTCTATTCTTTCAAAGAAACCGAGGGCGGGAAGGCCGTCTATGATAGTGCGGTCATTGATAGAGGTTGGTGGGATTTTGATATGAACGAAACGTATAGCATGGATGAAGTCAAAAGAGATGTAGCAATTCTGTTAGAGCGTCTTATGGATGGTGGGGGTGTTCGGCTCGTCGCTACGGGGCGCGGATTTCACGTTTATCAGTTATTCGCGCGCCCTGTCGTGGGGCGCAAATGGGCTAATACCCTTGACCGCTATGAGCGCGAAATGGCTGATGGTCTCCCCACACTTGATGGGGTCGGCTACCCTGAAAAATTGACTCGCATTCCTGATACCTACAACCCAAAGAGAGGTAGGTGGGCAGTCACTATTCCCCCTACTTCTTTTCTACGCGACCCTCATGGCTACAAAATACCAAATAGGCCGGAAAAGAAGTTCGCGAGCCTAAACCCCTTCACCGGAATATGCAGTAATGCGTTTGATTTAGTGCGTTGGTCTGCGGAAAACCCTATCAGCGTGGGAAATAAGGAAGAGATTCGCGAAATGCCTTCCGCGATTGTGGATACAGGCGCAGATGATGTAGTCCTTCCCACTTGTCTTGATAAAGCCATTCGCGTATCCAATCCCCCCCATCATGTTCGCGTTGCACTCGTTCAAGAAATGGGAAAACAATTGAGGTGGTTCGCGAAACCAGAAGACATATCACCCGAGCGCAGAGAAGAAATGGTATCACTGATATGCGGCTTCATTTCTACTCTTGGCTGGCTTGATTACAACCCTGCTATTACTAGGAAGGCCGCCTATTCACTCATTGATTATTCACGCGCCCCTTCCCCTCTATGGTATAGAAAACATAACCTATGCAACGGTTCGGGGTGTTGGTTCTGTGAGGCTTCTACATGGTAGAAGAAGCGTGGTGGGTTTATGGTCCGCCGGAAAATAAACCCCATGATTTTCTTTGGTGTGAGCGTTGCGACGAAATACCTGCTGAAATGTTTGATTGTTATGTCTGCGGAGACGAATGTTGTCCCCGTTGCGCTCAGGGAACGGATATGGGGGATATGCTTTGCATCACTTGTTATGAAGACGGAGAGGATGATGACCCTACCCCTAAGACGTAGAGGGATAGACCGATGGTTGATTACATCGTTATGTTCTCGGGCGGTCTAACGTCATTTGAAGCGGCTCGTAGAGCCATAGAGAAGCATGGGCGAGATAGAGTGCGCCTATGGTTTGCAGACACGAATACAGAAGACGATGACCTATACCGTTTCAATGAAGACGTAGAGCGTTTGCTCAATCATCCAATAGAGGTTTTGAGCAACGGGGGGAGAAACATATGGGACATTTTCCGCGAAGAGAAAATAATGGGCAATTCGCGAATTGACCCCTGTTCGCGAAAACTCAAAAGAAGTCCCCTCAAAAATAAATTGAAAGAAGAATACCCCAATCCGAAGGATGCGATAGTCGTTCTCGGGATGGATGGTATAGAGGACTGCTCACGAACAGAGAGAGCCGCGAAAGGACAGTTACCGTATGAGACATGGTTTCCCCTTCTTGATGAGCCAATAGTAATGAAATCGGATATTGCTAAATGGCTTGAAGAAAGGGGGGTAGAGAGGCCGAGGCTCTATCGTATGGGATTCACACACAACAATTGCGGGGGTTTCTGCGTAAAGGCGGGGATGGGTCAATTCGCGCACCTCTACAAGGAGAGACCGGAGATATACGCATACCATGAGCAACAGGAACAGGACTTTCTTCGCGATTATCCCGATTCCCATACTATAATGCGTGACCGGCGAGGCAAAACGAATGCAAATAAACAGACGATAGTTAGCAATCCTATGAGTATGGCCGATTTCCGCAGGCGTGTAGAAGAAGGGGAGACCTTTTTCTATGATGCGGGCTGGTCTTGTATGTGCTTTGATGATACTTCGGACTTAGAGTGGTTGTGATTTTTTGAAAGAGGCAAAAGAAATAGAGGAAATGATTATACAGGCAGAGCGTATGCTCGCTAAATGGCTTGTTGCTTGTTATGAAATGCGAGACGATAAGCGGGCTTTCGCTGATGCTGTGCGAAATTACAATGCCCTTCGGGGGGTCATTAAGGGTCTCAAATGGACTTTGAATCAAACAGATGAAAGCCCTCTCGCATAGTATTCTTCATAACCCATTCGCGCATCGCTAATGATGAAGAGACATGATTTACGCAGATGACCGCGAAAACGAGGTGCTTTTACACAAATTGATAGCCTCACTTGGGGATAGACAGCATGACCCGAAGGGGAATATCATAATCAAGCGGCTTCCTGTTGGCGATTATGCTATTGGGGATTGGCTCGTTGAGGCTAAGGAAATCAATGACCTATATCGTAGTATTCTTGGTTTGGGGCGAAATGGTAGAACTATCAATCATCAATTGAATGACCTCTGCGAAACCACAGAGAATCCCATACTTCTTATATACGGCACTCAATTGAAGCCCTATTTTGGGAAGAGAGTCTCCCCAAAGGTTGTTGCTCGCGAAGTCGCGAAAATGCGTAGAGTCATCAAATCGTTCAAAATGACTATGTATCTACGTTTCCCCAAATTGAGGTGCGTTGATTTCGCGACTATGGATGATTTCGTAGAGTGGATTTCGGTTGTTCATACGCGAAAGACCATGAAAAAAACGCTGACCGCTGACCCGACTACCTACCATATCGCGAAAACAGCAGATAAAGACCCGCGAATCATAGCCCTGACCGCAATTCCGGGCGTGACCCAAAGAATCGCGAATGATTTGATGGATACTTTCGGGTCTATTCCGAAGATGCTACGCACAAAAACGAGACTCAAAGCGGTGATGGGTGTTAGAGGGGTAGGAAGAGTTCTCGCGAAAAGGATATTAAGTCTTCGCGAAAATTGGGTAAAAGAGGATAATGGTTAAGAGTGACTTAGTAGTAGGGGTAATTGCTACGAGACCTCACAACCCCTACTGCCTCACTCACATTCGGGTTTTTGCTTCCTCAACGGGGTCTCGTAGCACTTCAATATGGATTGAAGGTATGGCTTTGAGCCTCTGTCGGCGCATTATACCGGCGGGCTTTGAATTGGATACTATGGATTTGTAGAGATTGATAGAGGGCATTGTCGCTACCACTACCAACACTTCTTGAAAAGGTCAATTTAAGCGTATTCCCTGCTGTCTGCGCCCCATCTAACATCTGCATAGGGAAAAGGGTAATGAGAGAGCGTGAAGTGTCGTTGGCTATGGTTGTAGCGATTTTTGAACTACTACCTGTCTCCGAGCATTCAATCGTTGTAGTCAATACAACATTACCCCCACTCGCTATGTTTGCGACACTGACTACTGCCTCTACGCCTATTAACCCGGCAGAAACATCACTTGGGACTTTGACCTCAATAGTATGTTCGTGGACTTCGCCCTGCGCGCCCACCTCGGGGTCTGTAATACCCGGCAAGACTACACCACCAAGACCCTGTAAGGCATGACCGAGTGAAGGTGCTGAAATATCCTCAATGCCTTGAAGGCTATTGTTGCCCGAGGATGGTTTACCTACCTTCTTTTGACCGAGAACCCCCCATGTGCCGGTTGAGCCTGTATTATCACTATCTATGTTGGTTCTTCCTTTAATGGTATTCCATGTTGAATCGCTGAATTGTTGGCTTGAAACCCCACCCCAAGCACTACTAGCGTCTCCATCACCCACACCTTTTGTTTTATTTGAATATGATGGCTCGGCTGAGGACAGACCGTATCCCCCCAACCCCGGTTCGGGTGTAGTAGGGCCGATAGTAGGTGGTCGGGATGCGGGCGCAGGATAAATACCGCCAGCCGACCAACCACCGCCGCCGGGTTTTGGCCTAAACATTTTCGCGAATCCGTATTTGTAATGGTTCTGCTTTTTCTCCAATGATAATTGCACCTTCTCATGCTGTCTCCCCCTTTGAGACCAAGAAATACTTTTGATTACCATTTCTTCTGCGGACAAATCAATATGAGTATCGGTATATGTGCATTTGGTGGCCGGTCTGTAATTCAAATCATCAACGATATGGATTCTTGGGGCGTTATACGCGGCTCGCGTATTTGCATAACCACCCATCTCAGTATATTTCCTCATGCCGAGGGGGAATGGAGAGTATTGGCAGAGGTTTGAGTAGGTAGTGAGACCATCAAGGTTATTCGCGTTTTCAATTTCATAAGTCCCGCCACCATCGCGGCCTGCTTTGGGATGATTCCTCATTCGTAGGACTGCTTTACAATACTCTGCATCAAAGGAAAGAATGATGTTGGGGGTATCGGTATCATATGAAGAAGGAACAGCAAGAGTATAATAACCACTTCCCCTCACTATAATAGAGGTATTCCCCCGTAGAGTGGGTGCATATGTGGGTGCATTATGCGCCGCCGTTGAGGGAAGAGTGCCGACCCCCTCACTAAAGGAATAGTCCAATAACCATATTCGGAAGACAGCGTCATTGGGGTCTGTGAAAGGCCCAGCGGCGGCATCCTCAATAGTGACCGCCACTCTCAATTCATTATCGGAAGTCGCACTTAACTTGTTAGTCCCTTTATCTACATGGACTACTTGGACCGCATGAGAAATACTATTCAAACCATACCAATAATAGAATGATTGACTATTAAGGTCGCTAAGAGCCTTTGTGTAAATGTTTCCATCGGCGACTATTCCGGCATTATTGAAATACGCATCTACTGTTGCGTAAGGCGCACTTCCTGTTGCATCTGGTAATGTGAACCACCCGCCGGTCTGTATTGCTACCCAAGCCCCGGGTGTCCCCGCGGCCAACCTCTTGAAACGAGCATTCTTAGACCCCGCACTGATATAGTCCACTTCAATATGTCCTACGTCTGCCGTCACTACTGTTTCATTCGCCATTAGACCTAACTTTACATCATCAGCGAAGTCATCATACGAATTACTCGCAGGGTCTCTATGCGCCGCTACTTCCTTTCCTAATACGGTTCCCGGCGCGCTAAATGCTAATCTACCATCTAACGCATTACACATTCCCGCGAAAGGAGAGCCACCCCATACAGAAGTCCACCAAGCCGCACCTGCCTCGCCCCAATTCAATGTGGCCTCTGCCCCTACAACAGCAGTATTATTAGGTAATGTCTTGCGACAAACGTCTGCAATATAGCCATATCTCGCATCGGATAGCATCACGTTTGTTTCATCAGTCAAACGTAGAACCTCTGCCGTGACGCTTAATTGACTAATTCTCTCCTTTTCATATTCCGCTTTGGCTACTGCCTCTGCCTCTTTACGCATTAGAGTCTGCGGCATATCAAGTGTCTTCCACCTCGTAACCGCACCCGAGGCAGGGGCGGGGTAATCCGCATATGAATTATTACCTGCATAATACACGCGCACATTAGTAATTTGTGAAGAGGCTTGAGAAGATAATGTAGAAGTCTTTAGATTATTGCGAGTGAAAGTAAAACCACTATTGTATAGAGGTCTAACTTCAAGGCGATTATCAGCACCCATCATCCAAGAAAAGGTATTTGTTGTATCATAGTAATATCCTATCCCTATCCTTGTCGCCGCTTCTTGAACAGTAGCACTAACAGGTTGTCCCTTAGCATTGTTAGCGAAACCATAAGAATCAGTATCACCCTTCCCCACCCCATTGTAATTGGCGTTATAGGCTATCCCCGTTGAAGTCATATCCTTTGTGATGGGGACATTGTTTATGTCCGATATGCAGGGGAATTGACCCCTTTCCGGCCATGAATCAAGGGAAGCCAAAGAATACAAAGCCCGCATTTTATCACTTGTCCAATATGTTCCGATATTGGGGGTTTCTACATATCCTTCAAGACACATCATTAGACGCAAAGCATGGATGGCCGCAGGCGTGTTATAGACTCTAATAGTATCAAATCCGTCTGCTACCGTTCCATCAGCGTCTTGTATTTTGATTTGTGATTGGCTACCATTACCATAGGAAGACGAATCAGCAATTAGAGAAGCCCTTATGTCGGAAGGTGTATCCATTATTTCATATTGTTTGATATAGACACTTGTTAGAGTATCAACCAGAGTTCCGGCATTTCTATTTACCCCACCCCAACGCATCGCGAATACTTGCTTTTCTGCATTCCTTCCTGTCCCCTTTTCTCCTACAATAACACCATATCCACCACTTGAACTGAAAGCATCAATGTTATAGACCGTTAGAGTAGTGGCGTTGGTAGCCACATCTGCTAACAGTATCGTAGAATCATTTGTCCAATTATCCTTATTGGTATGATTTGCTATTAGGGTATCAGTATTCTTGTGGTCGGCGGCGGCATTAGAATAGTAGTTATCAACAAGCATTGGATAGCCCCAATGTGCTGTCGTGTAGTCTCCGAAATCTAAATTACCACCGGAAACATAGCCCGGTCTTCCCCGATTCCCCATACTGTTTAGATTCCAAAATCTTGAGGTATCAATGAGACAGACCGCACCCAAAGACTGCGGCCAATCCTTGTATCGTTTTTGGTTGAAGTCACCAGCGAGAAGTAGTGTATCAAGTGGTTCGTTATCACTACCAAGAGCAGACCAAGAAGCGGCTGTGTAAGGCTCTACTGTGGTATCAAGAGACCACACATCACAATCAGCACCTAGTTTGAGGTCAGCGTATTTATCAAGGTTTCCGTCTATATCGGTTTGGTCTGCGAATACAATGCTCAAATCATAATTTTGAGAAGTGGGTATTGAAAGTCCGAAATTGGTTTTGCGATAACCACCATCTGCATCTGCGTGGTTATCACCATACATTGAGAACCCTACCCTCATATCAGCAAATAAAGCCCAACAATGTTTATAGCCGTTGCTTTCATCTACTCGTCGGAGACGATAGACAGTCTTATTCTTGACCCAATCCCGCGTCTGTCCCTTGATACCGGCTACGGTGCATCCACCATAAATCTGTTGCGAAAGAAGCATAGAAGTTTCATCATTGGGTGCAAGCGTAAGGAAATCTACCTTATCCCTACTTTCAATATCGAGTCCATCGGGGTCTTTCCACCACTTTGAATCTGTTGCGTGAGTCCCACTATTAACTATTGACCTACCCTTTCCTTGTATGTGTTTATCTACCCGTCTCGTTTGATATGTTGTATTAGCACCAACAATCGCAATAGTCACTACTTGATGGACACCATTCAATATATCCTGTTCAAATCCCTCATGGACTACTGTATCCCACAAGGCAAGAGGGTCTGCGCTTCTACCGCTAGTCACATAAATAAATACACCATACGTTCCCGATTTTTCAAATCTTAGAGCAATAGGACTATTTGCTAGTGTGACCGCATTTCCGATTATGTATTCATGTTGGTTGGTATCAATATCAATCAAGTCAATGATGGGATATTTAATTTCGTTTTTCTCAGCATGATACCATACGCCCGGTTCTTCAAAAATTATAGAGGTAGCACTTGAACTCAATAAGTTGGATGAAGCAGAATATGTATTAGCATATCCGGCCAGAGAAAATGCTGTTGCTTGCGCCGGAGAAAGGGTATGGTTTAATGCACTTTCATATCCATGAGAGTGATAGGGATTCTCATGGATAACACCAAATTGCGCTTGAAAGAAGGGGGAAAGGGGTAAATCTCTCAATGCTCTCGCATGGGTATTGCGCCCCTTTACCTTGAATAGGTCAGGATTAGTGAGGATGGTTTTACCCGCAACCGACTCTTCCATTATGATTGGTCGCACTTCACTCGGTCGGTCATATTGCGCTGTGGTTGAGTGGCCGCAATCGCGAATATCAATAAAATACTCATCTTCACTTGATGATAAGGTAGTCGTTGTTCCTACGGCATGAGGCCAATAATCAGTATCTAATTCAAATATAAACCAATCTTTAGCCCCCGAACCACGATAAGTAGTCACTACCCCCTGCATGAAAGAGGCGGCAGTCGCGTCTTCTGTTTTCCACCTATATGATGATTGAAGAAAAGCACCAAAGGGGAAAGTGTGGGTGTTATCCATAGTCACCTTGAGGCGTATATTTCCGGTATCAATAGAAGTCCCCAAAAACTTAACAGTCTCAATTCTGTTCGCACCAGCACCATGTCCCTTCAAATCATTTTCGGTGACGGCCACCGAAGTATCGACTGCATCCTTTTTGTAAAGGCTCATCTTGATGAAGTATTTATCGCTATATTTCGTTTGATTACCACCACCCCTTACTGAGGGATAAATTGTGGAGAACATCCGTATTCTCCATCCATCTGCTTCATCGTAGTGTTGTGTTCCGATTATCCTTACATGGTCTGCCTGCGTCAAATTACCCCAAGTAGTATAGGTCGTTCCTTCTGCCCCCGCCGCAGGGGGGTTTGTGGGTAGGTTCAAATCATCATTCCACGCCACTATAACATCAAGAGTATTTACATTACTACCGGAAGAGGGGTGTGCGCGCGGACCGCCGGGATAACACGCTACAATATCCATAAGGGAGAATGTGCCTTTGGTAGATGTAGTGCTATTTGCACCGCCGCCATCGTATTCCTGTTCAACATTATTCGGCCCGTCATGGTCTTCATTCATGTAGAGTTGCATGGGATGACCCGAATGTAGAACCGTTCTTTGATGGTCTAACGGGACATAACCCGTATCGCTTTCAAAACCGAGTGTTGATTTGGTTTGTTTGAGAGCCGCCACCCCAAAGAACATTCTTTCTTGTAGATTCATAACGTCACTATAACGCTGACTTACAACATTACCCAAAGACGCGTGTTCCTGTATGGTTTCCTGTGCGTTTTGACCGGATTCCCAATTAACAATTGTCTTATCAAGGATAGATAGAGAATCCAATGCTTGAATTATAGTATTCACCGATTGTGATTTGGTATTCTGTCTATGGGTTATGGATTCAATTATGCCCGACCAAATAGGTCTATGTTCATTATCGCGAAATACCAATAATCTCCATTCTGTAAAAGTATCTCCCACAACAGTAGAGAGTAAATTATATTTGTTATCATCATCTGCTATTTCAAGAGTGCATGAAGAAATTGAATCCGCACCCATAGTTATATCCATTGAAAGAACCTCTGCGCCACGGACAGCGGCGGTAAGATTTTGTGGCTCATCATATAGTGGTAGATATATAGCCGCCCTATCAATTAGTGTCGTAAGAGAAGCAAATCCGTCACTACCAAACGCGCTTACATTTGCTTCAAGAGACCATCCGTATAGTTCGGTAGGAGACCAAGTCCCACCACCGGGTCGCGAAAGAAAAGAACCATTCGCGAAACGCGCTGTATGATTATCGACATATGCTTCCCAAGTATTTGTTGTGAAATCGGGAACTATGTTAATATCAACCCAAAGGTCATCATTAACAATAGGATTAGGTATAGCACCCGACCAAGTCGTGAAGTCGTCTGTGGCTGGTATATCGGTAGGCGTGAACTCTAACTTAATCATAGACCCATTAGCAAAGTCTTGGGTTGTTTTGTTAAATGTATCTGTATTCAAATATCCCAATTCAAGGACATATTTATTGAGTGTGAAATTACTAATTTTGTGGACAGCCATACGAATAGTGAATATATCTCCAATTCCTTTCATTCGTAGCGGACCATCATAAGTGAGAATACGATATGTTCCTGTATCCTCTGTGAATAACTGATTGATAAAAAACGGCATACCGGATACGGACTTAAGGGGATGGGTATGTCCGATAGCATATTCTCTATCTCGGTATTCGTAATTCTTCTGTTCTGCTACATAGACAGAAGCAAAGGAAGTGAAAAGAGTAGTCTTTCTTGTATTAGCCAAATTATCCCCAAAGTAGAGGGGTGCGCCTGCCGATGGGTAAAAGTAGGATTGTCCGCTAATGGTTGATTGAGCATCATAGCGAGTCATAACCGACCCACCATAGGTAAAGTCTATCTCGTCGCTTCCGTCTCCCGTTGGACAATAATATGTCCCGCCTGTATCATGCCCATTGAAGAAGGCAAGGTATCCTCTTAGGCTTCTCGCGCCATTGAAATCCTGTCTATTAGCCATACAGGATATAGGATATTGAAGGAATGAGCGACCCTCAAGACCACCCGATAATCCCCTGCTTGGATAAAACCTGCCGAGAATATCGTCTCCAATAGAATTATCAACAATGCGGGCCGGATTCAAAGTGAACCATTCGTGGATTCCCAAATTATGCTGTAAGTGGTTTAATTCGCCCGACCAAAAATCAGCGACGACCGAATTGATTGCGGTTGTAGATGGTTCCGCGAAATGAATATCGTTTGCCTGCGCCCTTTCACTAAAGCACCAAGCATAACGGGGATTGAGTGCGCTACCTAAGCGGTTCATGTATGAGCCATCGTGAGTCTTTGTGTGGTCGTTAGTAGTAGCATTTGCTATATTCAAATCATCAGCAATTGCTCTTGCCCCATTGAAATCATCATAATATGATGATAACCAAAATAGAAGGTCTCGCCCGCCACCCGCACCGGACCCTGTTCCTGCTATTGTTCTCATGCGACTACGCCTTCTATTCTTAACTGCGTCATAATGGATGACGTTATCTGTGCTATTGCTTCATCTACTGTGAGACCATAGAAATTATTGGTTTGCATAATTTCAACCTTATGTAGAAGGTTCTCCACCCCACCCTGAGTGACTTGTTTGTAGAGTGCGCCTGTGAAGTTTTCGCGTGAACCCCAAAATAATTCTTCGCGATTATTCGCGAATGATTCCATATCCGCGATTATCTGTTGGCTATGGTCTTTGAAATTGTCTTCTACGCTTGTATTATAGGTATCGTTATATCCGAGAATATCATCATAATATGCTAATAGAACATTTCTATTTTCATCACTATACTTCCGAGTGAGATAGGTAATATCC
>TARA_R110000824_G_scaffold8336_2_pt1 | contig 23591 bp, 16 predicted proteins | sample TARA_R110000824 | Tara Oceans TARA_R110000824 (sample SAMEA4397747) | marine metagenome | biome: Polar Biome; feature: [MES] marine water layer (ENVO:01000295) within the mesopelagic zone...; material: water (ENVO:00002006), including particulate matter (ENVO:01000060) such as......
ACCTGGTGGGAAGTTGAACCCAACGTGGGTCGAGTGGCTCATGGGGTACCCTCGAGGGTGGACAGACTTAAGTGCCTCGGAAACTCAGTAATACCTCAAATACCGCAAATGATTGGATATCAAATACTAGAAATTGAAGGGAATAATAATGAGACAAAGTAAATTTCACAGGGACATAGACTCACTAGTAACAAAACCACTTAAAAAGTGGGGGATTAGAGTACGAGGTAAATGGTGGGTGCAATCTGCAGACGAAGATGCTACCTACTACAGAAGAGGTGATGCCCTCAAAGATGCTACTAATTTTAATGGTATGAGATTAGATAAAGAAAAAATCTACACGGTAGAAGAATATAAATGAATGACCCTGAACGAGACAGAATGCCACTAAGAATCATACTCTTAGCGGTCATTCTAGTCTTGTTCTTAGTGAAGCTTTTAAAATGAACTACACAGAATTCCCTGTATTCCCCCTTATTACTAGCGGGAAGGTTGATTCTCCTACAGATCCAAAGGCGAGATGGAAACTGATTGTCTCTGTACCGACCCGTACATTAGCCACCCCCCACTCCTCAATAAGTAAGAGGGCCCGACTCTTTGGAGTGGGTGGTTGGTTAGTGATAGTATGGGCTAAAAAAAAGAAGGTTTGCAAGAAGACAGAGGTTATCTCCTACGAGCTCTCAAAAGGAAATACTTCCCCGAGGATAGATGAGTTCGGGAATGTCCGTATACGAGCTCTCAGCAAGCAGGATTGGGTCTCCCTAATAGAGGTTCAACTGCCTAAAGGACAGACTAGAAATTGTAGATATTCTGGGGCAATTGTAGAGTCTTCTACAGCCATACAGATATGGACAAAATTGCAATAGCAGTCCGTATATAAGGACCAAGAATAACATATAATCTAGACCAGAATAACATTATTTATCTCTACTCATTCCGGCACCTGCAGTAAGCATGGTCGCCATGAGTAGACCTAGAAGCCCATGCTTCCTAGCAATCTTAGCTAAATCTTTATAAACAAAACCCGAGCTATATTTTACCGTACCACCCATATTTTTAATTAAAGCTTCCACGGTGCCCCGACCTAATCGTGTATTGTGTGCACCCGTTCCCCAATTACTTCTCTTATTTGCTTCAGCAACAATCTTCCAATTAGGAGCGGAATCTTCCCCCTCTTTCATTACCTCTCCTAAAACCTCCTTCCAAATTAAACTCCTCTTTGTTGCTAAAGGTAAAGCATCCCTGCCAAATGTTTTAGCAAGGAAAGGCATATGAATTTGTGCGCCCCTAGTTTCTATTTGACGCATAGTTTCGCTACGATATTTGATAGCTTCTCTAAAAGATTCATAGTCTTGCGAAGACAACTTCTTAATCATATTTTCAAAGTCTTTAGCGTGACCTAGTTCATGAGCAGCAACATTCCTTAAATTTTTCAGGTGTTCTGATCTAAGACCACCCCCCCGTTGTAGCTCGTCAGGATTATAACGAATAACAGAAGGTTGAGGGGGTCTGTGTGGTCTGAAATAAGCAGAAGGTTTCGGGTCCCTCATATTAAAATCAGCAACGGCTGTAGTCCCCCCTTGTAGTAACATCGGCTTCTCTGGAAACTTAGAATCTCCTGCACTCATGAGATCATAAATCTCATCATAGACATCTTTAAATTGTATCTCTTTAGGCATTCTTCTTCCCACCTGCAAATGCTGGAATCATTAATGCCATGAGTAGTCCCATAAGCCCTGCTTTTTTCATCATAGTCACGCCATATCTATAAGGTGTATGAGCTGAATGTCTAATATTCGCCATTCTCCGACTGCCTTTTGATCTGTCTTTATCATATATGTCTCCCAATAGAAAAGATTTAGCTCCCTTTTCTTGTGCTAATAATTGTTCTTTTACTTTTGACCCTAAAACATCTTTACCCCCTAATGATTTTAAATACTTAGCCGCTTCTCTATTAGCATAAGTTTCCATACGAAGAGCATCAGTTCCATGAGCCCCCGGAATTGTATTTCGACTTATTATTTTATCAGGTGAAATCCCCTTATAACTCCAATTTTGTTTTATATGCCTAGCGTTAGGGAAAAAATAGTTTTTGGTTTTTCTAGGGTTAAGTTTATAATCTTTAGCGTGACCTAACTCATGAGCAGCCACGAATCTTTGATATTTATACCCGCCCTCTTTAGACAGTCCAACTGTGTTTGTTTTAGGCTCAAAGAATCCCCCTTTGTTTCGGAATTCCACTAATAACTTATCTATATCAGCATTAGAAAAACCCATAGCTTTCGCTATTCTAGGAACCATTCGTTCCCTAAGAACTCTTTCTTCTGCGTCAAGTCTAGCGATTGATTTAGCCATCGAACAATTCTACATGAGCGTCCCAATCAGAAGTAGAGGGTCTCCTAGGTTCCGACAAGGAAGCCTCGCCCCTAACAATAGCTGCACCCCACCCCGACGAATCCTTACGATTCATATAGTCAGGATTTAGAGGTCCCATCGTACCCGCATTAGCATAGTACCACGGTAACTTTATTTTAAGGGAACGCTTACATTGTACAACCCCTGATGTGGGTCTATGGGTATGTCCTCTTATGAACAATCTATGGGCATGACCACCCATGAGGTTAGCCATCTGGACAGTTTCAAGGTCATCGCTATTAGCACCTGCATCAAATCCGTGGTAGAAATGTACCTGACCTAATTTATAAACTCCCTTTTTAGATTTTGTATAGGGTATCTGCTTCCACTTCCGGAATAACTCACCGAATTCATAATGCTTATTCCATGATAGTAAAGAACGCAGTCCTCTAGGACTACGTCTTGGATCCTTGGCTAGAATATTATCATCGTGATTACCGTGAATCCAAACCAACTCAGTATCAGGAGGAAGTACCCCCATAATATCTGAGAGATACTTATGACCCTGCTCATACTCATCTTCGAGAGCATGTTCGAATTCAGATGGGTGAACAGTCACCGCACCTGCATCGAAAAGATCTCCGAGCATTATAAAGTGGGTAGGGGGGTTAGCACATATACTTGCTAGCATCCAATCCTTTGCATCTTTATTTTCAAAGGGAGTATGTATACAAGATATCGCTGCGAATGTTACTGTTTTTATTGGTTCCATGTTTGAAACGGATTAAATCCTTGATCCTCTATTGGTTTTTCCTGTTGCTCTTGTGACTTCAAGTGTTTCTTAATTTCTGCAATTGTAGCAGGATCTAACTTAACAGGAGATGTTCGAGTTGCACCTGCTTTAGTTCGTTGACCAGAAGTTTGTCCGGATAAAGCTTGCTCTCTATCTACCATACCTATTCGTTGATGTTCTTCAGCAATGGTACTTTGATATAGTTCTTTATATTCAGAAGGTATAGTGTTTGCTATTCGTTCTAACCTAGCGGTTTCTAAGTTACGCATTCTAGAACGCCATTGAGACTTAGAAACTTTAAGAGGTAAGTTAAACTTATCTTCAAACTCCGCTTGAATCTTTCTAGCCTTAGGAACATTATTAGCAATCAAGGCATTCATGTATTCACTCTCCATTTGGACAATGATTTCTCTTTGCTTTGCTAAGTAACCATCTACCTCTCCCGCTTTAGGATGGTTCTCTAAGTTAATACCGAGACCACTCATGATAATAGAGAAGGGTTTCTCGTAATTAATAAGTCTACCGTCACTAGAAAATACAGGATGGTGACCATCAGGAGTTGTAGTGTTCCAATCTACATAGGTCTTTTGCATTTGTCGAGCTAAGTTTGGAACAAAAGGAGTCTCGTCTGCCGCTGGCATCATCCCCATTGCTCTAGTAAATGCAATACCCATAGGTACTACACCAGGTATAGAAGACTTAGCAAATTCTAAATCACCCATTGCTACCTTGACCATGTCAGTAGGGATAGCAACTATTGGAGGAACCCAACCTCCACCCATAACTTCAAAGATAGGTTGTACACCTGTACCTCTAGAGAGATCCGTATGGAACATCTCTTTACCTACTTCATAAGCAAGAGCACCTGTACCCATAACCCTAAGAAGATCAGCTCCGTAATGACCGCCTATAATTTTCTTTCCACCTATTATAGGAATCCCTTCCCTGAAATATCTTTCGGGGGAAATCTGTTTACCCGTGACCGCATAAGAACTAAAGGCACGGGTAATAAAAGAAAGGAACTGACGACCGAGTGGATTAGAAACTAACCCGCTTGCAATTGACTTGTCACCAATGAAGGCAGTAGGCATGTTGAGTGGGGAGCCACCAAACTGTGCCTCTTGAACAAACCTTCGAGAGTCTGTCATCCAAGTATAAAGATTCTTTTCTTCTTGATTCCAAAGACCCGTTGGTCGAGCCGCTCTAGTAATCCCTGCTTTACCATGAATTCTATTTACAGTATGAGCAGATACAAGACGGTTCATAAGCTCTGCCTTCTCAAACATTTTCATAGGAAGAGTCATAGATAAGAATTTACCCATGCCTTCCTTACCAAAAGATTGAACGCCAGCATAAGTAGCACCATCAATATTTGCAAACACACTCGGGGCAACACCAAGAAGGTCGCCCATCAACCCCTCACCCACATGACTAAAATGTTTACCCATTAAATCCGCACGTTTAGCATCAGAAATTCTCAACCCTAAAGGAAATCGTTCTTTCGCATACCCCATTATTTCTTTAAAAGCATCTTTATAAGCAGGTATCACATTCTCTAACCCGCCCCACATCGAAGCATGCAAGAGGGGTTGCATCATGTTAAGCATAACGCTCATCATGTTTGCTCCGAGGAATCCTACGTAAAGACCTTTAGCCATAACACCATTGAGGCTTTCATATGTAGACATGCTCTTCAGGTTACTGATAAAGTCTTTACCGTAGGGTCCCCACCCCTCTATCATCTTACCCATTCCACCACGAGCAAACTTATGAACCATCTCATGAGTCTTAATTTGTAGGGCTCTTGAAGCACTTTGTTGTGGAATAACTCTACCAGAAATATGAGGAAGGATTACATCTTTATATAAAGCCTTAGTATGCGTATTGGTCATAGCCGCATATTGATGCGACATAACATCACCCAATGTAACTCCTCCCTTAGGTGCACCGACCATATTTTTCATTGGTCTAGTAGAACCTCCAAAAGGATGAAGGATCTCTGGTCCTAAAACTAAATCTTCAAGGGTAGTATTCATATCTAAACTTTGATATTTAGTTGGTTTACCTTCTGTCGGTACTCTTGACCTAGGAACATTACTCTCTCTCCATTTAGTATTCATATCAAAGAGACCACCGTCTCCACCCATAGGAGTACCACCTCCTGCAGGTAACCCACCCTTACGAATCCGCAAGTCAGCAGCCATCAACTCCCCCCACACTTCTGTATCAGGAGTTAACGTCTTCGTCTTAGGATTCCATACTTCGTGGGGAATATTTCTACTATAAATCTCACTCGTATCCTTCATGTAACGAGTCTTACTTGTTACACCATCAAGTGTATACGAATAACTAGCAACACCATCTGCAGTCTGCTGTTCAATCTTTTGTATTGATTTACTAAGTTTATCATCTAGAAATTGATAGTTCTCAACCGAACCTCCGTGTTGCTTATTCATATTCATCAAGAATTCATAATCTTCTGGGTGAAGATTTCTAGTAGCAGAAGCACGGGGAGCCAACCGATTCAATTTAGAAAGATTCTCCGCAGTATCTATGAAAGGATTATTCGCTTTCATTGACCCTGTTTGTTTACCCCCGTACATAACTGTATCTTTAAAAGTATTTCGAGGTAGATAAATTCCTTGGTTATATAAACTACTAACTGTATCTTTAACCATTGTCTCAAAGAGTTCATGCTTCTTAGCAATGTTCATACCCATTGACATAGTAGAGAATTCATCTATTGGAAGAATAGACCTTAAGAAATCTATGCCTTCAGCACTAAGATGATTAGACTCTACAAGCTCACCGGCTGCACCCTTATTAAACATGCTCTTGCCTTGAGTAGGATCTAATGATGCAATAATAGTTTTTAATTTATTCTTCCCTGCTTCACCAAATATAAATTCTCTTTCCCCTTTTTTATTGATGAACCCCCCACTTTTATAAGCGAAGTCATCACCGAATAACATAGCAGCTCGTTGATCATACGATGCTCTGTATGCTTTAACAATGGGCTCAAGATGATACTGTTCCCTAATAGCTTTAACTACAGGTTCTTCGATAAGAACTTTATGTCCTTCCCCTAACTCCCTAGTCTCCCATCTAATCTTAGCATTAGAACCATCCAATCTAATTCTGTAAGGTTCAGCAATACCAGGATTCTTTTCAAGAGCCCTTGCATTTAGTTTATTAAAATAGTCCCAACCATTTTTACCTCGAATAGGAATATCTGCCCATCCTTCGGGCTTGCCGTCATACCACTTTGCTCCGACTGCTTCAGCAGAAGCTTTATCCTTTACCCACATTTGACCTTTGGCTTCAAGGTGAGGAATCTTATGAGTGGTAGCTTGACTAGCCTTCTGTAAATCTAAGGCTATAGATTTTTTAATAGTGTCAGCAAAATCCTTATACTCCCCTGTGTATTGAGGATGGAAAATTCTTTCCGTAACCCTATGAGGTTTAGGAACCATATTCTTTTTAGCAACTACTTGTAGCCACTCATCCAAATCCCGAGGAGCCTTCTTCGCACCGACACTAGTAAGAGAGTGGGGGTTAGCCTTATAGTATTTAGCAAGAGATTCTTCAACAGCTTTAGCATCAATCGCATGAGCACGATTACGCAAAGCAATATCAACCTCTAAAGCAATCCCCGCAAGGGTACCATCCAATGCTTGATTAGAAGAGAGGACTCCTAAGGGTTGAAGAAAAGCACCGTCTTGACCATTTATACTCTTAGCAACATTCCGACCCGCAGAGAAAATAGAACCAGAGCGGCGAACCGCTTCCATCGCCGGAGGCGAAACCGCCGCACCCAACCAAATCCAAGGATTAGTTGCGATGCCAAGCATCGTTCTAGCGATACGATTTTCTCCCCCGTACTTATCCTTAATCTTTTCTGTTAAGGATGCTTGCTGTGCAGGACTAAGATATGCCCTTCTACTAGGAATCAAAAGATCCCTCATAGAACCAAGACTCATCTCATTGGTAAGTATTTGATTAAGCGCAACGCCTGGAAGGTCGAAGTTTCTAATCGGTTTGAATGGAGAATGTTGATATTCCATCTATCTATTAGAAACCGACCAGACACCGAGCAAGTACCTAGTCGGCTTCATCCTTGACTCAGAAAGGATTAGCGTATTCTTGTACGAAGTCGTAAGGTAATATTTGTTCGGAAAGCAGTACTTGCTGCTGTTGCTACATCTAAACAAACATGACTACCAGCAGGAACTATATTTGCTGTTGTAGTCATCGTCCATTCTTTAGTTGTAGCACTTACTAAAGCAACAAGAGCATCTGAAATAGCAGTACCAGAACCGGCAGCGGTTCCACTAGCAGATGCCTTCAATTGGTATGATGCGTCAGCATCACCTTCTTCTGCTCTAATCCATGCAGCATCAACAATAGTGTCTCGCTCACAATAGAAAAGAAGTTGATCATTACTTACATTACCGGATCCATCACCCTGAGCAATAATACTTATATAGTGACAAATTAGATCGGGACATTCTTGAATTGGTAGGCCATTTTCACCAGCCATAGTTTAAACTCCTAAACTTTTCATTAGCTCGTCATGAGCCGTAGGTTGTTCATCGAACTGCCCTTGGGCCATGCCCATAGCGAGTTCTTCCATTAAATCTGTACGGGGCTGACCCCCAAAGACAACAGCGTCTTTAGGTAGGCTTCGCCCTGCCATCACCTCATTGTACAAATGAGGGTCGATTGAGGCAAGTCTCATAGACGATCTAGCTATTTTCTTTTGTAACTCATCAATCTCTGATCTCGTTCTAATTGCTAATTGATGCTGTTCATTTCGCATCTTAGCATCTTCAATCATCCTCCCGTAACCATCCTTCTTATCTGTCATAGAATCATACATGGGTTTAGCCGCCATGTCATAACCTATATGCTTACCACCAAACCATACAGCCGGAGAAGCCGTTATAGCCTTATGCATTCCACTCATATCTTTAAAAGGTACACCCGTAAATACGGATTGGGTTTTATCGAAGGCTTTACCTACGCCTTTTAAAGCTGCGCCTATCATTAAAGTGCACCTTGTGAACTCATCGAGGCCATCATGCCTTGGATGGTAGGAGGAGCAATCGCTGCTCGAGCAAGAGTATTTGCCTTACCTGCCAACAAACTGTCAAGGTCATCACTCATTGCTCTTCTAAATGCTTTTTGTGGAAGATGGGTAGCCTTAGCAAGATTCTCCATATTGGAGAGGTTCTCAGCAAAATTTCGTTGTCCCCTCATCTCATCAGCGGCTTGAGTAGCACCATACATCTGAGGTTGCATTTGCATCAACCCAGTATTTAGTGCCTTATCAGCACCCCCCGCTCCACCTAACATACCCGAACCGTGGAGGATATCGTAGAGCATCCAGCCCATAAATCCAGAACTTACTAGTGGTCCTATAGCCATAGTTTTTTCTCATCCTTAATATATTTAGGCGACATTTCTATCATCACTCACCATAGTACCAAAAAGTCCTGACAATAACAAAGCAGGTAGTAACATTTTGAGGTTTTTACCGCTCATTATCTTAGCCCAAGCCTTGGCAAATTTCTTTTGTTTTTTAATTTCTGCTAGCTTTTTAGCCTTCTCCCACGCCTCAAATTGTGTGGGTTTCATCAGCCTCCTAGCAATCTCTCTTTCAGGAGCAGGTATTTGTTGTAAATATCTTTTATGTTCCCGTGCCTCAAGCTTCATCCTTTTAGTCTGACTAAAACCTGATTGGCTTATAGGATCTACTTCTTTAGCAAGTTTAACATCCTTAACAAAACCTGATACTTTTGCTTTACCTACATCAACAAGGGATGGCACTTTAGGTTTAACAGGTTTAGTTTTAGGTTTTTCTTCAGTGAAGTAATCTGAGGGTAAGAGAGAGCGTTGAGGTTCTAATGTAACCCCTCTCCTCATAGCTTCGAATTGACCTAACGTTCGGGTACTTACTCTACCACCAGCATCAGGCACATCACTCACGACACCCCCTGATAGAGGAGTCTGTTTAGGAGCCATCCACTGGCCAGTACCTGGTTCTAAAGAGTGTCTTTTTGTTTGGAAATAATCAGAGGGTAATTTAGTCTGTGCTTTACGTTTAAAATCTTCTCCTGTAAACCTTATAAACTTTCCTTCTTCAGTTACATCTATACCTTTAAAAGGAGGAATACCTACAGCACCACCCGTAAGATTTCGAGGGGCCTTAGCTTCATCAGGATACATCAATTGTAATATCCCTGTACGAGGACGGTTCTTTACAAACTGTTCATACTCCGCTAAGTCTTTAGCGGCATGAGCCCCTACGGTAGTACCCGCTCTTTGTAGCCCACCACCAAGTCTTGCTCTTTCTGCTTCACCTACCTTCCGTACTTCAGCCGCAAGGTCACGAGTATTATGACCTGCAAAAGCCATGTCACTAGTGTTCTCTATAAACTGAGCTCTATCCATACCTGACTTTAGAATGGTAGCGGAACCAGGATTTAGAAGCGCATTAATATCCCCCACTGCTTTTTCTAATCTGTTAAAAGGTATCTGTGCTTTAGCTCTTTGCACCCTCTCTACAACTCTCATCTCATCTCTCTTTAATAATCCTCTTGCACCCTCTTCAACTTTAGGTATATCAGAGGCTAAATCTTTTTCTGTAAGTTCCTCAAAAGAGTTCCTAATAGAAGTTAATAACTCTTCCCATTGAGGAGTAAGTTTCTTTCCATAACCTACCCCCTTCATAGGATTATCTACCTTTACACCCTTCTCCCATATCTGTTCAGCAGCTGTCTCCATAGCATAAAGAGAAGGTGCACCTCCATACCCTCTAAAGGTTTGACGCAAAAGACCAAGATCCTTTAAAAATGCCTCGTTCTTTAATAACTTAACAGCATCTCGTTGATATAGGATTTTAGATTTAACACCACCAGTTCCTCTACCTCGAGTCTGCTTCTTAGGTTTATCACGAATATCACCTTCTTCAGTATATATATTAGGTTCGTCTCTAAAAGCCCAATCAGGTTTCAATGCTCCTTCAGAGCTAGCAATTTGAGCACCCGTAGTATCTGTTAAGGTAGCAAGGATATTAGTTTGAGCACCCGCCGCTTGTACACGAAGCTTGTCAATTTTTATATGGTGTTGTCTAAGATTGTAATCAAAATCAAGTGATGCTTTAGCTGTATACACAGGATCTTTAGCAGCATTAAGTTCAGCCCCACTATGTATTACTCTATTAGTAGATCCAGTATTATGCCTATCAAAAGAATGAGCCTGAACTTGAAAGCCCTTCTTTACCCCGAGTTCTTCGAAAAGAGTATCGGCACCTATAGCCCCACCCGAATGTATAATCCCTACAGTTGCAGGAGAAAATTTAACGGAAGTAAGTTTTGTACCAGGTTTAAATTGTTTAAATGCTTCAGGTCCGTGACCTTCAAGTTGTGACCATCGTTGTAAAAATTCTTTTGATTCTTTACCTGTAACTGTATATACCGAAGGAGAATCTGTAACTCTAATTAGTTGTTCCACACCTGTTTTACTCGTGATAGGAAAAACATCTCCCGCCTTAAGATTTTCCCAACCCTTTCCAAATCGTCGGGTTGTCATAGTCCGTTCACCCGCTTTAATAGCATCAAATGTAGTCTTTGATTTTATATTGGTTGTTCCCTTTATGTCATAAATCATAGTACCTTTAAATTCAGTATTAGGTTTTACATCTTTGAAACCCTCGAACAAATTTTCTATGGCTCTTGTACCTGCAGGGTTTAAGCCACGAGTACCAATCCCCGCAGTATTTGCAGTAAGAGCAGGGGGAGTTGAACCGCTCTTCGCGGTAAGTTGCCATGACTCAGAAGGATAATGCCATTGATACCACTTCCTTGCGACTGTTTCACCTTGCACACCTGCTTGGTCGAACATGAAAACAGGAATCTGCTTATCAATTCCCATTTGAACAGCCCACTTGGTACCACCAAGCACACCAAATTTATTCATCTTACCGACAGCAATTACCTGATCAGCATCTTTTATCTGATAGTAATTTCTTAGGATAAGAGGATTGTCTAAAGGGTTTTTAATCACTACTCACCTCGCATACGAGTAGCAATCTCAGGGGATGTTAAAGCCCCCACTCCAACATAGGATTTATCTTCGTCTTCAATGTAAGCAGACCAGATGACCGCTTTCTTTCTTTGGAGGGCTCGCTTCTTACGATTCTCCCATAGAAACTTCCGCACCTTCTTTTCAGTTAGCTCTTTACCCTTTACCTCTAAACAGAAATCATCATCCGATAAATTCACCAACTCACCTATAGAGTGGGGGGTTAATCGGATAATAGCGGCTTCCTTCTCATCGTGAAGCTCAACTAATTTTCGAGATATATCTTTCCAATTCATGGTTTCTTTTTAGGTTTTCCACCAGTAATAACATCTAACATCTCATCATCGTATGCTGTGTCTGCAGTCTCTCTATCCGTTTTATATGTTTGGTATCGAGTCTCGTCTTGTTCTTGACCTAGAGCAATTCGTTCATCGTTCCAGGGGTCATACACATCATCGTACCAATCCGTTACATCATCATATGATTGACGCAAAGGATCCATAGAAGCTTCTGCTTCTCCCCATTCCTTATCTACAGCATCTCTAGAAGATTGAGCCGCTTCAAATAGTAATGCAACTCTTTGCTCTCTAATTTCTAGAGGGATACTCTTATCTCCATTCGTTACAAGAGTGTTATACATATCTGCTGCCCAACCTTCGTCTAAACTTTGTTGGGTTATAGGTTGTCCAGTGTGACTTGTTGTAACATGCGTACTACCGCTTAAACCTTTCTTCGCTATAGCTTGCAACATACCTTGAACCATACCGGACGATGAGGCAACACCATGTTCCGCTCCTGTTATGTCACGGAATACAGCACTTAGATTAGCTAAGCCATCGTATCCTTTTTCAAGGGCACCTATAGCCTTATCGTAATCTTCACCTCTACCACCTGTTGCTGTTTTAAGTTGTTCTTTTACTTCATCTGAGAACATCATGTTCCCAAGATTTTGTCTTTGGTCATGGAACGATGACATGATTTGCATGATGGGTTGGAAGTGGACACCTTTATTCTCATTAAAGACTCCCATTATTTCTTTAGCAGCCGCTTCTCGTTCTTTTGGGGTGCCCGTTGTACTATTAGCGTATTGAATAAGCATAGGAGCAATCTTTTTAAGTGTTGCCCCTACACCTTGAAACTTACCTTCAAAGTTATTAGCGAGTTGGTTTAGAACTCGGATTTGAATTTCACTAGAATCAGCCGCAGTAAATCCCATTTGACCCTTTTGACCCCACTGTACCATCTCTACACTTTCAGCAGAAAGTACGGGGTTGATTTGAGTTGCACCTATAAGACCACGAGCATTTTGTAATAACCCCGCATCATCACCAAGGTCGAGACCTGCTTGTCCCGCTAGTTCCATAGCAAGATAGTTGTTGAATCCTTTCTTACTAGAAGTCTTACCAAAGGTTCCCATCTCATAAGATCTAATTTGATTAGGGTCGTCTGCATCAGCCCAAGCATCATATGTCTTTTTGAATTGCGGAAGAGTCATACCATATTTTTCTTCGGCAATCTTAAAAGCACTTTGTTTTGCTTCTGACTCTGTCCCCTGAACTATTTCTTGAAAACCTTCTTCATCCATACCACTAAAGGGTCCCCAACCTGTTTCGGAATCTTGAAGTTCTTTGTAGAGGGGTAAATCTTCTGAGTTTTCCAGAGGTCTAAGTACGGGTCCAGCACCACCTGTAATAGAAAGATTAGTCATTTGATCTAAAGTATTACCCATCTTATGAGCACCACTTATTTGACTAGCGTCTCCCCGAGTAACTAATTGAAAAATGTTTCCACCGGGCGCAAACATAGCCGCATTCTCTGCAGTTAACTCAGCACCAAATTGTTCTTCAAAGGATAATCTTTGTTGAAGAAGCTCAGTTAATTTTGTAGTGTATTGACCTAAAGAATCTCCTACATCCCCGTACTCTTTCATTGCTTCCATACGAGCTAAGTCTTGTTCGCCTTTAAAAAATCCTATTTGTCTTATTGAATCTTTTTGCCATTGTTCATTTACTAGTCTTTGTTCAGGTGTGAAATACTGACCATAAGCACCAAGACCACCCGTTGAACCATATTGAAATTGAGATGAAGGGGGTTGCTGAGAACCATAAGTTTGTGCAGTCATATTCACAGTGCCGCCTGTACCACCAGCACCTGCTACAGGTGCACCCTGTCGCTGACCTCTTTGAAATTCTTGTAAGCCATATATATCATCTCGTTGCTTTTGATGCATCAACATCATTATCTGTTGCTGTATTTGATTTTGAGCCCCCGTAAATTGTCTACCTTTTTCAGATTCAATCGCAGCGTCGTCTCTACCTTTTTGAGAATCAGCCAATCGTTGAGATTCTATATTCTCATTCGAAGTAATCTGTTGTGATTGCATACCAGCAGAATGGTCAAGAGACATCTTTAATTTAGCTTGTGCATCTTTACGAGCAATGTCTGCTTGATTAGCAGCATCTTTACGAGCATTCTCTTTGTCCATGATGTCATCTTGATTCATCATGCCTTGACCTGCAGATGCTAGACCTTGCATTGATTGTGGAGTTGTTCCGGGAGTTAATGCCATAATTATTTATTCCTTAATAAACCGCTGCTTGGAATGTTTGACCAATATGTTGGTTATAACCTTTGAAATTTGGATTATTAACTTGATATCTATTACCGGGTATAGTAACATTTGCAAGTCGATTTGCTGCCCATTGCGAACTTGAATAGAGTGATGCAAGTCCCGATAGACCGTCAAGTAAAGACACAGGATTTGTTCTTATTGCTTCTACAAGTTCATTTTGATTCTGAGAAATTAATTGTTGTACTTGGAAGTCTACTCCAGCCTGTGCTTGGTGACTCTGTTGTTCCATCCCCGTCATAAACTTTCTGAAGTCTGTTCGGTTCGCACCAAGTTGAGCATCTAACTGTGTCTTCTGACCCCAAAAAGTAGTTTCTGCTTGGGCTCCTTGAGCAAGTCCACCAGCTTCCATTTGAGCTGCGGCACCTGCAATTTGACCTCTTTGTGAATAGGTGCTTGCTAATGATTGATCCAATCCTATCCTTGTTTGTTGGGCTTGACCTTGAAGAGCAGTTTGTTGGGAAAATAAATCTTGATCAAACTGTCTTTGATTTAAATCCTTCATTGATTGCTTTACATTTTCAGGCATATTAGAGCCATCTAGTTGTGCATTTCTAGATTGCAATGCGGCAGCCCCACCTCTTGCAACAGCAGATGCTTGTTGAGTAGAAAAATCATCAAACTTTTCAGAAGATTCTTCCATCTTTGCTACAGCTTTATCTCCCCACGCTCCCATGGATGAAGCACCTTGTGAAGTTATATTTTGAATCTTATCTACGTAACCACCTGAACCCATTAACCTATCGTAATAAGAGTTCATGTTCTCATCTTGACGGGCTTGGGTATCTTGCAAAGATTGCTCTGTAAGGGCTTCTTTTTCTCCGATTTGAGTTTGTTGATTTGCAAAATTCTGATCCGACCTATCTCGGTAGTCATACGACCCCTGAAGATTTTGACGCTTTTGTTCTAGGGATGCATTATTAGCTTGTTGAGAACGCATCCAATCACTAATTACACCACGACCCAAAGCCCTATTTAAACCACCTTGTTGCGTATAAATATTTTTTACGGTTGAACTAGGATTACTTCCCATACTGGCATCATCTAACCAATCCCAATCGTATTGTTGCCATTGGTATTTATCGGTTGTATTAGTAGGTTGATTAAAGGCCATTATGTAGGACGCTCCGTTCTGAAGGTAGGTAATATCTTTCCTTCAATAATAACCGACAGCAATCTAAAATCAAGGTCGGGACAGAATACTTCCAATCCGGGAGATATTGCTATACCCCTAACACCATGCGTTTCGAACCCCGCCCAATAGGTAGATTCGCCTTCTTGAATAGATCTAGTATGAGAACCACTTAAATCTACAGGTACTGAAGAAGATACTTCAGTAATAGAGTCTCCTTCAAACATAGAACCCTTATAAAAAACATCTTTAGTGTTCACGTTGTCTATAAAAGAGGCACCTGAAATACCACTGAAATATCCAGAAATTGAATCGATCCCTCTAGCAATATGCAATCCCGTAGGAGTTGGATTCTGAGGGTCCATAGGGTCATTGTATCCCAATAAAGAACCTCCCCACTTTACATACACAGGAGAGATTCCAATCCTATCACCCGCAGAGAAAATAATTCCCGAAGACTCATTTATATAAGTAATAACCGCCCCACTTATAGATTTAATCTGTACTTTCCCTCCAATGCGAGATTCATTAGCAACATCTGCAACCCCTATAATATAAGCATAAGCACCTACCCAATTAGCACCGGTGGACCTAAGAGTGGGGGCAGCACCTTGATGACCCGAAGTAGAAGTATCAATAGTTATTGTTTTAGCACCTGAATTAAAAGATAAAACTCTAAACCTAGTATCGGCACCGCCATGTAACAATGTAATTCTTTGTTCTCCATTAAAGTTGGAGGCTGCCGAACCCACAATAATATTCTCACGTTTAGTATCCATCACCCAAAGTTTAGGAACAAAGGCAGAATTAGTACTAGTAAAATCGGGTTGGTTCTGTAAAAAGAATGCTCGTTCTGTTAAATCACTATCTGCGTCTGTTAGATTTGAAACCCATTGTCCTGTGACAGTTAAATCAAAAGGCATATCATACAATTCAGATACCGATGCGGTATTAAGCCACATCAAAGCGGCCTCTTTCTTAGCCTTATTCATAATGAAAAGGACTGACCCTTGAGAATCATAAGACATACTTAAAGAACTAAAATCAGATTTCCAGTCCTCTATTATCCCATCAAGAGCGTGTAGACTATCTAATCGTGCTTGAGCGTCAACAGTTTTTACACCCTTCTCGTTTACATAATAAGTAAAGGGTCCAATACTTTGAATAGCTTTTTTATTTACAAGACCAAACCCTTCATGAATAGGAAGAACCTTCATGTAAGAAGAGACACCCGTAAACTCTCGTGAGATATGCATGATTACATTGTTAGAAAATCCTAACACTACACCCCCACTCCTAGTGAACGTAGATACTTGGTTTGCTATCTTAGAAGGAATGTGGTAATTTTCAGGAGGGAAAAGTTCAGGGCTGGCTTCTGCCATAGACGACCATCGGAATTCACCGAGTCCTCTGTACTGATCGAAGGGACCTTCTTCCCCCGCAGCACCCGCTGTACCACTACCTTCGATATTAGAGGTGAGTAGAATACCGTCAAACTCTATACCTGCACCTGCCTTTGGCATGTTCTCATCAAACACTGACCTATCAATATAAGGGTCTTGATAGATTAAAGCCAAATCCGACAAGCGGAAATAATAGATTGCTCTGTTGTAATCACCTGTCATACCTGTCTGGTCTGTAGCAAGATAATCTGCAAGGGTAATGATTTTGTCTAACTGTACAATTGAAGCAGCATAAGAACCACCCGCATCTTGTGTACGAACAGACCTATATATTCGAGCCTTAGAGAACTTACTTGAATCATAAATGATTTCAATTCCTATATTGCCTGGATCAAAATTACTAGCCCCTGCCATACCCGTTACAGTAATATCAGTATCCGTAGTATATACTACGATATCAACATTGCCTTCCGTTGTACCTTTAGTATGAATAAGATTACAAGTCGCACTAGAAGAGTTAGACGAGGTGATATTTAAATCACCATTCGTATTTGCCAAGTTAACCGCAGTATGGAATAACGCAGCAATTGCAACAGCATTTGCTGCCCCATCAATTCTTACCGTATAGTTTGTACTATCTGCTTTTATATTAAAACCCCCAGTAAAGTCTGTCTTTGTCATACCAGCAGTTCCCGAGTCTGTTAGAGTAACTGTAGTATTTCCAGCAGTACCTATTACTGTTTGGGCTACGGTTACCACAGCCCCATCTACCGTAGCAGTAAATCTACCTCCACCTATACCCAATGCGGAGTTGATGACATTCATCAAATTAGTGGCGGTGGTAGCGTGGGACCCGTCGGATTCCCATGTACCCAACGACGAATTTTGGGCACCACAGACGAAATCGTAGTTGGTGCCATCAGTAGCTACTATGTTTACCTTATCGCCATTGTTGAGTTCGGTATAGGCTGTAATAGTAATGGTTGAGGTAGCAATACCTGAAGTAGTTTCATCCATAGAAAATTTAACTGCATTAGTTCCATCACTTATAGTTACATATTCTGTAGTATAATTATTTTCAGTGTCATCGTTAAAGGTGACAGTGCCTTCTGCTTTGGTTACAAGATTTGATTGTTTTACCTGTGATAATTTGGAGAGACTTGTTTTTCTACCTGTATCAGGATCCGTTAGCACATATGCAACTGCATAGTTACCCGCTTCAAGGTTTGCAACATCATCCATATCTTCGGGTGTTGTATCCCAATGGGTACCCACCGTACTTGCCGTAAATACTTGAGCATGAGAAACACTTGAAGGTACACCCAAAGTCCCTACCGTAACTGCATTAACATCACCGGGTGAAATAATACCCATTTGAACACCAGGACCCGTATCAGTTTCTACTACTTCTTTATATGTTACACCTACAAATCCTGTACCTCCAGAGAAATTAGATTTAGAAGCCGCCGCCGCGTTAACAAGTGTTAAAGTAACAACTGTATTACCTGTTTCTCCCGAGACGTATTGAGTGATAGTTACTTGGCTACCAACAGCAGAGGCTGTGAAACGACCCGATCCGTTAATACAAGTAGCTAAATTAGTAGCCGTATCTGAAGTGCCTGTCCCCACTCTAAATGTGCCTGTTGTATTACTACCTGCTAGATTTGTTTGGACACCAGTAAGAATTGCTGTGATAGTATGAACGTCCTCACTCGTGCTTATTATTTTTAATGTATCTGTAGCCGTTAAAAGTGATTGGTCAGCAATAGTAACAGAGGCAGTTGCCGCTACAGCGACTGCGTATTTAACATAGAATAAAACGGGCTCTACACTTTTGATAAAGACATACACATATCTACCAAAGACTACAACATCCATAGGTTGATGGGCATCTCCAGAACCCGTCCTTAAAAGAGTACCCCGAGTCCAGCCCTCACCTTTAATATAATAATCTATAAACACATCCCCGTTTGTGACGGTACCTGAATTACCGGCATCTTGTTTAGCTCTGTATACAATTCCGTATCCAAAATACTCAGTGCCAATCCTAAAAGATACAGGGAAGACATCTATTACTTCCGATCCAACTCCGTGCCTTGCTGCACTTGGAAGACTAGAAAATACATGCGCCTCCGTAAAACCCGGAAAGGGTCTTAAGCCACCCTTTACAGAGAAGTCAACCCCCACTGTTTCATAGGAAAACTCCTTTGGGGTGAATGTCCTCTTACCCTGCTTATTCTCAGAGGTAGTAAGGAGCGGATAATTCCATATCATATTTCGTTCATTAGCCATGCGTATATCATACCTTATCTTTAGGATAATTTGAAGAATTAGATTCGTACCAGCCTCTAGTATTTTCTACTTCAGGAATGGTGCTTCTCTGTACAGCGTCTTTGTAAGACATATGAGGGTACAACGCTAGTTTGGAGTGGGGGTTACAATTGTAAATCTTAAACCCTGCTTCTTCAAAACCAGGTTGTAATAATTTCAAACCTTCCTCCATCCACTTATACATATTATTATTTTTGACTCGGAGATCCTTTGACCTATTTTCTTCCCAAGCATAGGGTTCATATTCCATGTCAGGATTCATTTCCCAATCACACCCTAGAAGGTATATCTCTTGGAATCCTAGATAATAAAGTAATCTAAGTGCCCCGAACATTGTAACTCTAAAGCCACCTTCAGGTTCTATCCCTTTAATAGGACCACCCCAATTCGCAGATTTTTCCGTGAACCAAGTGTCAGGATTAAATTCTGTATTGTTAGATAGGAACCAACAGTTTGGAGCGTCCATAGTATTGATTTTTAAATCTGTAATGTCGTCCCCCACTCTATGATTAAGGTTTTGCTCTCGATTTTGCCAAGGTACAAATTTAATTATTGAGGGGTCCATCCAACCCCCATCGTGGAATCTTCCGGGGGAGTCAAAGCCAATCCAAAAATCAGGTTTAACAAGTGTCCATGAATTGTTCATACACATACTCATCACACCACGATTGTCCATGAGTGACAAGTCTAAGTCATTGAGCGAGGGACCACCGCATACAAGAAAGACCTTGCCCCCCTTATATCTATTCTCCCATGAGATTCCATTCTGATCTTTATCCCACAAGTACATTGAGGATTTCTTAGGGTTCCATTCTCTCAGTTCCTCTTGAACAATAGAAGGCTCCACTATTTCTTGATTTTGCATGTGTGTGGCTAAAGCAAGAAGAGTCTCATTTATACTTTGAAATTGTTTATTCACTCGATTTTCAAAAGAGGATAAAGCTTCACTATCAACATTTTTATTAGAGGGGCGATTATCCAAAGCCATTTGCATAGGTGACTTCCTACCCAAATCAGGCATTGGATTCTTTTTAGCATTTACTATATTTCCCATGTGTTTTCCTTATGTTACAGTTACGCAAACACTTTCAATTGTATAGTCCGTTAGTGTAGCATAACAAGGTGCATTTGCTGAACTCACGGGATTAGAAGTATTAGGAGTATATTGCCAATCCATATCTATATTGAAGGTCCATGCGGGTAATCCGAAAAAATCATTTAAATATTCTTCCATTCGCATAATAACCGTCATCCCCGTTCCATCGGTCCCTTTATCTAGTGAGGTATATGCTTGTTCTTGTCCACTAATACCTGTGACTTTATATTTCCATGGCCCTGCAGAGTAACGTGCGTAATACCACCAATAGTTATCCCCATCAGAACTGGAAGTGTTACCGTGAGGGTCGCCCTCTCCATCTCCTACTGAGTGTAGCCAATTAGGCATATCATGGGTTATCCCGTGCATTACCCCATCAATCCAATGATAAAATTGGAAACAGTTTACGCCATTATCTAAGGAGTCCCATATAGAACCCACAGGAACTCCAGTGTTGAGGCTGCTTCGGACACCATAACCGTGAAAACCAATAGCTGGTGAACCGATATTTTGACGGTAACCATGATGGGTTCGATAGTAGTCTGGGTCATTTACACCTTCTTCAAAATTATTAAACCTACCCCCTATACAAAAATCACATTCGGTCCAATTCCAATCATACCCCTGCCTGTAAACATCATAGCGTTGATGATCAGTACCCATTAGAGTACAATCTCCATATGAACCATCACCCTGAATTGATTTTTGCGTTCTAGGGGTTACGTAACCCCCCACTTTACAATGCCAATCCGCTCGTGGTCTATAATCAGAATGAGCATTTGTCTTATCCGAAGTTCCGGGAAAGCAACCAAACACAGATTGGAAGTAGTCTTCATAATCACGAGTGGGTCCTTGGTCAGGCCATGGATCGTAGAAAGGCCACGGTTCATTTCTTTCCGCTTCGTCGCTAGGAAGACTTAAAGTATTCCAAGTGCTGATAGTGCTTTCAACTTGCCAATAAGTAATAACCATTACTCCTACATCAATGCTAGTTAAATCATTTAATGTTCCCGGATTAGCAGCATGCCAAGCTCTAAGTTTATTGCCTATAGTTACCCCATTCATTACCAAAGAAGGAAATGGTTTTTTAGGATCTATAGTTAAGGTGGCTTTATATTTAGTAGGGAGGTAATCATCTTTTGTATATTCACCATCATAAGACTCAGTACCTACTGTTCCTTCAGGTGCAATACAAATTTCAGGGTCTCCTGCAGAACCAATTGCCGTATCACCTCCTATTCCAGGAATAGCATATCTTACATGTTGTTCTAGAAGAGGGTATCCAGATTGAAGTGTGTAATGTCTAACAAGCCCATTCATATGAGAATGTCCGGGTCTATAAATTAAATCACCCGCATAATATCCATCTTGTTCTGCTAAACCTCGAGTATGACCTATACTTGAACCCGCATAAGAAACATCACAATCATCATCATGACCATGTACAATACCAACTGACCGTAACATTATTTTCCCTTGCCAAGCTTTACCCGCACCCGTTACACCTCTGTCCCAAACCCAATGACATTCATCCTCAGCGTCACAATCAGCATCTCCCCAATTATCCCGACAACATTGATACCATAGGCAATTAGTCCAGTTACCATATTGGTCTTGTCCATATTCTATTCCGTGCATAGGAGTAGGACCCGCATCTTGTACTGCTGGATTCCCATGAGAATCATCATGATATACACCCCAATCTTCGTTACTATTGCATGCCCAGAGTCCAGAATGCCATACCGGATGCCCTGGTGAAACACCCCAACTTGAAGGATTAGCATAATACATTTGTGTATTTGAATCCGAAGGATTGATGGTGAAACAATAATTAATTGACTCAGGATCCCCCTCCATAATATTACCGCCCCAAAAATGATATCCTTCATAACTACAACAATCAGAATCGGTTCTTTGATCACAACACTTGGCATCAAGAGAGAAACAACCTTCCCCCACAGGGTCGTTGGGGTCCCAATCACCTAGGTAATGCTCACCTATCCATTCACAACCTTCACAATTAATACATGATCGGGTGTTTGTAGTAGCTTCATCTCCAAGTTCTGTCCATCCATGCCAAGCCGCGGGTTCCCCGTCAGCTTTAATACTACTACCTACAATAAATCTACCTTTACTATTAGTTGTAAACTGATTGGCGTGACAACCTTGAGTGTCCCAACCACATATATTCCACATAGACCCTGTGCAATATTCATTATCTCTATATGCCTCGTTGATTGCAGCGTTTGTATCAATATGGACTTGTTTAGCAGTTTTACCTAACGCAGGAATTGTTACTTCAGAACAACCGCATACTCCATACCCATCAATTACATTACCTATAATAGGATCCCAATCTCCTATACCTCTTCTATACGCCCCTAATTCTTCACATTCAGCCCTAGTAAGTTCAGTTGCTACATCTGCAATTAAAAAATCATTACTGTTCCCCCACTCCGATAGGGTTTCAACAGGTTGTGAAACAGTTATGGTTGCAGTCTTATCTTTGAAATCATTATAATATGTCCAAGTAGACCCCCCATCATAACTTCCGGGACCAGGCCAAAAGATTATTTTTGCCCCTGTAGTAGGATGTGTAAAATATAAAACGAAAGAGTGAGACTCTCCTACAATTACTGAATCCTCAATTGCTTGGATAGACCCCTCTCCATTTGGATCCCCTAAAGCACTAGTTGGATAATTAGGTTCTGGGAATGCAATCCAAACTTCATCGGTACCTATACAACAACCACAATCTTCACCCGCACCACTACCTGTAGGACCTGTATCTCCCACAGGACCACCAGGACCTACGTCACCCGTAGGCATAATTCCTGTATCTCCTGTGTCACCCCTAACACCTACGGGACCCGAATCTGTATATGTAGGTCCTGTAATCAAACTTGTTGGTCCCGTATCTCCTCTTTCCCCTATCTTCCCTTGGTTCCCCGGATTTCCATCTTCACCGGCATCTCCATCGGGACCTGTGGGACCTATTAGTCCTGTTGACCCAGAACCTGAGTTTGGTCCTGTATCTCCTATTGGACCAATGAAACCTATTGGACCGGTGACACCAATGACTCCTGTTGTTGCTACTTCATCAGGGACACCTATAACCTCAACCGTATCTTCCTCAAATACATTTTCTACACTATTAGCAAATGTGACAGCCATTCTCGGAAGGGTTTGATGCACTTGGAAAGGTACACCCCACCAACCTTTGAGAGGAGATTCACTCGCCCTCTCCATAACAAAACGTTTTTGCATTTCTTCTAAAGGGTTACTTGCCCAACTATGATCGACCATAAGACGGTCTTTATATAAACTCATGGTTGTGTAATAGTCCCTGAGCAATATGGCATGAGTCCTCCTGCCGGACCCACTGGTCCATCATCACCTGTAGGACCTGTCGAACCTGTCGGTCCTGTTGACCCTGTAGGACCCGTACTACCAGTGGGACCAGTACTTCCTATTGGACCCGTATCACCTATCGGACCAGTATCACCGGTGTCTCCATCTGGACCAGTATCTCCTTGACCACCCACGGGTCCATTGTCTCCCACGGGTCCATCGTCTCCGGTGGGTCCAATGGGACCGTCTGGACCTATCGTTCCCATTGCTCCATCGGGACCAGTAATACCTACATTCCCTTGTGGGCCTATAGGTCCAGGCAATCCAGGTTCTGCAGGAAGATAAACTTCTTGACTGAAATTCCCCAGATTAGTTATAAACATAGGGGTTCTCATTACGGTTCTATTAGTGGCTGG
>TARA_R110000824_G_scaffold60853_14_pt1 | contig 23495 bp, 23 predicted proteins | sample TARA_R110000824 | Tara Oceans TARA_R110000824 (sample SAMEA4397747) | marine metagenome | biome: Polar Biome; feature: [MES] marine water layer (ENVO:01000295) within the mesopelagic zone...; material: water (ENVO:00002006), including particulate matter (ENVO:01000060) such...
GCCTTTGGTGGGTAATCGCCACTGTAAGCGGTATAGGATGGTGGCTCCAAGCACCTCCGGGTACTCGTCTGGTTATTCCTCAGAATTTAGCAGAAGTTGAGGCAGTTCTGTGAATGCATCTGATCCTCGAAAAGCTTATAATGCTCTTGCCAAATACTTTGGAATGCACGCTCGAGACACATTTCTTGACCCGCTAAAACAGACAATAGATCCAAAAACCACAGAACAAAATAGCAATAAAGCTACCCATATGGGAGACACAACCGAGGCAATTTTTGGTCAAGGTTTGAGTTTCAAGACAAACGCGCAGATGAGTGATCTAATGAAGGCAATTCCTACTGGTGAGAAACCAGAAGAAGTGTTTTGTGTCACCACAATGGACGGAACAAAATTTGATAATGTTCAAAACATTGTCGGAACACCCGGAGATCAAGGGTATGGAACTGCTAAGGGTCAAAAATGTAAATTATCAGAAATGCTGGTGAAGGAGCTCGATGTCGAGCTATCAGTTATTCAAGTCTTTCCAATAGCAACCGGCCTAGATGTGACTGACACAGAAATTGCAGGACTTTTTCTAAATTCTTTATACACACAAGCGATTTCTCAAGCTGTGCCTTTTTTGGACGTTCGAATAGTTGGCACACCGGGCCTGAAAGATTCAGGAAATTTTGAAAATGCTCCATCATTTTCTCTTGGTAAATTTTTATCAGCAGGTCCAAACTCATCTAACCTGTCTGAAGATGATCCTATGCTCGCGAGCTTTCTTACAGATTTTAAGGGGGGTAAAGAAAGAGAGGGTACCAATCCACTGTCTGTTGTTGCCGGTATGGAAGTATTTACGACACCTCAGACACTTGTAGATGCAACCAGTATGGAATATTCCAGAGCTACGGCCGGCCGAATTGATGTATTTCGACCTTTTATGGCGGTTGAGTCCCTAGAAGTTTCTGACATCTACGATGGCGGCGGAACAATCTCATATAAAAGTGCTTCGATGAAACTCAAACTTTTTGACAAAGGTCGAATGAACGAAATTGCTGAATTTGTTGCCCCTAGAAGAGATCCCAACATTAAGTTTGAAATAACTTACGGGTGGTCCCACCCAGATGGGACTAATTTTTCAAGGCCCGCTGATGCTGACGTTATGACTAGAGTGGGCAGAATGATTGACTCAATGAGAGTCACAGAAGTATATACTTTAACAAACAGTTCATTCACTATAAATCGGGAAGGAGTTGTTGATATAGACTTGACACTCACAATGGATGGGTCTTCAGCGCTGTCTACAACTGAGATCAATTCTTTGTCTTTGGGACCAGAATCGAAGATAGGGACCATTACAGTAACACAGTTAGTAAGTCAACTTGATGAAATTAAAAATTCACTGATGGAGGCAAACTCCGGCGGGTCAAGTAGAATAGAGCTTCCCATGTTTGTCCAATCACCAGACATCGACAGCGTCATGGCTATGGATGCTGAGACTCTAAAATCACTGACGGACTTTATAGCCAAGATCAAGAAGAGCAAAAACAAGAGTATTTCTCAAGCTGGGACTGACCTGTGGAAAATTTTTTCCCAATCAGGTAACTCGAGAAGCAAAATACGGTCGAGTCGTGATGCAGCCGCGAAAAAATTTGTTGCAAGACTCGAATTATCGCCGGATCCATTTTTAAGGCCTGGTAAGGCGGTTACTGATCGAGAAATAAGAGCCGGCGGTGTAACCAAAGATAAAAAACGAAAGGGAAATCAAAAGCAGAAGTATGTCTCTTACGGAAAATTAGTTTCCACAATTTTGGCCGAAACTCTCGGCAAGGGTGGAGGAGACTTGCAATTAGTTTTTTCATCTTTCAATCACAATGCAGCTGGTGTCTACGACTATAACCTTGCACAATTTCCTATCCAGCTCAAAGATTTTCTAGAAGTTTTGCAGGAAGAGATGAAAAAAAGAACTTCGTTCACTGTAGATGCATTCATAAAATTCATATCAGATAAATTCTTGACTTTTGACGGTGCTGAAGCATTTGGTAGGGACCAGCTAACCAAACCGAACGAACGAACAAAGGGCCAGTCTGTTGCTGCAAATAAAACAATACAAAGTTTGGTGGATTCAACAGATCCCGCAGATAAACTAAAATTACAAAGTATAGAAAGAAAAAATCTGAAGCGCCTGTACGGAGGTAGAGTCTCACCAACATTCACAAAGCCTAGAGTGAATATGCGATTAGTGACAAAAAAAGCTGAAGGGGACGATAGCAAGAACGTAACCCGAGTTTATTTTCAAGACCAAGCCGCTGGACGCCTCATGTCGACAGCAGAAGCATTAATGACCCTTGTAAGAGAAGGTTCGGTACAGTCTGAAGACTACAAGGGGGCAGGCGCGCCGTACAGAGGACCCAAGCACAATGATCTATACCAAAAAAACTATGGAGACTTGACAACATCTGGCATGGTGGGTTCCATTCCCCAAGAGATAAAAGACAAGATGCTCGCCGCGGTAGCTAAGGTTAAAAAGCTACCATCGGGCAAAAAAGAAGAAATTGAAGCGAAAATCAACAATTATAAGGTTTTGAATGCGCAACCAGGAGACCTCAGAAAATTCTTTTTTGAAAATTCGCCGTATTTACTTCATGGAACAGAAGGCTCAGGTATTATTGAGGCTGCGCTGTCTTCTGAAGCAGATGAAAACTTAACAAATATTTTTCTTGCATCTAGATATTCGGGGAAACAAAGCTCAGCCAAGACTCCCCAAAAGGCGGCAAACCTCCCTTATAGAGTCCACCCTGGAACTCTAAGCATTACAACATTTGGATGCCCTTTTATCAATTTAACGCAAAAATATTTTATAGACTTTGGGACAAATACAACTCTCGACAACTATTACGTTTGTACTAGTGTCGGACATGTTATAGGCTCTGGAGACTTTAAGACAAATATTGAGATGAAACCCTACGACGCGTATGGAGCGTTCGTGAACGTTGGAGATGCAATTGATGATGCATTCATCAAAAGCTTTTTGGCAGAAAATGGAATCCCCCCGAAGAGAAAAAAGAAGAAGAAAAAGAAGAAAGCGGCTGAGAAGACATAGCTAATAGGCGCCGGTTCACTATAAATTCTGAACTTTTCATACTCCGGATCAATAATAATGTGTGATAGTGTGTCAACAAATAAAAAATACTAAGATCAAGCTACTTGAGATTGAGGGCGCGCCCCCTGTTGATATCTCATGGAGGGATGTTTGTGAGTTTCTAAAAATTGCTACTGGGAATGAAGTAGAACATGTTCCTGCTGCTATTAAGAATATGTGTGACACTCTCGGGTTAGAAAACTATTCAATGTGGCCCATTTTGATTCCAAAACAAACAAGAGATCAAATTGTCTTGGATAGAAAGAATCAGATCAAACAGTCGATCCTCCGCGCCCCCGGTTATATAGAGACCTGGGTGAAGATTAGAAAGTTCCTAGATAGTTTAGGTGACCCTAGTCTGGATGAAGACACGCTTAGAAGAACAGTTCCTGCAAATCACAAAAGCTTGTTTGAAAATCTTAGAAAGGGAATAACAAGACCGACTTATTCTACGAGTAGTACTACAACAGGTCGTTTAACTATTACATCTGGACCCAATTTTTTGACGATGCCCAGAGAGTCCAGAAATGCTCTCAGAGCAACTCAAAAGGGTTCATCCATATATTCCATCGATTTCACTTCTTTAGAACCTAGAGTGGCCCTCTGGATGTCTTCTGCATCCAACGTAGATGAAGACGTGTATACCAGTGTTATGGAAATGTGTGATATAGCTGATAGAGCAGTTGCAAAGCTAGCCACACTATCATCCCTATACGGGGCTGGAATCCAGCGCCTTGCTTCGACTGTGGGAAATCAAAAGAGAGCGAAACAACTAATTGAAAGAGTATCAAACTTTTTTGAAATTCCTGCTTGCCTTGAGAAGTTAGAAGCAGAGGCACAACTTGGAATTATTACAAACCATTTTGGAAGGCCGTTGTACGAAGCAACAAAGCAACCGAGAGTCCGTGTAAACCACTTCATCCAGTCTACTTCTGCTGACTTGACGAATCTACTCTTTTCAGACTTATGTGATAACAATCAAGATGTTATTCCTTTAATTTTAATTCACGATGCACTGATTGCTGAAGTTCCTGATGACTCGCGCGAGGAATTTTTTGAAAGCTGTAAGTCGATTTCTTACGATGGCTTTAGGTTTCCGACAAAAATTGAACTTCTGAATAATTAGACTATAGGAGAAATGATGAACACAACACTTAAAACCAAAATACATGAGGCAATTCGTGCACTCATAATTGAGAGAACAGAAGAAGAAGCTGCTCCTGAAACTCCACCAGATGATCCAAAACCCGAAGACAAGAAGACCGAAAGCGAAGGGGCTTCAAAAATTATAACTAAGGGCGCATTTGGCGGCGGAAGATTTAGTGAAATGTTTAGGTCACAGCAGACTAGAGCAGAGAGAGATCCGCGCGGTCTTATGGATGATCTCGGTGTCAAAAGTGGTTCAGGAGCTGACGATTTATCGAAAGCAGAAAGTATAATATCACAGGCAATCGGATCTAATGAATTGATGGAAAGAGCGTTTTCTGAACCTGCTACATCTAAAATTGATGGCCTGGAAGCTGTGAGTTTTTCTCCTGCTAGCTCCGACTTGAGTTCTCGTGATGCGACAAAATATATTTATTTGACTTTGCTTGCTGCAGAAAATGCAGGAATGCTGCAGCTCAAAGAAGGAATAAAGTTTTTACCCAGACAAAAAGTTAGCATCCCCACCATTGTTTCTTTGTAAAAATAGGTCTGAGTTCATATACTTTCTATATGGACACTAATCTAGAAAACATTAAGAATACATACGACAAATATATTTCTCTGCTAAAAAAGTTTTTTCCGGAATCACATGATGGAATTAGTAGACTTGAAGCAGACTTAGGCGAAAGACTGGCATTGTGTCCACGAGATACGCACCCCAACAAAGGAGGCGTTCCCGGAGGTCTAATATCTTTTGCTCTTATGACTGCCAATCATTGCAAAGCTTTTAGAGCTAAAGTGGATGCTAAGAAGCTGGCTCGAGTGGCATTAATTCATGAACTTGGACGACTGGGTGATCCAGAAGAGGACTTGGATCTTTTTATTCCGGAGACATCTGACTGGCATCGAGAGAAGTTAGGACGACACTATAAGTACAACGAGAATTGTCCAAAGATGTCTGTGGCACACAGAACGCTATTTTATCTCGCTCACTACGGGTTTTATGTAGACAGGGAAGAGTGGATTTCTCTTGCAACATCAGCTGGGTTCCAGTACGACGAGAATCGATTTTATGCTAACGAGGTTTTACCCTTAGCACAAGCACTTCATACAGCAAGGACTTTTGCTTTGTCTGATTTTATGAAGTTGTGAGAGATACTTATAGCTATGCGAAAAAAACTTTGGGACTATGTAAAGTGGATGCTAAATGAAGCAACCGAAAGTGAAAATAGCGAAGATCTTTTGACTGAACCAGATCTTTCTGAAGAAGATGAGGAACAGGAAGAAGTTAGTGCTATTAGCACAGGCGGCGGCGCTTTACAAAGTACCGGCGCTATCAGCGGAGTGACAACTCCTTTAGGTACAGATTCCACATATCCTGACTCAAAAGTTGGACATCGTAAGACTAAAAAGTCAAAGTAAATTTGAATATTATTAATTTGTTTTTTATTATTTGTTTGAGCTAGAAATTTGCCTATTACAATTTTGGAGGTTACAAAATGGCAGTTAACTTAGAAGCGCTTCAAAAGAAGCTAAATCAACTCAGTGGTCAAAATTCGCGAAAGAATGTGATGTGGAGACCACCTGAAGGTGAAGAGACAACGATACGAGTTATCGCATTTCCTGATAACGACGGCCAGCCGTTCAAGGAGCGATACTTTTATTATAACATTGGATCAAATCCGGGACTCTTATCGCCCTACCAGTTTGGCAACCCCGATCCTTTTCAAGAATTGATTAACAAGTTGCGATCAGATGATTCCAAGGAGTCGTATGAGCTGGCAAAGAAGCTCTATCCCAAGATGCGTTCTTATGCTGCTGTTGTTGTTCGAGGAGAAGAAGACAGGGGAGTTCGTCTGTGGTCTTTTGGCAAGACGGTGTACCAGGATTTGCTCAAGATTATGCTGGACTCTGATTACGGGGATATTACAGACGTAAAGGAGGGTTTTGACATCAAGGTTAGCTGTACAAAGCAGCCGGGTCGGATGTGGGCAGAAACATCTGTTCGTCCGAGACCAAAGTCAACTTCTTTATCAGACGACAAGAAGCAAGTGAAGGAATGGGCGTCTAAGATTCCAGACCTTGACGAGATGTATTCCTGCAAGACTTATGAAGAGCTGGAAAAGATTATCAATGCGTGGTTGGAAGATCCAGATGCTTCGGATGGGTCTTATCGAGGATCGAGTAGCTCTTCGAGTAGCTCTTCGAGTAGTTCTTCGAGCAATACCCAAAAGAGCTCCTCAAACGAGAGTGGGTCTAATACAATCAAGGATCTAGATGCAGCATTTGCAGATTTAGAAAATCTATAATGCAATAACACAATAACATGACTAGGGTAGGGCGCTTCGGGGCCCTACCCTTTTTTGTTTATTAATAGATCAATTCATATAATTCAAAAACGGAGGTGAAATATGTCGTATTTGGGCTACACATCAGTAATAAGCTCTTTTTGCAGTATGATAAAAAACCCTAGAATACTTGAAATTGGAGTAGACAAGGGGCAGACAGCAATTCCCTTACTACACAATATGTGCCTGCAGTCTCAAGGAGGGGATTACTTCAAATATGTGGGGATCGATGTTAGGCACGATATTACTCTACAAGAGCAGATCGGTGCTATGAAAAAGATTGTTCTTTTTACAGAATCAGATGACTTTGAAAACGGAACAATGACACTAACTGAGGATGCATTATGGAATACTGCGTATCTCATCAATAACAGCTTAAATGTCTTGCCTATGTTAGAAGGTTTGAAATTTGATGTAATCATGATTGACGGCGATCACAATTATGCAACTGTTTCTAAAGAGCTAAAGTACATAGAAAAATTATGCTTTGACTCTACTATCATTGTTGTCGATGATTATAACGGCCGCTGGTCTGACAAAGACTTACATTATAAGGAAAGAGACTCTCATAATGATATTGACAGCCTAGAAAAGCTTCCCGATGTTCTTGATAAGCGGGGGGTGAAGGCAGCGGTCGATGATTGGCTAGAAGCGTCTGGTGAGTGGAAAATGCTATCAGATAACGTTAATGAACCTGTATTTCTGATGAAAACCCACGTAGATCTTGGTATAAAAACAAATTCAAAATTTCTAAAAGATAGCGGAATTTATTACCAGGCTTCGAAAAGTTTAGAGAGATTTGTACCCGAGGTTTCACAAATGCTCACAGAAGGAAAGTCTGTATCTGTAAATTAGTTCGTTAAGCTTGTTTATTGATGGGAAAGACCATACAATTCAATTTGGAGGATAGAATGGCGAAAAAAAGAAAAGTAGTGAACCCGATGGATGATTTTACTGAAGATCTCATCAAGTCAATTAACAAAGATCATGGGTCAAAAATTGCGTATAACTTAGAGCATGATGAATCACCCACACATGTAAAGAGGTGGATTAGCACAGGCTCCCGACAGCTTGACTATCTTATTGCTAATAGACGAAACGGTGGTCTCCCTGAGGGACGAATCATTGAGATATTTGGACCTCCATCAATCGGAAAATCACACATTGCAATCCAGATTGCCAAGTCAACTCAAGATATGGAAGGGATTGTTGTTTATATTGACACAGAGAATGCAACCAGCGTAGAAAATCTATCTTTGCTGGGTGTTGATATTAGTAAAAGATTTGTTTATGTTGATACCCACTGTACAGAGGAAGTACTTTCTATTGCTGAAGCTACTATTATGAAGGCGAAGGCGATGGACAAAGATGTACCTATTACAATCATATGGGACTCAGTCGCCGCTAGCTCACCCAAGGCAGAGCTTATTGGTGACTATGACAAAGAATCAATTGGGCTGCAGGCTCGAGCAATTTCAAAGGGTATGCGAAAAATTACTGGGGTAATCGCAAACCAGAATGTATTGTTGATTTGTCTAAATCAGATTAGAACTAAAATTGGTGTAATGTACGGAGATCCCACAACTACTCCTGGAGGAAAGGCAATTCCATTCCACTCCTCTGTAAGAATTAAATTAGGTGCTGGCCAGCCAATACAAGACAAAGACAAGAATATTATTGGTATCAATGTGTCAGCTAAAACAATCAAAAATAAGGTCTCTGCCCCCTTCAGGACATGTAATTTTGAGATTCACTTTGGCGTGGGAATTAAAGAGCATGAACAGCTATTCGACGTTCTTCGAAAGCACGGTCCTGTAACCGTCAATGGAAAGTCTGTTTGTGTTTCGGGAACCGGTTCATGGAAACAGCTTCTAGTTTCTGATGCAAATACTGGTGAAATTATTGAAGAAAAGAAGTTTTATAAGTCTGACTTTGATGATCTACTAAAAACATCAAAATATAGTCTGTATCTTGAAGATCTTATTGCAGACGCATTTATTAAAAAAATGTCAAGCAAAGATGAGATCAATATCGATGAAGAATCGTACGAAGAAGTTAGAGCAATTTCTCTAGAGTTGGAAGAATCATTGGCAGATCTTGAGACGTAAATGAATAAAAACCCAGTCATCATTGTTGACGGTTTAAATGCATTTATGCGTCATTTTTGTGCAAATCCTTCGTTATCAGAGAATGGTGAGCATGTAGGTGGTTTTGTTGGGTTTATCGGTGGCTTGGGGAAATTATGTGAAAAATTTTCCCCTAAAAAAGTGATAGTTGTGTGGGAATCTGGGGGCAGTCTACGGCGTCGATCGATTTCAAATACATATAAGTCTGGACGACGACCGGCTGCTCTGAATAGATACTATGAAGATGATCTTCCAGCTACCTCAGCTAATCACATGGACCAAGTTTCTTTGCTTGTAAATGCTTTGGGTAACTTACCAATAACACAAATTTATGTTCGTGGGTGCGAAGCTGATGATGTGATAGGTTATTTGACGAAATACTCTCACAAAGAAGACGACATCATTGTAGTGTCGTCAGACAAAGATCTGTACCAGCTCGTTGATGACAGGGTCATTCAGTGGTCACCAGGACAAAAGAAGATAATAGACAAATCCTTCGTTTCTAAAAAATTTGGTGTTTCTGTGGAAAATTTTGTTACTGCACGATGTTTTATTGGTGACTCAAGTGATAATATTCCAGGCGTCAAAGGTGCCGGTTTTAAGACATTATCTAAGTGGTTCCCAGACCTTCAACAAGATGATTTCATCTCTCACAGAGAAGTTGTGCAGTTGGCACAGAAATTGTCGCTTGTCAAGAAAGGAAAAACTATATCGTTGATTTCAAATTCGGGCGAGCTTGCAGACAAAAACTGGAAACTTATGTACTTAGATACATCTCGTTTAGCAGCAGACCAGATTCAAAAAATTTGCGGACAACTTGAAAATACGGGAAAAACGAATAAAATGTCTCTATTACGTCTAATGGCGAATCATGGAATGAAAAATTTTGACATCAATCGACATTTTGTCGCAATAAAATCAGTGAGGTATCGTGTCTATCAAAAATGAGTTTATGAGAGAGATTATAGAGAACACCGAGGGCGTTCGTCATTTTTCTCACCACGGAAAAAGCTTTCAGGAGAAAATATTTCAAGGGTTAGTATCAGACAATCAGTGGGCTAGTCAAATGGTCGAAGTCATGCGACCCAATTTTTTTGACATTGAATGTTTGAGATTTTTGACAGAAAAGTATTTTGCTTATTACAACAAATATCGATGCTTTCCCACTCTAGGGCTTTTAGTAACTGTGATAAAGGAAGAGTTGTCTGATGGCGCAGATGACATTCTAAAAGACCAGATTATAGAATTTTTGTTAAGAGTTAAAGCAAATCCTAACCCAGGTGATATTGGTTATGTCAAAGACAAGACATTAGATTTTTGTAAAAGGCAAGCATTCAAGGGCGCGTTAGAAAAGTCTGTTGATCTTATTGAAGGTGAAAACTTTGAAGAAGTAATAGATCTAATGAAAAATGCTGTATCAGTTGGAATGCAGAATTCAAGCGGACATGACTTTTTTGAAGATATAGAAGCAAGATTCGTAAAAATCAATCGACACGCCGTTCCTACAGGGTTTGATAGGTTAGACAAGAAAGACATTTTTAAGGGTGGTCTCGGCCGCGGCGAAATGGGTGTTGTTACAGCCAATACCGGCGTAGGTAAATCACACTGGTTGGTGGCTTTAGGCTCCAACGCGATGAGAGCAGGAAAAAATGTTCTACACTACACATTTGAGCTCACAGAAACATCTGTTGGAATTCGCTATGACAGTAATTTATGTGGAATACCTAGTAATGATGTTCAAGATAACAAACAGATAGTTCAAGACGTCTATAAGAATAAAGACTTGGGTCGTCTGATCATCAAAGAATACCCAACAGGAAGTGCCTCAGTTGTTACTCTGAGAAATCACATAGAAAAACTTACTTTGAAGGGGTTTAAGCCCAATTTGATCATTATTGATTATGCTGATATTATGAAATCAACAAGATCATATGATAGTTTACGTCACGAACTTAAACTTATCTATGAAGAGCTTCGAAACCTTGCCATGGAAATGGATATACCGATTTGGACAGCTTCTCAAGCAAATCGAGACAGTGCACAATCGGATATAGTGGGTCTGGAGAACATGTCTGAGGCTTACGGAAAGGCAATGGTCGCTGACGTTGTTGTGAGCATTTCCAGAAAAGCTGCAGAGAAATCTTCTGGATTTGGTCGTCTTTTTATTGCAAAGAATAGAGCAGGAAAGGACGGCATTGTCTTTCCAATTTCAATTGATACTTCAATGTCTGTATTTAGTATTTTAGATGAAAATTCAATGACACTCAATGAGGCAACACAATCTTCAAATAGTGAAGCAAAAGCGGCACTTTTGAAGAAGTGGAGAGAAGTAAAGGGAAGTGAAGAAGACACATAAACAGAAGTTTTTAGATTTTTTGGACAAGAAAATGAGATTTTCAATTCACATTAACGTTTCAAGTGTCTAAAATCAAAATGAAAGTATAAGAATAATCGAGGTAGATTAATGTCGACTTATGACAAAGCTTTTCGGGAAAGCTTAGAATATTTTGGTGGCGACGAACTGGCCGCCAATGTCTTTATTACAAAATATGCTCTAACAGATAAAAAGGGTCAAATTCATGAATTGTCTCCCGATGAAATGCACCATCGAATGGCTAGAGAATTTGCAAGAATAGAAGCAAAATATCCCAATGCCATGGCCAAAGATGAAATTTATAATCTTTTAAAAGATTTCAAGTACATTGTGCCTCAAGGCTCACCAATGTCAGGTATTGGAAACCCGTACCAAATTCAGTCTCTTTCAAATTGTTTTGTAATAGAATCACCTTATGATTCATATGGTGGAATTCTCAAGACTGACCAGGAGCTTGTCCAGATTGCTAAACGCCGCGGCGGCGTGGGCTTTGACTTAAGTACAATTAGACCAAAGGGTCTGGCCACAGGAAATTGCGCTAGAACAACTGACGGCATAGAAGTTTTTATGGACAGATTTAGCAATTCTTGCCGAGAGGTTGCCCAAGGCGGCCGTCGAGGTGCACTAATGTTAACGATATCAGTTCATCATCCTCAAATTCAAGACTTTGTAGCAATCAAGAGAGACTTGGCAAGAGTTACAGGAGCAAATATTTCAATTCGTCTGTCTGACGAATTTCTTTCTGCAGTTAAGAAAGAAGAAACGTTTCATCTTCGTTTTCCAGTAGATAAGGATGTAGATCACAAAGTCACTAAAGAGATAAGTGCTAGTGAACTTTGGGATGAAATTATAGAAAGTGCACACGAAGCCGCGGAACCAGGACTTTTGTTTTGGGATACAGCTAAAAAGATGACTCCTTCTGATGTGTATGAAGATGTGGGTTTTGGGTCTACATCAACTAATCCCTGTGGTGAGATTATTCTTTCTCCATATGATAGTTGCAGACTAATGTTGATTAACTTGTCAAGCTTTGTCAGAAATCCGTATTCAAAGAATGCAGAGTTTGATTTTGAAAAGTTGGGGGAGATCACGCAAAAAGCACAACGTCTCATGGATGATATGATCGATCTCGAGGTGGAGCAAGTTGAAAAAATTCTCGATAAAATTGAAAGCGACCCTGAGCCTGATGAAGTAAAGCAAATTGAAAAAGATTTGTGGGAAAATATAAAGACACAAGCGATACTCGGACGGCGCACCGGCCTGGGTGTGACAGCTGTTGGAGATACTTTAGCTGCTCTGGGGATTACATACGGATCTGATGAGTCAATTTCGACAGTTGAAGAGCTCTACAAGTCTCTTGCGACAAATGCATATCGATCTTCTTGTATCATGGCGAAAGAAAGAGGTTCTTTTGAAGTGCACAATCACGACAAAGAACGCGGTCACCCTTTCTTAGAGAGACTTTGGAAAGAAGCACCTGACGTCTATGAGATGAGCAAAAAGTACGGCCGGAGGAATATTGCGCTGACCACGACAGCCCCAGCTGGGTCAGTTTCAGTATTAACACAAACTACCTCGGGAATCGAACCTGCTTTTATGCTTCATTATACTAGACGTAAAAAGCTGACTGAAAACGATGTGGACGGCCGCGTGGATTTTGTAGATGATAATGGTGATCGATGGCAAGAGTATAACGTATATCACCATGGCTTTAAGCAGTGGATGGAACAGAATTCAATCTCTGAAGCTGATGCGACCTCAGATGATCTACTTGAGAAGATGAGCCCGTATTGGAAGTCAACAGCTAGTGATATTGACTGGGTATCTAAGGTAAAGATGCAAGCGGCTGCTCAAAAGTGGATATGCCATGCAATTTCTAATACAACAAATTTACCAGCAGATGTTGATATTGAGACAGTAAAAGAAGTCTACATGACTGGGTGGGAGCTTGGTTGTAAAGGAGTGACTGTATACAGAGACGGCGCCAGGGCCGGCGTTTTAGTTTCAAAAGATACGAATGAAGAAATAAAATTTAATTCACACTCAGCACCAACTCGACCTGATTCTCTTCAATGTCACATTCATCACGCGACAATCAAGGGGGAGGCGTGGACAATTCTTGTGGGTTTGTTAGATGGTCGACCTTATGAAGTCATGGGGGGTCTTCAAAAATACATAGAAATACCCAAAAGGTACAAGAAGGGTACTATTATTAAACACCCATACAAAACAAAAAATTCCAGATATGATCTAGTAATTGGAAAAAATGGTGACTCTTTAGTCATAAAGGATCTTGTTGATGTGTTTGACAACCCTAATCACGCTGGGTTCACAAGAACAATTTCTCTCGCGCTTAGACATGGTGCTGCGATTAATTACGTAGTGGAGCAGCTTCAGAAAGATAGAGAAATGGACATGTTTTCTTTTTCGAAAGTAATTGCAAGGGTCTTGAAATCTTATATCAAGGACGGTACAGTACCTGGAAAGACTGTGTGCGAGAATTGTAGTGCTGAGGACTCTCTAAGATATCAAGAAGGCTGTGTTACATGTACTGCATGTGGATCAAGTAAGTGTAGTTAGTTAGTTAACCAAAGAGATGGTAGTGTATTTAGTTAAATTAGTTTGGTATAAAAAGCAGGATAATCGAGAAGATGATATACTTCTAGTGTATTCTTGGCCAAACTTCAAAGAACTTTTACAGCTTCGGCGTCCCATAGAAGATAAGAATAATCAAAAGTGGCATGTCAGAAGTTGTGTGATAGATGACAAAGAAATTTGTAAGATTTTTGGTGATCGGTGGTATTACGAAACTTTACATGGCTTCAATACAGTTAGTGAGTTTTGTCTATGGCTAGAGGAGAAAGCTTATGTTGACAAAAGTAGTTGTTAGTAGTCTCGTCAAAGAGATTGAATTGCGAAAAAACCCAGTTGTGATAAGAGTAAACAAGTTTGACGAAGAAAGTACAGAAAAATTTATAAAACTTATGAGTCAAGCTCATAACACCGGCCAGCCTGTAATTCCTATTGTCATTGACTCATACGGAGGACAGGTATACTCATTAATGGCAATGATTGCATCAATAAAAAATTCTGAGCTTCCGGTAGCCACAATCGTCCAGGGTAAGGCGATGTCTTGCGGGGCAGTTCTGGCGACTTTTGGAGAAGAAGGCCGAAGATTTGCTGATCCCAACGCCACCATTATGATACATGATGTGTCTTCCATGGAGTGGGGTAAAGTAGAAGAGCTTAAAGCAAGTGCAAAAGAAGCCGACAGACTAAACGATACAATATACAAAATGATGGCACAGAACTGCGGAAAGAAAGATGATTATTTTTTAAAGATTGTTGATAAGAAAAAGCATGCAGACTGGTTTATCGATGCCGAAGCTGCAAAACAACATAACATTGTCAATCATTTGCGTGTTCCAAAAATGAGTGTTGATGTGAATGTGGACATAAATTTTGAATAGGAGAAAAAGTGTCTAGAAACAACAACGTGCTTGTCGTAGGAACGGGTACAATTGGAGAGCCTTTAATTGCATTACTTTGTCGCTTGAAAGATAAACTTCAAATTGATGAAGTAGTATTTCATAAGCGCACCCCTCTTGTTGATGAAGTTGCCAAGGTCAATAGTCTAATTTCTATGGGAGCTAAGCTAGCTGTCAACAGTGATTGTGTATCCAGTTTTCAAGACTTGGGTCATGAAGTTTTATATACATGGGAAGAAGCACTCGATCGATCAAAGGCAGTGATAGACTGTACCCCAGCTGGAAATGAAAATAAAGAAAAATTTTATCAAAACAATGATTACGGCAGAAAACTATTTGTTGCTCAAGGGAGTGAAAAGGGGTTTGGGATTCCTTACGCTCTGGGCATAACAGATACAAGGGTTATAGAAGAAGAAAAGGGCTACGTGCAAGTAGTAAGTTGTAACACACATGCAATTGCTAGACTTATAAGCGCAATATCAGAAAACAGCCCATCAACCATATCCTCGGGTGACTTTACATGCATCAGAAGGGCTAACGATGTAAGTCAGGACGGAGGTTTTTCGCCAGCCACGTCAGCTGGAAAGCACAACGATGAGATTTTTGGTACACATCACGCTCGTGATGTGAATGATTTGTTCAATCATCATTTACCAATGCCCGTTTTTTCAAGTGCGCTAAAAACAAATACACAGTATATGCACGCTGTAAGATTTTCTATAAAGATACCTGAAATGCTGTCTCGAGCAGACGCGCTACAACGTCTCAGAGATGATGAATTTGTCTGTATGACAAAAAAAATGTCAGCTAATCAAATCTTCTCTTTCGGACGGGATCACGGTTTTTATGGAAGAATTTATTCACAAACTGTAGTGTGTGAAGACTCTGTTTCTGTTTTTCACTCTGAACCCTACGTTTCAAATGTCGTGGGTGTCTCTTTCACACCCCAGGACGGCAATTCTCTAATGTCATCAGTAGCAATGTGTCTGTACGGCTTGCACGGTAACGAGGCACTCTATGGAAACAACTATGTTCCATTTTTAAAAGAGATGATGCTTCAAAACGTGTAAGACTCGTCTGAGTATGATATTATTATCTTCTAAGGAGGTGATGTATGAGTCATCCACCAAAATCTCCTGTCGGGCTGATCCAGGAAGATTGAATGAAATCGATTGAGCAAAAGTATAGAAAACTAGACGATATTGAGCATGCACTCTTGCGCCCAGGCATGTATATTGGGTCTACAAAGACTCGAGTGAGTGAAAGTTTTCTTTTGGGTGATGATGGAAAGTTTGAAGTTCGTTCTATTAAGAATAACCCAGGGTTTTTGAAGATTTTCGATGAAATTATTTCAAATTCTGCAGATGAACACCGGCGGAACCCGAAACTCAGTCGGATTGATATAACAACAGACAAAGAGACAGGATATATTACAATTAAAGACAATGGGGGTATCCCTGTTGTAAAGCACTCTTCTCATGACGAGTGGGTTCCTGAAATGATTTTTAGTAATCTAAAGGCTGGATCAAATTTTGATGACAGTGAAGATCGACTAGTCGCTGGAACAAACGGTGTGGGAGCTACACTAACGAATATTTTTTCCATGGAGTTTCGCATTCGAACATGTGATAGAAAAAAAGAATTTCTACAAGTGTTTAGAAATAATATGAGAACCCGAGAGACTCCTATTATCAAATCAAAGAAAGGACGCGGCTTTACTGAAATTTCTTACTTGCCTGACTACTCGCAATTTGGAATGGTAGGCCTCGACGAAGATAATATTCAAATGATGAGAAAGCGATGCGCTGACTTGGCAGCTTGCAATCCGATGCTAAAGGTATTTTTCAATAAGGAACGATTTAGCTATCCAACTTTTTCATCGTATTGTCGTCTTTATGTTGATGACGTAAATTTTGAGGCTTCCGAACGATGGAAAATTGGAATTGGATCTTCTGAGGGCGGCATCAAACAAGTGTCTTTTGTGAACGGTGTGGAGACAAAAGATGGGGGAACACACATCGATTTTGTAGCCAATCAAGTTGTAAGTGCAGTACGAGAGAGACTGCGTAAGCGTCACAAAATAAATCTCAGGCCCACAGAAATCAAGAATCACTTATTCGTATTTGTTAGTGCTGATATTGTTAACTCTTCTTTTTCATCCCAGACAAAAGAGAAGTTGATTACTGATCCTCGAGACTTTGGATCAAAACACGAGCTTAGTGAAAAATTTCTAAAGGCTGTATGTGGCTCTGAAGTCATTCAAAGAATTCTCGACTGGGCACAACAAAAGAAAAAGGCAGATGAACGAAAAGCTCTCCGACAACTAAATAAAAAACTGGACAAAGAAAAAGTTCTTAAGCTCATTGATGCAAAAGCAAGAAAAAGAGAAAAATGTACACTTTCTCTATTTGAGGGGGACTCTGCATCCAGCGCATTTAGAAAATATCGGAATCCAATGGTGCAGGGCGCTTTTCCTTTGAGGGGAAAGTTTCTTAATGTCGCCGGTATGCCTCCTACAAAAGTTGTACAAAACAAAGAAGTTCAAGCGCTTCTCAATGCAATTGGTTTGCGACTGGGTGAAGATGCTGAGAACTTACGGTATGGAAAAATTCTAATCTACTCAGATGCAGATCCGGATGGAGACTCAATCGCCGGTTTGTTGACAAATTTTTTTGGTAGATACTGGCCCGAACTTCTTGAAAAGAAAATGCTTTATCGGGTCATAACACCCTTGGTAGTCGCTCAAAAGAAAGACGAGCGAAAGATGTTCTATACCAACGAAGAATTTGAAGCCTGGTCAAAGTCCAACACCGAACGAGGATGGGAAGTTTCTTATAAAAAGGGACTTGCAGCGCTAGAAGATCCTGAATACAGGAGTATTATTAGAAGTCCAAAAATGTTTGCACTTGTCCCAGGAGATAATCTTGACCAGGCGCTAGAAGACTGGTTTGGCAATGATCCGGATATACGCAAGAGAAAAATGATGGCTGAGGTTGAATGATGAAGAAATTCGCTGAGAGAACTGTAAGTGATTTTTTTGATAATGAGCTTCGTGACTATGCACTTTACACTGTTGAAAACAGGGCAATTCCTAGCCTGATCGACGGCTTTAAGCCTTCACAGCGTAAGATTGCACACACTGCCAATCAGGTCTGGAAAACCGGCAAGGAAAAACCCATGAAAGTTTTCCAGCTTGGAGGTTTGGCAGCATCAATGACAATGTTCCACCATGGGTCTTTAGATGGCACGATTATCGGTATGACACAGTCGTTCAAGAATTCAATGCCTATTTTTCAAGGAGTGGGACAGTTTGGATCGTTGAGGTCTCCCGAAGCAGGCGCGCCCCGATATGTTGGAGTTAAGTTCAATGAAAATTTTAGACTTTTATATAAAGACTTTGACTTAGTAAAAGAGCTTGAAGAAGAGGGCGAAAAGATTGAACCTAAGTTCTTTTTGCCGATTGTACCAACAGTTCTTCTCAATGGAGGCAGCGGAATTGCTGTAGGGTTTGCCACTAATATTCTCAATCGTAATCCCGCTGATCTTATTAAAGCATGCCTCGCTGTTCTAAAAGGAAAAAAATGTCCAGAAGTCAAGCCCTGGATTAGTGGGTTTAGTGGGACTTTTTTGCGCGTTCCGGACGCACCAAAATCATGGACTATTCATGGTAAGTTTAGTGTCAAAAATACGTCGACTGTTGAGATCACTGAAATCCCTCCAAGCTTTACTTACGAAAAGTATGAAGCTCATCTAGAAAATCTGATCCAGAAGGGCACGTTGGTCAGTTATGATGACCACTCTGCTGAAACTTCTCACTACGTTCTTAAATTTAGGAGAGCTGTCTTATCACAGCTCATAAAGCGAAAGCGCTTGCCAACAATTCTGAAGATGCAAGAACGAGTGGGGGAAAATTATACGACGCTGGATGAAAAGGGATGTCTCAAAATATTCAATTCTCCAGAAGAAATTATTGAATATTTTGTTAATTTTCGTCTCATTTATTATAATGAACGCAAGAAAAGAACAATACAGCGCCTTGAGAAGGAACTGCTAGTAGCAAACTTTAGAAAAAAGTTCATTGAAGAGATTTTGGCAGGCAGCATTGTTATTAACAATAAACCAAAAAAAGAGATTGAAAAAACTCTTGTTACTAAAGAATATAAAAAATCAAATGGATCCTATGACTATCTTTTGACTATGCCGATTTACTCTCTGACAAAAGAGAAGTCTGCAGAACTTAGAAGTCTATATGATGTCAAGACCAAAGAGCTAAAATCTACTAAAAATACAGATCCTTCTGTCATGTATGAAAATGACTTAAAGCAGCTTTTGAAAAAAGTCAAATAGGAAAAATGTTGATTGACTACGATGAGTATCAAAAAGTTACCCGTGAATCTTCCGGGTGTGATGACTTGCCAATTCTGGCCCTGGGTCTCATTGGAGAGACAGTTGAATTTTTATCGTCTTACGAGGGGATAGAGAGTCCAGGTGACCAAATGAGTGTTGTCGAGGCAGCAAACCGAGTAATGAGCGAAGCTGGAGATGTTTTGTGGTATGCAGCTAGAATTATGGATGTAATTGGGTTGAAATTTTCTCTGTGGCAGACAAACGGAACTGTTGACAATTTTAACAAGAGCTGCGTCAAAAAAAATAGAAGATTTAGAATCTTAGAAAACGCAGCGATTGTGTCTGAACATGTAAAGAAAGTATTTGGTCATGGACATGATCTAGACACTGATTTAATGCATTCAGCTCTGTCGGATGTAATCATAGATGTCTCATACATTTTGAGAATCATTCACGGCAAGGCTGCCTTTCACACAACATTAGAACATAACATCATAAAGCTCCAGGGCCGATACCCAGATGGGTTTTCAACATCTCGAAGTATAAACAGAAGTGATCAAGATCAATAGGAAAAGAAATGACCGTAGTTGAAATTCTGGAAAAAGTTAAATCCACAGCTGGATCTAATGATAAAAAAGTAGTCTTGGAAAATCATCGTGATAACAAGCTACTAACTAATGCACTCAAGTTTGGCCTGGATCCATTTACACCTTTTAATATTGTCAAGGTACCAAAAGTAAAATCAAGGCTAGAGTTTCCTCTTTCTGAAGACGATGCTTGGAGTGAGTTTTTTACAGTTCTAAATGAGTGTGCCTCTAGAACTGTGACAGGAAATGCTGCGATCGATCGAGTATATACATGCTTTTCTAGCGTTCAAGCAAAGGATGAAGTATGGATGCGTAAGATTCTTAAAAAGCATTTAGCAATTGGTGCTTCTACTAAGACAGTCAACAAAGTCTTTCCGGGTTTGGTCCCTACATTTGAAGTCGCTCTGGCACAGAAGTTCGAGGAAAAGCGTCTCAAAGGAAAAAATGAAGTAGCTGTTGAACCTAAGCTTGATGGAATCAGATGTTTTGCTATTGTCGAAAATGGAAAGTCACATCTTTATGCTCGCTCTGGAAAACTAATTAGTAATTTTGATTCTACAATTGGAGTAGAACTCTCTAAGCTTCCAAATGGATGCTATGATGGAGAGATTATGGGTGAAGACTTTATAGCACTTATGCGTCAAGCTTATCGAAAAGAGAATGTTGTTACTGACGGTACCTATCTTTCTATTTTTGACTACGTTCCAATGAGTGAATGGAAGTCTCGCGAGGCCTCGATGACATGCAAGGACCGATATGCAGAACTTTATGACAGGCTCCGAAATGTAGATGATCTGGAATATCTCCGTCTTATACCGAGATATATCGTATCTGCTTCTTATGAAGACATCAAGGAGTGGCATGATAGTTTTGTTGCCGACGGCTACGAGGGTGCAATGGTGAAAGATCTGACCGCACCATATAAGTTCGGCCGCGGCCCTGAAGTTATGAAACTCAAAGCATTTCACGATGCAGATCTTAAGATTGAAAGGCTCTTAGAGGGTACAGGAAAGCATTCTGGAAAGCTTGGCTCTGTTTTGGTATCCTATCATGGGGTTGATGTCCAAGTTGGTTCTGGGTTCTCTGATGATCTCAGAGAGTCTATCTGGAATAGCCCGAACGACTTTATTGGGCGCACTATTGAGGTACGATATCAAGAAGTTACGCCTGATGGGTCTTTGCGATTTCCGACCTTTGTGTGCTTTAGAAACGATCGTGACTAGTAGGTGACGGGTGTCTTATGCCTGAAGGTGCAGAAGTTAGAATCATTGGAGAGTCACTTTCACAAAAAGTCGGATTACGAAAACTTGTGAGAATTGAACCGATTTCCGGAAGATACACAAAAAAACAAATACCTGGCTTAGAGATCCTTCAAGCTCAAATTCATGAAAAAGGGCCTGTAAAAGTAATAGGTGTGGGTGTAAAAGGAAAGCTTATTTTCTGGATACTTTCAGACGAAATATTTCTTTTGAATACATTGGGTATGACAGGATCCTGGACCAAAAATGGCGAGCATAAACATGCAAGAGTAAGATTTGATTTCACTCTAGGCGATTCTGTCTTTTTTTCTGATGTGAGAAATTTTGGAACTATTAAATTACTGAAAGGGAAAAGACATTTTTTGAAAAAGCTTGAAAGTTTAGGCCCTGATATGCTTAACGAAAACGTGTCTTTTGAAAAATTTGCAGCTGCGCTGGACAAGAAACCTCATTGGGAGATTTGTAAGGCATTAATGAACCAGACAATTGTCTGCGGTGTGGGAAACTATGTAAAAGCTGAGGCTTTATATCGAGCACGTATTTCTCCTCATAGGCTTGTTGGGTCTTTATCATCTGCGGATATATCTTGTTTGAATGAGTCTGTACAGAGCGTTTTATCTGGGGCATATGCGGCTATGGGCGCATCAATTAGAGACTATGTTGACCCCGATGGAAACCAGGGCGACGCCGCTAATCAATTCTTAGTTTATGGTCACAAGAAAGACCCACATGACAACGAAGTCATAAAAGAAACAACAGCAGATGGAAGAACAACACATTGGGTGCCAAATGTTCAAAATTGATTGAACAGCTGAAGAGAAACTAATAAAATAATTTTATAATAGGAGATAAATTATGCGACTTTCTGATAATAGTATTGCACAGCTTGTACGTGTTTTGCAATTGGCAATTCTTACGGGAACAGACATCACAGATAACATCCGAACCATGAGATTTGTTAACGAAGATGGTATTTTGGATCCACACCCGGAGTATGCTGAAAATTTTGAAAATAATTTGCAAAAACTGCAAGAAGAGTCTGAGATTTTAAAAGATGATAGTGAGTAAAGCTAATGGATAAACTTGAGTCAATGTTTGATCAACAGCGAGGATTTCTTGAGCTTCTTTGTGTCAAACGAGAATACCCAAATTTTCCTCTAGACTTGTCTGTAAAGAAGAATCAACAGTTTCTAAAATCGCTTGCACATGAATGTATGCATGAGCTTTTTGAGTCTAATATGCTTCTAAAGAATGCCAAGAGTCATAGAAGTACAGAGTTTAGTGACTTTGATAGAGACTCGTACATGGAAGAATTAAGTGATGTTCTTCATTATCTGATAGGGATTTTGATATACTCAGGCATCTCGTTTGAAGAGATACATGACATGTACATGAAAAAAGGTCAAGTCAATTTAGACAGAATTAACGGGGGTTACTAATGTCTCCTGAAGTCACAGTTCGAATAAGAGAGGCTGTTTCTTTGGCTGGTAAAGCACTGGAAGGAAGTCTTCCGGAAAGCCCTAAGCATCAAACTAGAAATCCTTATGCGCACATTTGGCGCTGTATTAAGACAAAAATGGGTAAGTCATATAAGGATTGTGCCGACAGCGACGAAAAAGAAATTATTGAATACATTGAGTATCTTGTCAACAACCCCTTCTAGAAAGGAGAAGCCGGTATGGATTTAGCAGAAATGTTATCAAAGCAGAGTGAGTTTGCAAAAAATTTTTATGATGCAGATGAGATGTCTGAAGAGGAAAAAATTGAAAAGCATAAAATTCTTTGTCTTGCAATGCAAAGTGAGCTTTCGCAGCTAGCTAATTCTGTTCATTATCGAGAGCATAGAGCTAACATTACACCTACACACAAACAGAACATTCTATTTGAGACGATGGATGTATATCGATATTGTTTAGCAGTGTTGAATTTGTGGGGGCTTGACGCAAAAGAGGCAATTGGCGCATTTGAATCAAGAGACGCGAATCTAAGAGTTCGAACAGAAAAAAATATTTCAAAGTGGGACGGACAAAAAGTTGTCGTCGTCGATGTTGATGATGTAATTGCAAGATTTCGACAGAATTTTTATGACTGGGTCAACAAGACTTACCCGGGAAGTAACGTGGAGTATAAGTCTTCTGAATATTTTCTAAGAAAAGCGATTTGCGGAAAATCGGGCGACGAGCTGCTAATTGAGTTTATCGATGCAGGAAATCTAAAAAAACTAGATGTGTGTGATAATGTTGTAAACGGCCTGCGCAAACTTCGAAAAATGGGATATTGGATTCATATTTTGACTGCTCGTCCGGAGTCTGAGCTCAAGTGTTTAAATGAAACATATGAGTGGCTCGATACGTTTGTCGGCGAATTTGATTCTGTTCAGCTAAGCTCTGAAAAGTACATTGCAATTGCGGGATTAGAACCTTACAAACAGGACAAAATTATTTGCGCAATTGATGATTCACCCAAACATGCCTCAGAGTATGTTATGCACGGCGTGCCGTGCCTGGTTCCAGAAAGAAGCTATAATACAGGAGTTTTGAACAATGAAGGCGTCTATTCGTTCAATTGGGAAGACGGTGACATCGCGTCACTCGTCGAAAGTATCTCACTACGTTCTTGAGCTGATGGAAAATTCGCTTTATGATCTTTCACTCATGAGTGAAAGTGATCTTGAAGTTTGTGGAAAAGAAATTGAT
>TARA_R110000824_G_scaffold26628_1_pt1 | contig 23475 bp, 11 predicted proteins | sample TARA_R110000824 | Tara Oceans TARA_R110000824 (sample SAMEA4397747) | marine metagenome | biome: Polar Biome; feature: [MES] marine water layer (ENVO:01000295) within the mesopelagic zone...; material: water (ENVO:00002006), including particulate matter (ENVO:01000060) such as......
GCCTAAGACTCTACCGAGGATTGTTGTTTTTTCCATCTTGACCACCCCGCTTTTGCAATAATCCAACTGTCAGCGCGGTCATACACCCCCGGCTTTGGATTACCCTGTTTAGTATATTGTACACTAAAAGTAGGGTCTTTGTCAAGAACAAACTGCAAAACAACTGGTTTTGCTTTTTGACCTCGGGGAATCTTCAAATTAACTTCTTTGCGGGCTTCCCCCGCTGTCAGATATTGCGGCTTGATGTCAAGCACTGCATAAGAAATCCAGCTAACTGCGCCGTTAAATCTCTGAAGTACAGACATCGTTTTAGCCGACGATCCGCCGGAATTAAAAAACATAAAGGGTTGTTCGATGTAAATCTTGGAAATGGTAAACTCTGTGCGGACCTCCATGATGGCGGATCGCATGATTTCACATTTGGTGAAGAAATCTTTAAACTTTCGCAAATCGACAGATGTGCAATAGACCACATCACCTTGTCGGTCAATAACTGAAATACCTGTGATAGAAGTAGAAACGTCTAGGGCTAATAACATATACCTATTATACTACAAATCTATACTAATTTTAAAGGTATAAGCATCTTCCACGTCTTTTTTCACTGGACGAGCCATCCTTGCTATGGCAATCAAATTTTTCTTGTCATCATATATGCCAATTTTTGAAATGTAAGTTACTGGTGAATAACCCTCTGTGCCGCTGAGGAAATCAGATTTAACGATATTCTTAATAACAGATCCGCTGGCTTGCGAAAAACTAGTGCGGGTGCGGTCTTCTCCCTTTGCGGAGCCGCTAGTGATAAACGATGGATTATTAGAATAATTAAACTCGTTCCTTCCCGCTTCAGCTAGCATGGTAAGCACCGAGACCGTATTTTGTCCTTCAAATTCCAATGTCCACGATCCACTATTGGGAGGACTTGCCCCATCATATGGACCAAAGAAAGTCCAATTTGGAGCAGTCGTGCTGCCGTCCCATGTGTCATCTGCCTTACTAGAAAAAGGCAAACTAGAAGTTAGCAGAATGAAGCCCTCATTATAAAGAACAGTTCCTATGGTAGAACCTGATAAAGTAGAAGTCCCAAAACTCTGTATCAATTCTCCGTTGTACCCCTGGTCGGTAGCTTGTGCAACCAAAGTTCCAGTATAATAACAGCTTAATTTTACCGACCCTTTTTTTATGGCTTCACCATAGAAAATTGAAGGAATAGAAACAAGGTTAACGCCGATGGGATCTTCATAATACGAATACGCATAACGAGGCGTAAGATATTTGTAATAATTTAACGTATTTTTTAAAGCCTTTTTATACGACGTACTCATGGGATATTGGCGCGTAATAGAAGCCGTAAGGGGATAAGAACCTGTAATAGTTGCGCCTGGGTTGAGTGCTGAGTATGACCCATTGGCAGTAACAGTAAAACTATTTTTAGCGCCATCCTTAGTTAAAAATGGATAAATAAGATCGTCAGCCGCGCGGTTTATATTGTATTCATAAAGAGAAACAGTGCCAGAATCAACTTGTGCGCCCTGATTAATGTTGTCATTATAATATGCAGAACCATTGTGAAAATCAGCCCGAAAATACGGGTGAGTTTCCAGAAAGTTTGTAAAAACTTGGTTTTCCGAAAACTTCTTCATTAGTAATCAAGTCGGACCCTCAAAATATATTCTGTTTCAGGAGTCTTCCTCAGTGGTTCAGATAATTTTGCCACAGCCAACAACTCATTAGTTGGAGAGTATAGACCCACTGTGGTAATATAAGAAACCGGAGTGTCGGTAGAATCATTTTTAACAACAATTTTACTGCTGCTCAGATAGGAAGGATTGCCAGAATAATTAAATTCATTATGTCCAACGCGGGCGAAATAGATAGAAGAATTGAGTTCGGTAGTGTTATTAAAACTTAGCTGTCGAACTCGTTGTCGGAATGAATGACTCCACTCATCAGTGCTGCTGGCAGTATACGCATTATACATGCTACCAGATCCCCACGAAGCGCTATACTGTTGCTGCGGGATGGTCGATGACAGATTGGGGAAAGAGGCATTAATGCCTGAACCAGTTATTGGTAGCACAACCACGCCAGCTTGATAAAAAATCAACCCCGCGAATGACAGCCCATTTGAACCCGTGTTCTGAAAAGAAGGGAAAAAAGGCGCTGTTGGTCTAGTTGTTAAAGTAGTCCCATTCTGCTCTGTAACATAGAGGACTCCGTACTCGCCCGCTGGAGAGTTGATCCTGTAATCGTTAGCTGCGCCAAAATCAGCGTAAGTAAGATAATTACCGGGCTCTGCCCATGAACCGGACATATAAAACTGTAAATTAAAGGTGCCCTTTTGCACTTCGTCTTTATAAAGCAATCGACTAAAATTAGCGAAGAACACATTATTATACTTGTTGCCTTCGGTGAAATCGCCATTTTCATCAAACTTGCGAAGATTTCCATTCTGATCAAACCCATTAAGTATTTGTGCCATAGAGTTATAAACATTAACACGCTTGCGTTTCGTTGCATCGCTTAAGCCGTCTAAGTTACCAGTAACGCTACTGGCATTTCCTACGCTCAAATCAAAAATATGATTAGCAGAAGAACTCAAATACGGATAATCGTAAACGGACTCATACATTCCGTGAGTATACCTTCTTACATTCGTATTTTCTGGAAACGTCCCATAAGTTCCCGACATGATGGTTCCTGTGAGGGGAATCGCTTCATGTAGATTTGTAGTTACCGATGTTTTATCGTTGGGGTTAAATGATTTACCAAATTGTGCCATTGTTTTATCCTATTAGAAAGTCTTGATTTTTACAAACCGAACGGGGATGCTTAAGCTATAGCCTGTTTTCGCGCCGACCACCCGCACCTCGGTGTCAATGCTGTATACCGTAGTATAATTACTATCTGTAGTGTCCGCAGTATTGCCAAACTTTTCAAACAAAAAGTCTGAATAAGCCAAGTTGTCGCTTGAATAAATACTAAAGCGCAAAGCTTGACGATTGTATGGTCCAGCGATTGCATTGTTGCTTTGGGGGGTCAAGCCATCTGTCTTGGGCGGATTGATTTCCACAAAATTACTGTCAGTGCTGGCTTTCGTGAATACATATGTTGCGATATTATCATCATCAATATAAACCGGGGCAAGCGGCTTGCCTTCTAAATCTGTGAGTTTCCCTAAGCGGTCATCAAAATAAGCAAAATATGTATCCTCAGTTAATGTCGTATCAAGCTTGTCAGTGAAAGAAATCTGAGTTGTATCCAAACCTTGAACCACCACCATGCTCGATTCACTGCGATTTAAAGCTCTGGTAAAAATATTACCGGGAAGTGCTTTCGCATTGGGGTTGGCACCAATCAAATCTAAGCCGTATGTGCTTCCGGCTGTGTTAACAAAATCGGTAAGCGGGTTAACTATGCCAACATAAACCCCTAAGCTGCTCGATTGGAAACTGGGCTGCCCTCCGGCAACATTTAATTTACTGATTGGCAAATAAAGTAAATCGGTGCGACTATAAGTCACCAATTTGGACTTTATTGAAGCAGCATTGTCAGTGATTGCCTCCAAGATTGGGGTTTGAAGAATGTCCAAATCCTGATATGCACTTCCTGTTGCCAAATTATATTGACCATAATCGATTTCATCATCGCCCAACGCGAATTGAGTAATCTCAAAAGTACCGTCGCCTTGGGATAATTTCTTCCGTCCCAAATCAGTCAATACTGCGTCAAGTATAATGTCTCCAGAGTTATTTAAAAATGCCATGTGTTCTGCTCCTGTTCTCAGTAAATAGATTGTTATTTGTTATTTTGCCATATGTTTTAATCGTTTTCAGCCTCAAAGTCTGAATAACCGTCCCCAAACTCTACTTCCTCATATTCAAAGCCGTCAGGAAGATCCTTTTTGGAATTAATCGTTTGGATTCTCTTCTCAAAATAGACATTTACATCTATTTGTTTATTCGTTTTTTTAGAAGTAATCCTTAGCTTATATGTTTTGTTATAAGGCTGTTCTTCACCAAGTCCCGCCTCGATACTATTATCATTTATTTTGGACACAATGGTGTGTAGTGGTGCGGGTGCCACATATAATAATTTTCTGAACTCAGGCGAGGAATCCACTTCATCGGGAAGAATTACTTCGGTTATATCAATCGGTTTAATAGTGGGGTTAATATAACCATCGTCATTTACAATTTTCACTTGATAGACTGTCGAGCAATTTGAAATGTTGCCAGTATAGTCCTTTATTCTCGCCATTAACCAATAGGTTTTATTAGGCTCGACTTCTAAAGTATACGACGATCCATAAGGCTTCTTCAAAGTTTTTAGTTCAGATATCAAAGTGGGATCAGTAGTATTCTTGATTTCAATTTGAGTGGCGTTGCGGAAATCTTGTAAAGAGCGTGGGCGTTGTTCTAAAATAAACAACTCAAAAATATCTACATCCTCCATTTCGCTTTTATAATAAAGTTCATCTTTTGCAAAACTATAAAATTGGCGAGCATATTTTTCGGATTTATCATTGATTGATTCTTCCCCCAAAAGAATGGTTTCTCGTTTGGCTTTATATTGATCAACATATCCCCCAAAGAGTGCTGTAATTTTATTATCCGATCCCTTATACGCATAAAGCCCGATGTCAGGACGAGAAGGTGCGGCATCATAAATAATAACGTCATCTTTTGAAAAATATGGAACTTCTATAAAGTTAACTGAAGGTGTGGCTTCTACCTCAAACTCTAGATTAATAGGATTAACAGCCTGACCATCAAAATTAGAAAAATAATTGTTGAGGTCTTCTAAAGTCGAACCTTTACTTACATAATCAAAATACTTCAGGGTGCCCGGTATATCTTTAAAATCCTGCATTGCTTTCCATGACTTTGACGCTAATTTGTTAGCTTGGTCAGGACGCAGTTTATATAGATAATCCACCCCGATTGTCGCCTTGAGAGCAAACACCTCATATTGATTGTCTTGACCACGGTCGAAGCGACCGTTGGAGTCGAATAACTCAAGTTTATTTAATTGAGGAAAATTTGGCACAAACCAATTAGTGATCTTTCCAGTAAACTTATCCTTCCTAGTTACTCTATAACAAATTGTTTCGCTATAATTTGGGCTTAACCAAAAATCGGTGCCCTTGTCGAGCGTACCTACCAGTAGTTCTTCTATTTTCTTTTGAAACAACAGCGTACTAAGTTTGGTTTTAATATTGGCACAGGCTGCTGTGCTACTTTCATCCAAAAAATTATCAAAAAATTGGTTGTCTTTAAGAAGAGCGCGACCCTTAATCACCCTTGTGTTGAACTTGTTAACTTGTTCGCTAGTTGCATAATTAAATACCTTATAGTCTTCGCTATTATCTACCCATGGCTTATTTTCATACTTGGATGGGTTCAGAGAAAAGTCAGCATAAAAATTAATAAATTGCTGAAAAAAAGGTTGTATCTCGGGCGACGTAAGAAACCGGGCGAATGAAAACCCGTTTTTGCTGTTCGCTTCAGTGGTAAAATCCATCTTAACGAAAAAGGGCAAATAATCAGGCAGGGGCATCTCTGGCTTAATTTGTAAATTAGAAAACCACTCATAATTTTCTATCCACTTGGTCAAGGATTTTAAACGCCCATTCGCTAGGTTGTTGCAACTATTTAAAAATGTTTTATACGTTTCATAATCGAAAAATGCGATATGATCCTGTTGGGGGTTATGAGTAATGCTATAATTTAAAGTTGTCGCGAGGGGTGTGGTTGTTAATCCTCCTCCCGGTGAAAGATCATAAAAATTAGCTGCAATGATGCTATAAAACGAAGGTGTAAGTTTGCTTTCCGTTGAGGTGTTCCCCACGAATCGCTCAAATATATCATTAGCCACATATTTATTATAGTAAGATTGCACCTTATAATTTTCATAAACCACCGACGCTGCGGCGTCTGCCTTCGCGGCTTCTTTTTCAGCCTGTGTGGCGTCAGATGGTAGGAGCATAGTTCTGTCAAGCAAGTCTCCCATCATGAAAGACGCATCAAAGAACGAATCTTTAGTCGCAATAGGTTCTAAAATAAGCTCGTTAATGACATCAATAAATTTTTGAGGGTTTGCTGCACCGAATTTTAACTTTTCTAGAAAATTTGATTTCGAACCTTCGAAAAGCACATCATCGACTGCCACCTGGAAAGTGTACTTCTTCGTGGTTGATGTGGTTTCAGATTCTTTGAAATCAAATGTGGCGTTGTTTGTTAGGTTCGCGATTAATGTGCTTTTAGCACTTCCTGCTGGGGGAGTTTGTAAATTTTGACTCTTTCTTAATTTGTCGACAACTGCATTACCAACCAAATCCGAAGGGATGTACACTAATTGTTTATCGTATATTTTACTCATTAGAAGTAGCCTCCACCACCGCCACCGCCAACGTTGCCGATTTTGCCAGCAGCACCACCGGTATTAACCTTTACGCCACTTGGCGAGGGCTTTTTCTTCTTTTCCTTCTTGACCTCCGCGTTGAACTTCTTGGGCTTGGATTTATCTTCCGTCTTAGATGTTTTAGTTAGGTCTTGCATGTTTGCCCCACCCATAACAGTTTTAAGCTTTTTCGCCTGCTGGACCATCCCTTTTGAAATTTGTTCTGTCTTGACGGAGGATGGACTAAGAATGCCAGTGTTGCTGATTTTTATATCGGGAAGAAAATCGTAGGCGGTGAACGATAAGGGGGGCAACGGGGCAAACTCGCCAATCATAAAGCTCTCATGCATTTCAGTATACCCTTCAGCAATGGGGGCTCCTGCTTTCATTTTCAAAACGGCGATGATTGAGGAATTGGGCAAGATGCCATTAATAACGCTTTTGGTCAAGGGCTTATAAACAGGCTTAAAAGGTTCTAAATCAAAATCTGCTACATATTCTAATTGATAACTATTCATAAATCGCGTTATAACAGTGGCTGGGGCTTGTTTATAAAAAGGAGCAATGATCGCCGCTGCTTTGTCTTGGGCTGCGGTATCAATATTTGGGTCATCTTTATTAAACATGTTCTTCTCGGGGAAACCGGGAATGTCACGATTTAACAAACTGTGCTTGGGATCAATTGCGTTGCCGGTGTACCAGCCCAGCTTAGTTAGTGCAAGCACCGCCAACTCAAGCGGGTGAGCGTTGGCTTCATTTAAAAAGAGTGCTTTCGCAGTTTCTTTTCCAAGCTCTTCTTTCGCGGTCTTTGCTAACGCCTCAAACATCTTGATAAGGGATGCGTGTACGCTCGTCTGTTTTTTAGCCTTTATTTGTGGGACAATGCCGGGAAAAGACAGTGGAAAAAAGTTTTCTACAGGGGCGGATGCTTTTAAAATCTTACTCTGGGGCACAACTACGGTAGCATTCTCCAATTCCAGTAACTGTACAAAAGTATTAGTTTCTCCCTTAAAGACCGAACTTGGCTTTTTAACTTCAACTTCTGCTGCTAATAAAACATTTGTTGTAGTATCTTCCAATTCATCTAAGCTTTCATAGTTTGTTAAATCGATGCTTACTTCATCAATACGGATAGACAGGGGGGTTATAGAAATTGGCTCGGTGGCGGCATAAGTATTATCATTTTCCGAAATACCAAAGCTGTTTAAAAGTTGACCTTCAAAAAGAACGCGGCTTAATAAATCTGTCTTATTAATAATAAATCCATCTCTACCATCAGCAGGCTTACCAGCATAAAGAAAATCAAATAGAACTGGTCCCGGCGAGGTCGTGTATGACTTCATAAAAGTTTGACTAAGTGTTTTATAGGGCACCTTCTTGGTCGATTTTTTCTTAGTAGAAAAGGAAGCTTGAGAAGGGAGATTTATTCCTTCGGTTTGAGCCGTTACTTGCATAGTGTTTATTACATCGTTATATGTCTTCTCCAAATTTAATAGTTGTTGTGTGTTAACTAATTTTTTAGTGTTTTCCTGAAAAGGTTCACCGGGAAGTAGAAAATTATAAATGTTGTAAAGTACCTGATAAGCTTCCACAAAATTTTTGTTATACCCGGTATAATTGGACGAACCTAAAAAGTCATCGGTAAAATATCCGCTCACTGGATTAAGAATTACAAGCGAGTCTGATTTTTTGGCAACTATCAGTTGTTGTATCATATAATCCACAGCGTCTTTTCCCGCAATCAATTTGGGCATTACATATTGCAAAAGTTTCTCTAAAGGGTTTTTGGCATCAATGCTAACCACATATTTAAAGTTCTTAAGATCATATTGGTCTATAAAGCGATATCCCCTCACCATGTTTTCTTTGAAAGAAAGTCCGCTCACAGTAGTAGGTGTCGGAAGCTGAACTTCAGTGCCGTCGTCGTAAACCTTCTTTATGGAAACACTTTCAATGATTCCTTTATAAAGCTGTGGTTGTTCCAGGGTTGCGCCAAACACTGTGAGCTTTTCTCCAAGATTTTTCATACTAACAAAGAAAGTTCCATTAATAGCTCCGTTATATCCGATAGAAGTAATTGGTTCTGAAAAAAGAGCTTTAGGTTTAGCATTCTGGATAAAAGTGTTATATGCTTTTTCTCCATACATCGTTTGAATTGTCTTGGTCCATTTTCCGACCATCTTATCGGTACTTATCTCTGGGTCTTGTTTAATAAAATCAAGAGAAACCTCTTTGGGACCGTTTGTGGTCGTGCCATACGGTTGTGGCTGGAAATCAATAACCAGCGGAATTGTTACATATTGTCTTACCGTAAAAATAAGTTTATTGTCTTCTCGGTACTCGATGTTGGGAACCATTATCATATACAAGTTTTTTAGCTGTGTATCGTAAAATGTATCCTCAGTTATTTGCGAGTTGGTAACAGTCGCGACGAGCGGGTCGCCTTGATAAGTTATTTTCTTCTGGTCCACCTGTAGCGACTTTACAAAAGAAAAGAGTTTATCTTGCGTGGGTGTAAACTTATTTACACTATTATCCGTTAGGGCGTCGATAACCCTACCCACAAGAGTTTTTACTGCTGGTGTCGGTGGTGGTGTCGGTGGTGGCGGTGATGGTGGGTTGGCGAGGGCGTTGGCGCTGTTATAAGCCTTGTTAAATGGCTCTTTTTCACAGCCAAATTTTTCCCACTTACCACCTAAGAAGTTAGACCAAGACACCCCTGTCCAGAGGTTCTGGTTGTTAATCTCTGCCAATGAAAACTTTGAAAAAGCTGTGAGTAGTTCATTACAGTTGGTAGCGTTTGCAATGCTAGGAGGATCTTCCTTGGAGGAAACGGCTTCTTTCTTTACCATCTTAAAAGTACATTTATTTAATGTGTGGACAGCCTCTTCCACGGATGGTGGTACTGGGGGTTTGTCGCCGTTGCCCGCATTTTCAACCAGACTTTGCACATCTTTGATTTCTGTAGTAGTAGCAGTTTGACCGTCGCCGTGTAAAAAGAAAGATACCTCGTCAATAAGTTTAATTGCGTCTTGGACCACCTTGTACATCTGGGGGTCATCTGTAAAAAGAAACTTTACATTATATAAAGATGGTGTATCTACCGTCGCGTTTAAAAGATCTCCGAAAGAAAAAGCCCCCAAAAACGAATCAACTTGAATCATATTTGTATGGCTAATTCCTATATCATATGTTTCGTCTGCCTCATAAGAAAAAGAACGAGGGTCATCGCCGATCATGAATCCATCAGAAGGAAGCTGCTTAATCGCAATACCGTCTATCTTTACTTGTGGTAAAATATCTTTACAACTCATTTTTCATCATCGCATATAACTTTGGCTTTGGCGTTTGGTGCCTTCTTAGTAAGTAGTTCTGGTGAAAATAGTGGTTCGGCATCTTCGTCTAAAAGAACGTCCAGTGTCTCTCCAACCAAATTTTGTAAGTCGTTCTCCATTTTTTGAATTCTCAATTGATAATCGATTTTTTCTTGTGGGGTCTTTGGAGTACCATCCTCAATAATGAATAATTTAGGTTGTGATAATTGAGAATTGTTTTTAATAACCTCAAACACCTCAATCTCAAAATTATCCGTGAAGTTACTAAATTGCGTATTTTTTTCAAGTATTTCAAAAACCAGAGGATCAAGACTTGTATATGCCGTATTAGCTTTTTTATCAAAGTAATAACGATAAGAAGAAGTAATATTAATCTGGGGGATATAAGTGGTGGTGGTGCCGCCCGACACCGTTACTTTTTTATCCGCGTCAGTCACCTTGGCAAATAAGAGGGGAGAAGTCGAAGTTCCGGTAAGGAGAGCGTTGGGATTGGCGCTCAATAATGAAATTTCATAATAGGGGGCTTCCTGAGTCAGAGAGTTATAAGACCCCAACATTGTCATGAATGGCGAGCCCTTCATATAAATATCGTATTCTAATACCTCATTTGTTTTTTTGTTATTCTTGTTGTAATTGTCTTTTGCGTCTTGTTTCGCGCCCTTAAATCTAGCATTCAGCTTAGGATAAATACTGTTATCTAAAATACGATCTTGTGCTAAATTTTGTTTCTCAGAAGCATTAGCATAGCCTACATCATACAGCACCTCATCATCATAAAAAGCATAATACTTGGGTTTAAATTTTCCCAAGGACAACTGTCTCCTCCCCTCAGAGGTTAACTGAATTTCATAAACTTCTTCTTTTTTGTTGAAAAAAGTCATTCTTCATCTTCCCCCATTTCTATCTGGGCATCTATCTTTGCTAATTCAATTAATGAAAAGAAATCATAAGGGTAATTATAACTATATGCCAAGCGTTTTTTGCCGAATTCTGTAAAGAATGGTTGAGTGCTAGCAAAGCCCGTGGCTTTAAAATCAAACTGATACTTGTCGTCAGTGGCGTTCTTAGTGATTTCAGAATACTCATATGCGGCGCGTTTCTTTACCTTGAAGACAAAAAAGTCTAATTCATTAAAGTTAATGTCGTTCAATGATTTTACATCGGGGCTTAATATTCCTGCAATATCACCCGAAGCCAGCAGGGTTTTCACATTCTGCCCAATAATATCAGCGCTGTCTGGTCCGACTCCTTCTATGCTTTCGTAAGTGGTGTCTAAATCAATTACAGCTTCTTGATATTCTGCCGAGCGACCTGCGTCGGGCAAAACACCCTGCCAAATCTTCGAAAGATCGGCTTGGCTAAGAGCGCGACCGAACTCAAAGATATACATTAAGGGCGACCTAACATTCTTTTCTTGAGGAAAAGTTACAAAGTCCATAAAGGGTGGAAAAACATATTTTTTCATCAAACGAACCTGCCTCACCAGTTGATCAGAATCGGTAAGCACCGATGGTCTATTTGATTTTCTGATCACCTTATCAACCCCAATAGAGTTTAATTCAAAAAACTGTTGTTGGGGTCCGTTTGCGCCGCCCTGCACCATATAATAAGGGACGACTACAAGTGCCTCTTCAATTTGCCGCGAAGTAGCCAAACGACCAATAGCCTTTTTGTCGCTTTCGACGCCAAGGACGCGAGCCAAAGAAGAAGTCAGGCGAATGCTGCTCTTTTCAATCTGGGGGATATCTGTTACTTGCGTAAAAATACCCACGTCGCTATAATTAGGAATTTCCCCATATTGATGCCACATCCCTTTGGGTGCAGTGGTCGTTCCAAGACCGGCGACACTTCCCGTGTAAACAGTACGCCCATAGGTGGGAATAGTGCGGTCGACGTTTTTAAAGTTAAGAACGGGACACTCATATTTGGAGTGAATGACCAATTTCTTTCTGGGACTGTCGAACTCTTCAAAACCCACAACATCACCGTCAGCATTAAAAACTGTCTTTTTGGTTTCCACAACGGCATCCATTATAAAACTAGAACTAAGGTGAAGCTGGTCTTCATTGGAGTACACCTCGTAAGTATTCTCGCGGGTGTAATTGGGATCTTGCAACAAAATCGAATAAGGATTGTCAGTTGCACGAACATACTCTATAGTCATCGTCGCCATGATTTCGTCTAAAGTGTGTTGCTCCATCGTGGGCTGAAAAAGATATCTTGCTCTTGCAAATCCATTATAATACGGAGGGGTAAAGGCTGAATATCTCAACTGTTGCAACCGCGCCGCGTTGGTCGAGCCGCTATATAAAAGTTCTATGGAAGGAAATCCAAAAGCATCTGCTCTATCATACATCACACATTGTGCGGAAGCTGTGAGTATAACACTGCTACTGATAAATCCCTTTTCAATGGGAAATGCGCCTGTTAGATCGGGTGCCAGCGTTAATATTTTAGAAGAAAAATCAGTAACGTTAGCCGCATCGGCGTTGGTCATCACAAGGTCCATGCCGTACTGCTTATTGGTATCAAAGGAAAAGAGGTCTTGTGCTTTGCCCTCAAAGGAAGTGAGTCCACGGTGAAGGAAAAATTGTGCAGTTTCCGCAAAAAAGTTGTTAGCCATTAATTCATAATTAATTTTAGGTTCTCCTGAATTAATAACATAAGAACCAGTTTGCCTTGCCAAATTATTAGGATCAAATTGTTCATATTTGTCATTATAATAACGACGTGGGCTAAGAATTGCTTCAAACGGCACTCTGTCTATTCGTGCATTGTAGCCACCGTCGCGGCTGATTTGTTCATGACCTTGACCATCAAAGCCGTACGCAACCCCTATAAATTTGTTCAACCAAGGAACTGATGATGAATATTGCGTGCGTTGGGAAAGAGTATATAGCGACGTTGTGTAAGCAGTTGTATTACCGTTTGCGGCATATAAAGCTCCGCTCATACTTAAAACGTTTTTATTTAAATAATCTCCATACGACCACCAAGCTCCATTTCCCGACACAGCAAGCGCTGACCCGGCTGGGGCAGACGTGCCGTCGTCTCTTCCCAACCTATAGATTGGATAATCAACTGCCAAGCCCGATTTAATAGTATTAAAAAGAATGCCGGGGGTTATGTAGGCATTATAAAACAACCGCATGACGGGCGCGTGTTGAATTTGCGTGGTGCTGCCGGTGGCAACGGGATTAACCCATACTACGTCAACAGCGTTGGAATCGACATAACTAGTTTTTAACTCTGTTGCAAGTTGAACCGTGCGTTGCTGTGGATAAAAACCGTCGTATGGAAGTAGTTTAAGATAAGCCTTTGCTTTAAGCCCAAATTTCTTAACACCAAGTTTTGTATCTTCTTGAATGGTTCCTAGCACATTAGATAACTCTGCTGCCGAATAGCGTTTTGCGGTGTTGGTATTAGACGTGCCAGTAAGGCTCAAAAAAGAAGCCAGTTGCACTTTAAAATCAAAGCCATTAGAAAGATAAGTTTCAATATGATCGTCCATTCTAAACTCGGGCACAATGGAATAATCCTTGCCCTGTAATCTAAGTTCCTCGGCATATTCTGCATAGGAATTATAAAAAGGCTCCCTGCCCGATTGTGTGGCGACTTCATAAAGTGCATCGCCTGTATTAAGAATGCCGCCGGTTACCGACCAATTGATAGAGTTGTTCAGCAATGGCGTTGCGCCGCCAGCAGGATATGATGCTTGCGTCAAAAATTGAATTGTTCTGCGTGCATATGTTGGAGAAGAGGCTTCCTGAGATCCAACACTGACAGCGGCAAAGAAATGAAAAGTAGTATAGGCGTTTTGTAAATCTCCTGCGCCCTTGGGTGCTCCCGGTCCAAAGTTTAGGGTGCTAATCCAGCCGGGTTGTACCGGTAATGCGTCTGAAAATTCCATTCGCGCATCCATTGACCACAGTGATCTTGTAGCAAACGGCTGATTGTTAAGTGGACCAAGGGAAAACGGCTGGGCTTTGTCACCAAATGAATTAGTGATAGGTCCGTTGCGGTCGCCGCGCTTAGTTTTCCACCATGTATTATTAAATTGGTCTCTGGTTCGTGTTTCATTTAAAAACTGAAAATCACTCTTGGGATAAATGTTACTGCGCACTGTAAGTTTTTCAATTGTTAAATCTTTCTCGGAAATTATTTTGTCTAAGAAGGTGGGCTGGTTCGACAGCGCCTGTTCAAACCCACCTTGTCGAACCTGTAAACCTTCATTTGTAAACCCAACTCTTTTGTTTGCATACGAGACTTTAAAATCAAAAGAAGTGTTTTTCAATTGGATGAACATGGGGTCGGTCATAGATACGCAACTTTGAGTAACATTGTTCAAGGAAGGTGTCAAAAGTTGGTGACCATGGAAATTCAAGCTCTTGCTCTGAGTGATAAACGATATTACGTTTTTTTCTCGGTGAGCAATAACAATCGGATTGTCATGTTTGCGAATTGCTTTCCAAGAGGGGAACCCATATGGACCATTTCTGTGGAGCAGAAGAGAGTTAAGCATTGCTGCTGGTCCAGGGAAATTGGGAGCATTTGCGTATCGCTCAATCCAATCAATTTGAACGCCACTCTCTGCGGCTGCGTCGTCGGAAAGATTAAAATAAGTGCCAGGTGACCTAAAATAATCTGCTGCCCCCAACGTTAAACTAAAAGATGGAAATCCCAAAGTGTTTGTGCTGGCTGTTAGCGGTTCGTAAATGTTAGTGTTTAGCCGCACAAAATCAGTCGGGATTGGCTCGGAGATGCCTGCATCGGCGGCGGCATCGCCTCGGGCATTAAAATGTTGTTTTGATGTCCCAAAATAACGAAGACCATTTGCCTTTTCCAAGTAAGAAACCATATCACTAGAACTTACAAACGTAATCTGCTCATTGGGCACAAGCTGGTTAGTACTATTTTGATAACGATTCAGGTCTGCGGATTGGTAAGACTCCGCGATCCACAGATATTGTAAATCTGTCGCCGGAATTTGAGTTTGTACAAACCCGTTATCATATATTATTTTACTACCGAAAGTAGTATAAGTGTTCATCGTGCCGGCTGAATTAGAAGGTGGGTAGCTTGATGTGCCATATGGTGCGGCAAAATTTTCCATTGTCGCAGCATTATAATTCGTTTGATCGGGGATAGTGTGATTTACATCAGCGCCGCCAGAAGGCGAACTCATTTTCCACCACGACACCATATTTCCATTAGGAGATACCGAATTGGGCTGGGCGGCAGAATGCTGCCTTAAATTTGACGGTCCTATGATTGCGTCTCGGGGATAGTAAAATTCTTTAAGCTGTCCAGCATTAAGCGCCTTGTCCCAAAAGCTCACTTCGTCAATATATCCTTTGAAGCCGGTGTTGGTGACCGTTTCGAAACCAATGTGAGCAAGGGAGCCCGGTGCCTCAACAAAAGCCCCTGTCGGCATCGCAGCGCTGATCACCTCCATAGCATTCCCGTCTATTGACATAGTGGGGTAGTTTAAATTATTGGTGGCATCCCAAGAGACTGCAACGTGATGCCACTGATTAATGCTTTGCTTCTGGTCGAGGCGGGATTGGAATTGAACATTTCGGTCAGTAAATTTCTTGTCCAAACCGAGAACCCAGCCGCCAGCCAGAGCATATGCAAAAAACTGCATCCAACTGGTAGCGGTTCCATACGAAAAAATATTATTATAAGATCCGGTGGCTGGCTCTTCTAAATAAACCCAGGCTGAGATACTAAATTTAGGACTATTGGTAATTCTGGGACCAGCGGTTATACTAAGAAGATCGTCCGTGCCTGCAATACTAAACCTGATAGACATGTCGCTATAGCTTGCAGTTGCAACAGCAATTGGTCTTGTATAACCATTTCTATAGATGTTCAGGAAGCTGGCAGTTTCGGCAGAACTGCTCGCTGCCGAACCAGACTGATAACCTCCAAACGCCGAAGGAGTCCTATACAAAGTGTTCAGCGCGTCTCTAACCATGGTATTGCGATAATTCAAATTGTTATAAACTGATAATTCACGGGTAGCTGTGTCTAAACCGCCGCCCATTGTTTCTGGCGAACCGGGAGAATTAAAAATAGAACGAAAAACTGTTTGATATTTGTCTCGCTCTGGCAGTCCATATGGCACCACGCCCGATACATATGGAGAATCAGTATCAGCAGGAACCTTTTCGGAAGCCAGATATAGCCCATGGATTGCACCATGTTGCCCTACAGTTTGAAGCACATTATAGGTTTGTTGATAATTTCCAGCACTTGCCGAAGCAAAATTGCGAGGTGTGACTGAGCCGGGTCGCGGATCAGTTGACGCTGTTTTAAAAGCAGTGTTGGCAATAACCACAGGATCAATATTGCCGCTAGGAATAAAAGTAGCCCCCAATTCGACAGCGTTAACAAAATTAGGAACAGGGTATGAAGCCGATTTATAATTAAAAGCAGCCACTGAGCCGAGGCGAGCGTCTTGAAGAGAAGCAGTCTTCAATTGCACATTTTTAATTTGTACAATATTGTTTATTGTACCTGATAATTTAGGATACTTATTTTCCAAGGTCGGGTATTTTAAAGCATATTTATTTCGTTCTAGGGCATGGCTCTCAACAATGTTTGGAGACGCTGATGCGAGATTTGTGCTAGCAGGAAGCATATTTTCAATTACGCTTTCTACGATTCCATCTAACCATTTAAAATACTTTGTAAACTTTTCCAGTTTGGGAGTATTTTCAACCGAGTCAAAATAGAGGCGACGGAGACCCTCCATTTCCTTATAATTAAAACGATATTTATTAACAGGGTTGCCAATCAAATAATTAAAGTTTGTTAAGCCGGCGAAAGATTTCAACATATCTCGTGAAATATTTTCATACATGCTTTTACCAATCAGTACAGCCTCGCGAGCGGGTGCTTGATTGGGTTTAAAAATAATGGTGGATTCTCCTTGTGAATTTACCACATTGGCAGCAGTAGACTCTTCAGGAGTAGTCAAACGAACCTTAGATACGAATTCGTTTTCGTATACCTTTAAAGTTGTAGGAAAATTGAAACCAAAGCCCGTATAAATTTTTGAAACAGCATCGCCATAACCTCCGAAGGTATCAACAAAATTTACAGAAGCTGATGTTATATCTTTTGCTTCAAATTGCCCATGAACATCGGGGGTCGTCACTTGCTCAAAATCCCAATGAAAAAGGGTTGTTAAATATTGGGGAACAAAAATAGTATCATTATTATTTTTTCTATTGGCATTTTCATAAGGTCGGATGCGACCTTCGCTGCCTTTATACTTGGCATGTAAGAATACCTCCTCTTCCGATAAAGAGTCTGCATAATATTTACAATTACCAATACGACACTGACTTCGATATAAAAGTGAGCCCGTAAAATTTAATCTCTCGGAGCCGACAAAAACACGCTTATTTTCATTAATAATTTCGCTTCCGCTGACAAACCCAACCGAAGAAGAAATACTAAATGAGTTAACAGTCTGTCCAGACTCAACCTGATAACCTATTAATCTTGCCCAATATGTGTTTTGATGAGCGGTTAGCGGTAAGTTCCTCTGATCTTGTTTGGCTTCAAACACGATAGCCAAATTCCAGTTGGTAGCATCAAACAAATCATAAACACCAGTTTCAACAGCGTCGAAAATTCCGTTAGATGAGGATAAAACAAACTTGCCATCCCTCTCCGTTCTTCCAGCGTGAACTGTATAAGCCGTCATGCCACATGCATCAGAGCCACTGAACGTGGTATCCCCAGCAGTAGTTGATGCGGCATGGACACCAAAAATTGAACCAGAGGTGTCATACGCAAAAAAGAAGTTGCTGTCAGATGACGGTTGCCGTGGAAAATAAGCATTACTTTCAATTGTAAACGCGCTACCCAACGACTCTATATATGATTGATTGTTATCCGACGATGCAGTATAATTAAAAATATTGGATTCGTTGGGCATCTGTGCCCCCGTAAGCCAGTTTTTTAAACCATAAAAATCAATAGTTTTATCTTTGTACTGATCAATTTCATCACGATTTTCAATCGTGGTGGTGGTGAAGTTTGCGTAATTCCTCATCCGCAAAATATTTTGATCTACGCCATAACAGTGCAATAAATTTCTAACAGATTGCTCAGTGCCCTTGGTCTTATAAAGATACAACAAGTTATTGTAAATGTTTCGATAAACCTTACTCTTTAAAGAAGATAAAGATCCGCTGGCAAGACTTCCCACACTTGTTTTCTCGTTCAACTCTGCTAGTAGATCAGATCCTTCCAAAAAGTTGCCAATATTAAAGCCGTGAGATTCTACCAACTTGTCATAAAATGGAAATATTTTAAGGTCTTGACCTTGATAGTTTTTTTCTTTTATCTTTTCAAAAGAGGATACTTGCGCGTACAATTCATCAAAGTAAGAACCAATAATGTGGGACAGATATTTTAAATCATTGGTATCATCGTCCTTTATCCACGCTGGCATTAACTGATAAAAATTATGTTGGTTAGTGTTGTCATATGCTAAGGCGTCTCGGCGGGATCGACCTTCCAAATTAACAACATGGGGATTATAAGAATAGACAATAGGATCAGGAACTTCATAATATTCTGAATTATATTCTTCTATTGCTGAGTTTGTAGAACGAGCCGCAGCAGTATAATTTATAAATGATGCACTGGCAACACGACCTGAATAATCTAAAACCTTTGCGTCTAACGAAAGATTGTTGGTGACGCCCTCATTGAACTTAAAATATGCTGCGAGCGGGTGGGCGGTGGTTCCCGTTAAATTAGAACCACCATCAACATGGGTATTCCAGTTTAAACCAATCTCTTTTGTAGTTCTGGCTGATTTCCAATAACGGAATTCATCAATAGAACCAGTATAATAGTCAAAAGCTGCCAGGGTGCCAATCTCATCGTACCGACCCAAAGTTCCTGACACCGTGTTTATCGGCGTAGTTATCTTGTTGTCTTCGTTGGTGTCTATTATTTGTTGTGTAAATACGCCATCAACGTATAAGCTGGCAGTCAAGTCGCTACCTGCACCAAGGGATGTTAAAACAAACGCATAATGGTGCCAATTTTGAGCATGGTCAGCAAGGCTCGCAAACTCGATGTCGCCCTCGGGGCTTGATTCTTGTTCAGTGTTGACGAGCCAAACTATATCATTGCTTGTATAGCTTGGTTGAATTGACAGAGTTCCCTCGACTGAATCGTTCAGTTGAAAAAGTGCTGAGTCACCATCTTGGGGATCTGGCTTCGCCCAAAATTCAATAGTAACCCCCTGTTCAGAATCGAATGCTAAATTGTTAGCTTGGAGAGTTCCAGTGTTGTAAACATTGTTTACATTGGGTCCGCTCTTAATCTCGATTCTTTGAGTTTTTTCAGATCCCTCATTTAATGTCACATACCCGGTTGTTTTAGGATATTTATCTTTCCATAGCCAATAATCAAAGGTGTTGCTTTCATTTAAAAATTTATATTTTTCAGCCTGCGACCCATCAAAGGGATAATCATTATAAATGCGCTTAATACCAGTTTCATAATGATACTCGGCTAGACCAAACCGAACATAATTTGCCAAGCTTGCAGAAATGTCCACAAAGGCGAAGATCTTTCGATCAAAGTCCGCTTTTTGTTTTACGGCATCATAAGATTCAACAATGCTAGAGCCACTAACATTGAATTGCTGGCTCGGGGCTTTTGTGAGCGCCGTTTCGGCATGGCTCTTAAAAAACTTTTTAAGACTCATTTATTCTACCCTAAATTTGAAAGTGTCTGTTGGCTCAATATACTTCCCTTGTAAATAGAGTTTAAAAGCGATTTCATACTGATACCCTTTTTCAAAATTAGAGAAATCCAAGTCAGTATAAGAACCCGATACATCATAAGACATCAGGGTTCCAGAAGTGCTTGCCGTAGCATATGGAATAACCTCCCAATTGTCTACGACGCGGGTTACTGAATAGTAGACCTTTTCTACTATTTTGCTCGTAATCTTTGATGTGGCTGTTGTGTAAATGGTGGGATTCCAGCCTTTGTCGCGAATAAAAAGACGTATGCGTTGTTTCTCTGAAGTTGAATAAGTAGCGCGTAAATTAGTGATATTTATAACATGTTGTGAGTCGGGGTTATAATCGGACATTGCAAAGTCTTTTACGCTAATGGGCGACCCTGTGTGGTATTGTGTCGAACCAGAAAACCATACATCATAAACTATAGAAGCCGTTGTGTCTAGAATAGAAGATGCCGAATATATTCCCGTGTTGACCCAACCTCCGGTCACAGCCGAAGTATTGATAATCTCCGTGTCGCTCGTAGATAAGCCGGCGCTCGACGTTAACGCATCATAGTAATTGACATAAATGGTTCCCGTCATATCGGGAAGATTGCGAAGTTGTCCGCGAACCCGATTGTACAAATAAAGAGTGTTGGTGTTTTCATCCTCGGCGGCGATTGAAGAACTCGCATAAAAATTGCCTCGGTCGTCGCCCTTCGATGAATTCCACTCAGCTTGCAGGGTGGGGCGTTTAAAGAAATATTCGCTTCCTCTGCCGAAAAACTTTGTACTGTAATAAGAAGATGAGGCAATGGTGTTACCTGCACCATTTTCTTGAGTAGAGGTTAATTTAATCAAAAATCCATAATTAGATTTTGTTCCCGCCAGCCATTGTTCAACCAACGTCGTTACGTCGACACTCAAATTTTCTAAACCAGTAGTAAAAGTAGCTGTGTATTCTGGGTTAACATGATAAGAAGATCCGGTTGTTGCCCAAGTAGTATAAGTAGTTCCCCCTGTTGACGACGCAGTAAGCCAATTGGACACTCCCCGGTCTAAATATTCATCCATATCTAATCCAATGCCCTCATCCCAGGTTTGAGAAAGTGCATTAATGGTGAGAGTAAAATCCGTAGCGTAGGTTCCTACGTGTGGAGCATTAGTCAATTTAAGAAAAAATGTGGTAGAACCGGAAGCAGGAATATCGCCTGCCGTTCTTTTGGCGGCGAGGTCACTAGTATCAAATTGAAGGAGTATCCGTGATTTTTCTAGAGATGAAGAATTAAACGAACCATAGAGTGAATATACTTCTAATATATCGGATGCGCCCATATTTGCATCGGTTGCTCTCGTTGTGCGAACGCTTCCATATCCATCGGTGATGGTGTTGTCTTTACTCGCGAAAAACTTTTTGATAGCCATTAGATAGCCTCTCCCGTGATATTGGTGCCGAGGAACTTAATTTCAAAAACATAATTAGCGGGAATAATAACAAATCGCCCATCAGCGGTGGTATTCGGCTTTATTTCATATTCGATATCGGAATATACACCACCATATACATTATAAAATTGCACTGACAATACGTCATCGACTTGTTCTGTATCATTAATTAGCTTAGTCAACGCCGCGACATTGATAGATTCGCCAAAATTATATTTCCTTCTTTCAAAATAAAAGCGCGCACGATCTTCGGCGGCGATTCTCGCGTCCATTAAATTAAAATTAGGATTGGTTATAAAAGAAAAGCGCATTCCAAAATTTACTACCTTTCCGTCCAAAATATCTACCGAATCCGAAATAGTTTTATAACGAGATAGCCACGTTTTCAGGTTGTCCTTTTGTGCTTGAGAAGTTGGCACAAAATTATTAAGGCTATCCGCTGAAGTTACATATAAATTTATAGAGCGGCGTGGGGACATATCATCCCTAAGAGCAACTGCTTTCTTAATCGTGCCGAACTCGGCTGGCATCCTATAAGTAAACGATTGATAGTCCTGAAGAGTTACAATCCTGTTTTGAGAAGCGTATACGCCCATCGCTGCCTGCCTTAATTCCTCGTCGGTTAAAGTGGCACGGTCGCCGGCAATTCTTTCTGGGTTTTCTACCTCTAGGGAAACAATAACCTCATTTTTTGAACTCTCGCTTGTAGCATCGACACTAAAACTGAATGATGCGTTTTCCACCTGATTCAAACTATTTGCGCCGGCAGATAAAGTAGCGGTGGTATTATAACGATAGGTAATTGTGAGAACAGTATTCGACGGTCCAATTCCAAACTTATCATTACCATTTAAGACAGTAGGATCAAGGATTCCAGAGGATATATAGTCTTTGCCATATTGTTGTAAAATAACCTGGGTTGGATTTTCAACACTGTTTAAAGCACTTCCAACATCTTCTTTTCCATTTCCAAAGACCAAAAAAGTCCCGTCATCACGAACATCAGTCGTGAATCGGCGAGGGGCGACGATAGGTTTCAGAATCTTCAAAGTATTCGAAGCTGTAGAGTTTTCATTAATATAGCCGCGATAAACTACATTTTGACTCAGGGAATCAACCTCATAATAAATATTTCCCTCTAGGTCCACTACAGAAATAATTTCAATTAAATTCGGTTGATCTACTTCCAACTCATAAAAGGTATCCAAATTGGTCCGGTCGGCAACTGCGAAGCTTTTCGTTTCAACCATGCCCGACACCACAGGGGCAGAACGTTTTGCTGCATATTTGGTCGGGATGCCGGTTGAGCTATTAACCGTCGATACCACAAATTCTGTGTCGGATAGAGAAAAATCTACATCTTCTGCCAATATAAATACCGAACCTTCTGTAGAACTAAAACTTGTCCCCTTTTTAAGTATGGGTAAATAATCGTTATCAGGTCCACTATTGCCGATAACCGTTGGAACATCTAGATAAATATCCACAAACCCGCTGACACTCGGAGAAAGAGGTTCCTTATAACCCAACTGGCGAGCCATTTTAAGAATGTTGTCGCGGTTAATGGCGCTCATCAACATGTTTTCATTAGACTGATAATCTAATTGAAATGAGGTCACGTCTCCGATATACGCCACTGCGTCTAATAAAAATGAACCAAATGATGCCTCAGTGAAGTCATTATACTCGTTAGAATAAAATCTTTTTGCATATTGTACCAAAGACGCTTTAATGCTCTCAAAGTCTCGTGCCAAATAATTAATTTGTGGTTTGTTTGCCATTATGATGTTACCTCAAAAATATCTTGTTGTCTGGTATTAGTAGGATTAATAACATATTCTATACTAAGCCCAACGAAATGTTCCTCTCTTTTTACGTTCACGTTCACAAGCGTAATATAAGAGGCATATAAATTAACTTGTTCTTCAACCTCATTAATGATCTCGTCTTCATCAATAAAGTTCTCTGGCTCAAACAGAAACCTTTTTAATCCACACCCAAAATCAATATCGGTTAACTTCTCTCCCTTTTCTGTAAGAATCAACATCTTCAAATTTTGTTTAGCATTCTCATTGAAAGTTTTAGTTAAAACATATGGTCCACTTACAGTGTCCATGTTCAAGGGAATGGCTGGTTGGTATCCTTTCGGCATCTTATAATAACCCTGCTAAGTCTCCGCAGTCTTTTAACCACGGATGGTCTCCCAGTAAATAGCCCCGTAACGAAGAAAACATTTCATTTAATACTTCGTCCATTCCCTTGAATACACCACTCTGCCGCATGATGGGAATTAAATCCTGCCCTATTTCAACATTCGGAATCGTAGAAATAGTATTAAACAACATGGCTGGAACCAAAGCTGATTTAATTATTGCATCGAACTCTGGTGTTTTTAAAAGTTCAATGAGCAACCCAGTGACGACTGGAACGTCATTGGGGATAGCGTTATACTGATAAACTGTCTTTAAGTCTACACTGTTAAATTTTTTGGCTATTTCTATTATTTCCAAAAACTTTTCGGGG